>Ga0208371_1000026_pt1 | contig 147292 bp, 130 predicted proteins | sample SubbioCR12Aug_1A_FD_184827 | JGI IMG/M metagenome (GOLD analysis project Ga0208371, IMG submission 184827) | Serpentinite rock and fluid subsurface biosphere microbial communities from McLaughlin Reserve, California, USA - CR12Aug_1A (SPAdes) | ecosystem: Environmental > Terrestrial > Deep... | reverse complement strand
GGATGCCGACAGTGATGCGGATGCCGACAGTGACTCAGACGCCGACAGTGACGCGGATGCCGACAGTGATGCGGATGCCGACAGTGATGCGGATGCCGACAGTGATGCGGATGCCGACAGTGATGCCGATGCTGACAGCGACGCAGATGCCGACAGTGATGCCGATGCTGACAGCGACGCAGATGCCGACAGTGATGCCGATGCTGACAGCGACGCAGATGCCGACAGTGATGCAGATGCCGACAGCGATGCAGATGCCGACAGCGATGCAGATGCCGACAGCGATGCAGATGCCGACAGCGACGCCGATGCGGATAGCGATGCAGATGCGGACAGCGATGCAGATGCGGACAGCGATGCAGATGCGGACAGCGATGCAGATGCGGACAGCGATGCAGATGCGGACAGCGATAAGGATGCGGACAGCGATAAGGATGTCCGCGGAAACGACGGCGGGAATCCTGGCAATGACAAGCCCGTAGGCCACTCGCCGTGGGATGGTCATACAGGTGCTTCGGGTAACGATAAGCCTGCTACTTCTGACGGGCCGGTTAACGGTACTGACGAGGGCAAAACTAGTCCGAAAGATAACCAGAATTCAAAAGGTAGCACTGCAGCATTCGACGACCACAGCAAAGAAGCGCCGAAGGCTGACGATCACAAGGTTGCTGATACAACGCCGAAGGCTGACGATCACAAGGTTGCTGATACAACGCCGAAGGCTGACGATCACAAGGTTGCTGATACAACGCCGAAGGCTGACGATCACAAGGTTGCTGATGCAACGCCGAAGGCTGACGATCACAAGGTTGCTGATACAACGCCGAAGGCTGACGATCACAAAGTTGCTGATACGACGACGCAGTCTGAAGATCATTCAAGTAAAAATGGAAAAGCCTTTGTTGATGCCAGTGAAAAATCGACAATGGGTGGCGAATCCATTGATGATGGCAAGCCAGCTTCCAATGGCACAAGCGGGAATGATCAGTTGCATGGAAGCACCGGTGACGACGCCATTCATGGTGGCGCCGGAAATGATGCTATTCATGGTTCTGGTGGACATGATTCACTGTATGGTGATGCTGGTAATGATCTGTTTGTTTTCGGTCAGATTGATGGTCATACGCATGTTGATGGTGGCGGAGGTGTAAACTGGACTGACGTCATTGAAATTGATTTGGGGCATGGGCCAGCGGCTGATGTGCACGGCAACTGGACGCTTGAAATCGATGGTCAGAAGATTGTCGATGGTCATGAGCATGGTCAGCTTGACGTTCATGACAAACACGGCACCGTTACTACCGAGCACGGTACAGTCGAGTTCGATAACATCGACAAGATCCAATGGTAGAACGTTAGTCCTAACCGCTTGAACGGCGGGGTTCCCGGAAGGGAATCCCGCCTTTTTCATGAATAAGCCAGAATAATTCCAGTCAGATTGCGCCTATGAAATTCGATAGGGTTACGGAAAAGAGCCAGTTTCTTGTACCTGAAAAGCGTTTGCCGGTTTTTCAGCCCGGGGCTGCCGATATCGTGTTTCTCAATTTATTGAATGCAACATTGGGTGGAGCAGGGGAGAGGGTTGCCCCGAGCTTGACGGAAGTCGACCAGCTGTTTGCACTCACCGGTTTTCCTCAAGCCTGTGAGCGAATTATTCTGGCGCTTTATTCCCCTGGATTTAAGCGTATCTTGGTTAGTCGGTCGAGAAAGGCTGGTCAGCTTAAATTTTCCAAGGTGCTTGAACGTTTGTTGGTTCATCCGCGGGTTGCCCAATTGACAGCACAGCCGTTCCGTCTGCAAATCGATTTTGTGAGCGAGCTACCTGTTCCGGTGGATTTTTATGCGGTAGGGATGCAACCGACCGGCAAGCGCCATTTTGAAATTGGTCTGGAAGGGTTGATCTTCAAAGGACCGGACGGCAAGACTCATATCTTCCCTCCGGGCGATGGTTACGTGCGCTCGGTCATGTCGATGAGCCAATTGCGTGCCTATCTGAACAGCGTGCATGGCGAGGACTACCTACACTCATCCAAATTCCAGCGATTCCGCTCGGAAAGTTATCTTTCCGGCCAAACAACCTGGTTGCGTCTGTATCGTGGTTATCCCGTGGTTGGTGCTCTGACCAAGGCCAAAATCGAACACGCGGTGGAACTGGCGATCCAACATATCCAGCGCACCCAGGAGAGGAACGGCAAGTATCTCTATTACTATGACTCCGCGCTGGATTCTCGGCGCGATCACGAACATCCCAATCGCGACCCGGACAAGAATCCTTTTTACAACATCCTGCGCCATGGGGGAGGTGGGCTGACCTGTGTCTATTACGAGAAATATTCCCATCGCGGCGATACCCTGGAGAACATCCGTCGCGGCATCGACTATCTGATGATGCAAACCCGGCACCAGGATTACGCGGGAAGGGAAGGTGCGTTCATTTATAGCGAGAAAAAAGCCAAGCTGGGTGGTTCCGGCATCGCGCTATATCTCCTGTCGGATTATCAGTCCCTTACCGGTGACGACCGTTACCGCGAATGGGCGGACAAAATTGCCTGGCACCTGGTCAACCAGATTACCGCCAGTGGTGAATTCATCTATTACAACATCTATCTCGACAAGCCGGTGACGGAAGAGGAAAACCAGAATTATTTTTCCTTTTACTACCCGGGCGAAGCGGTGTGCGGACTGGCAAAATACCTCCATCTCGCCGACCAACCCACGCGCGAGACGATTTTCGCCAAGTTGCACAGCGCGCTTGAATTCCTAATCCGGATTCGCCCCCAAACCCGTGCCGACCAATATACCGCAGTACCTTCCGATGCCTGGCTGATGATGGGGATCATGGAACTGTGGGATTTTGAGGAAATGCGCAGACCACTTTATTCCGACTTCGTTTTTGCCGATGCGGACAAGATGATTGCCAATCTCTACAAAGTGCCGGATGCGCCGTATCCCGACTATGCTGGGGCGTTTTACTACACCTATGGAGATTATCCCTATGCCGACGGGGCGCGTTGTGAGGGGATGCTGGGAGCCTACCAGCTCGCTCTGAAAATGGGGGATCAGGCCCGTGCGCAGGCAATCTGGCCGGCATTGCGTCTGGCGGCTTGGGCGTTGATGCATCTGGTCAACACGGAAGATGCGATTTATTTTGCCCGTAACCCCAACCTCGCGCTGGGTGGCATCCGGTTCAAATATACCCGGCAGTGGTTTCGCATCGACACCATTCAGCATGTGGCGTCTTTCTATGCGAAACTCTTGCCATTCTGGGAGCCGGCAGAGGAACAGAACTCATGATGATACGACAGTTGTTATGGTTGTTTTCCGGTTGTTTGGCCGCATGCGCCTGTCAGGCGAGTGATCCACCGGTTTTCGACGTCAATTTCGTGGTGCTGACCAATCGGGCGGAAGCAATTGCACGGGCGACGCCGGAGCAGATGCGGCGAGAGGTAGATATTTTGAATACCTACTTTGTTGGCGCAGACGGTAAGAATCCGGTGCGTTTTAATTTCAAGAATGTCACCTATGCCTATAAGTTGGGCGTGTGCAGTTCGCTGCTTGAGATGGGCGACTATGCGCGGGAATATGATTCATTCGATTTCAAGGCGAGATACGAGGCTTGCGGCGATAGCCGGCTGGTAGATCGAGGCGCGATCAACTTTTATGTTTATGATGGTTTCAGCAACCAGAACGGCTTTGCGGACATTACTTCACACGGCCATAACAATGGTGATCGGCCATTTGTGGTGATCGACTGGGAACGCCTTGATCACCAAACCCAAAGTCCGGAAGAGCATGAAATGGGGCACGCCTTCGGGCTTTCACATGTTTGTGCACCGGGTGCCAAAACGACTACTTCAACGAATATCATGGCCAGCTATGATTGCGGACTAGGTTCCGGCGGGCGTCGGGATATTCCTTTCAACGTAGAACAAGTGAATACCATCAGGACATTTGCGGATCGGTTCGCTGCAAGCCTGACCCCCAACCAAGCGGCAAGGTGATGGTTAGAGCCTCAGCATGATTATGTCGCCGGATGGACAGTTGCCACAATCTGGCAGTCTTTCCCCTTTGCAGGAGTTCAAAGAGGCGGAACGGCACCTTGCGGAGGGTAGCCATCATGCCGCTCTCATTGCTGCAAGCCGAGCTGCAATCGGCCAGCGTGGCTGGTCCGCGCCATATCGGTTAATTGCCGAAGCTTGCGACAAACTGGGGAATGGTGTTGCGGCGACAGCCTATCTGCGACTAGCCAAGTTTCTGGAAGAACGGGAAGACGAGGCTACGCACACAGCTTTCACCGTACCGGAACTGCTCGGTGACGCAGACTATGCGGCGATTGCGCATCGTGGGGCCAACGAGCGGTACAGCGTATCGACCAAGGTGAAGCTGATTGCGGGCGGCGATGTTTGCCTGGGGCGACAGATGCCCGGTTATGTCGGCTTGCACGGCCCTCTTTGGCCGCTCCAGCAATTGGCGGCACGATTGCATGCCGCCGATCTCGCCATGGTCAACCTGGAAACTTCGGTTACCACGATTGGCGACTTTCTCGACAAAGGCGGGCGAAGACCCTATTACTACCATAACCGCCCTGAAATGCTCGATGTTCTGATCGAGGCCGGTATCCAGGTGGTTTGTACTTCCAACAACCATGCCATGGACTATGGGCGGGAGGGACTCAAGCAGCAGTGCGAGGTGCTTGATGCTTGCGGTTTTGCCCACTTCGGAGCAGGAGTCGACGAGCAGCAAGCGGCAATGCCGGCCTACATGCAAGCTGGTGAGTTGACGGTTGCTTTCATTGGCATCGAAACCGAAACGGAATGTATGCGTGCCGGCGTTGCACAGCCGGGAATTCAGCACGCGCAAGGGACCGATATCCTGGCGGTGGTGGCAGCGTCGCTGGCACAAGCTCGCGCCCATGCCGATGTGATCATCGTATCGCCTCATTGGGGCAACAACTGGCAGGAAGCCCCCGTGGATGAATTTCGCCGCTTGTCCAGGGCGTTCATCGATCTGGGGGCCGACGCCGTGCTTGGCCATTCCGCCCATATTCTGCAGGGTGTCGAGTTATACGCCGGAAGGCCAATCGTTTACGACATGGGTACCCTGTTGTTTGATCGCGTAGAGCAGAATCGGATGCGTTATTCCGCGTTATTCGAACTGACCCTGACATCCTGCGGCGTAGAGCAGCTCGAAATAATCCCGGTACGCCTGGACAGCGGGCGTGCTGCCCCGGCTGAAGGGGTGGATGCCGGCATTATCCGTAAATTGATGATGGATTCGAGTAAGAAACTGGATCCTCGCGCCTGTTTCACGTTGCACAACGAGAGTTTGCTTCTGAGTTGCTCGCCCAAGAGCAAGGTGAATTATCGTCGGCAGCCTTCTCCTGTTGAGCGAACGAGAGCTGCCGGCAGCTTGCCGAAAGTGTCGGCGGAACTGCGCGGGTTGAAAAGCAACGTTGTCTATCCGAAAGTCCCCGGCACCTGTGAATGGCCGACTGAGGTCAAGGTGAATGCCGAACTGGACGTTTTGGGCGCGCGCTTTGCTTCTCAGGTTCGACCTCGGCGCGGCTTTCTCTGTGAAGTGTTGTTTCGTTCCGCGCGGCCATCGGTGGGGCGCTGGGAAGCGCGCTTGACGGGAATAGCGGAAAAGGGCGAGACGAGCTTTACCTATACGCATCCGGTGGCGGAAGGGATATGGCCTACCGAATACTGGCGGCGTGACGATGTCATCGGAGATCGCGTGGTGGTGCGCCCGCCCAGCCAATTACCCGAAGGGTTTTACCGGCTATATTGGCACCTGATCGACTTGGAAAGCGGCGCCCCAATGTCTGTCGAGGCCCGCGACGATTCCCGTCTCGCCGCCGGCATGGTCTTCCTGGGCAAGATTGAGGTCACGGAAAAGGCGCCGGCAGGCGTGGCCGGGGTCGCTTTCCCGTTGCAGTCGTCGACTCGTCATGGGAAGCCCAACCCGATTTCCAATGGCGAGACTCCAGGAATTATGTCGGAGTTGGCGGAAGCCGAGGCGATACGCGAGGGGTGGCAGTGTCGGGTTTACCTTTTCAATAATTATGTTGTCAAGGTGCTGAAAACCGCCGAGGAGTCGTGGGATACCATCGCCCGGGAATATGAGGGAGATACGGCTGAGGCTTTCAAAATCGTGCGCGGAGCGATCCAGCCGTCCATTGATCTTCTCATGCGTAACAAGCCGCCCTCGTTATTGCTCGGTAATTTCGAGGTTTTGGAGGACGGTGTTTACCGACAAGCGCGTGGCGAGAATCTGGGGGCGGTGTTGGCCAAACTGGCGCAGCAAGAAAAACTCCAGGAAATCCGTTGGTTATTGACGTCGCTGCTGGATTTGGTGATCGAGTTGTGGCGGTACGGGATTAGCGAAACCAGTTGGTGGTTCAACAAGAATTACGGCGTCTTGCCAAAGGGCGACGTGGTGTTGCTCGATTGTCTTGAGTTGACCGGTGATCGCGCGTATGTCCTGCGACAAATTGAGCAGAGTCGTTGGCTGGAGAAAAACCAATATTTGATCGATAACCTTCCAATTCCGCTTGGAGATGAGTTCAAGGAAATGCTCAAAGTTCGGTTGTCGAGCCATGCCCTTGAGCAGGAATGGCGCGGGCAGTTGGAAAAGCTCCCGTTACAACCGGTACAAACAATTAAATACAATGGGATAGGTGGCATTATGCAGTCAACTCTAATGTTGGATTACCAGACCATTGCCAGCGTTACCGGTGGAGAATGGCGAAATTACCAAGGGCGGCCTGATTTAACCGGGATCAGTGTTAACCGCAAATACATCAAGGAAGGCTCCAGCGGGAACTTTATCTTCATGTTTAGCGATGTCGAAACACCCACGGAGTTCGGCGATGCCCATCGCACTTCCCTAGCCAAGGCTTTTCAGATGGGGGCCGTTGCGGCGGCGGTGCCGCGCTGGGCGAAAGGGTTGCCGGAGGACCGGCCTTTGTTGCTGGTGGACGACGTAAGAGAGGCAGCGAAACAACTGGGGCAGTATGCGCGCGATCAGTTTGCCGGCAAGCGTGTCTTGGTGACCGGTACCGAAGGAAAAACCGGTTTCAAATGTATGCTCGGGCATGTGTTGTCGAAGCAAATTCCCGTGCACTATGTATGCAACAGTGCCAATCTCGATGTTGCTCTCTATGCAAGCTTGGCTTCGATCCGACGCGGCGACCGGGTAGCCATACTCGAGGCATCGGTGGCGAATCCGGGGCGCGGGGTGCGACGCAGCCGGATCGTTCAGCCGCATGTAGCGGTGATAACCGAAGTCGGCAACGAACATTTGAAATACCATGGTACCCAGCAAACCCTGATCGAAGCCAAGGCCGGGATTGTCGATGCCGTGGTGGATGGCGGTTATGCGATCCTGAATGCGGACAGCACCAATTATCTGGCGGTGCGAAAAGCGGTATTGGCGCGGCGCCGCTTGCCCATCCTAGTATTCGGCTCGCAACCGTGGTGCAACGGCTACTTGCGCGGCAAGGAATTTAGCGGCGACGGCTGGCGGGTGCAGGCGGTGATCGAAGGTGAAGAGGTCGAATACCAAGTTCCTTTGGTCGGCGATCATATTCCGCTGGCGAGCGTATCTGTTCTTCTGGCTGCCTATCATCTTGGTGCCGATGTGGCAAAGGCGGCAGCCGGACTGGTCGATTTCATTCCCTATGAGAGCCAGGGGGTATTGCGGAAGCTTTCCTGGAAGGGGGTGAAGTTCCGCTGCTACGACAACGCGTCACGTGCGTCAGTACTGAGTTATCAATCGGCATTGCGTATGGTGCCGCTGATGCGGCCGTTGGCTGAAGGTGGTAGAAAAGTCGGGGTTGTTGGAGAGATGGTCTATCTGGGAGACGCCAGTGAGGAGGAACATCGTCGTCTTGCTGAATGGGTTGAATCCGCCGGTTTCGACGCCTTGATCTTGGTCGGCGCCAATGCCCGCATTACTTTCGAGCATCTCGGCGACAAGTCAAAAGTGATTCGGCAACTTTTCGACTATAACCGACAAACCTCCGGCAGCAAACAGCTAGACCAATTGGCCGAAACAATCCTGGCCGAGGTCCGGCCGGGGGACTTACTGTTTGTAAAGGGCGAGCTTGACGAACTTGGTGAATATTTGAGAACGTTCGAGGTCGAGAAATAGAACCCGCCGGAATCTATCTGATTTCGTTTTGCTAATAAACTGAAAATATTGGGATCGTCATGGGCGTCATCAAGAAGACTTTGTTTCGCGGCAACATCCTGGGAAAACCCCGGCACCGCAACCTGTTTCTCGATATGGAGGAAAACATCCATATTCATTACCGCGACCTGCGCATCGAACTGAGCCGTGGCGAATTCGAGGATATCGTCGCCGCATTTAGCAAACAGTCCAAGGAATTGCAGGCCATCATCGAAGAAAAACACTACCAGGACGGCAAACTACCCAATGCCAACCAGGATGACGTGCGGATCTGGACCGAGTCGCGTCTCAAGCATGAGGTGAAATATCATCCGCAGCGTTTTTCTCTGGAGGAATGCGGCGACGGCTATCATTTTCATTACCGCAACTACAAGCTCCTGATCGATCAGGTGGAATTTCGGCAGATTGCCCAGTTATTCCGGTCGCTCGATGTCGATAGCCCTTACGCGACCAGCTACGATGAAGTGCTCGAACTGCTCGAAGACAATGAAATCGACTTCACCCTCGGTGCCGGCAACCTGCCCGGCGAGTTGCTGGCGATTGCCGTTGCCCAACATCATTTGCCCAAGGTCAGGGATATTTTCAACTATATCGGTTTCACCCAGGAACTCGAAGGCGTCGAACGGCGCTATCTCGGTGCGAGCCTAAAGGTGGTGGTCAAGCCGGATTCGCGTAGTGCCAACGATTTCAAGCGCTTGCGCGGCTATAGCGGAACTGGGCGGCTGGTCGATTACCTTTCCCGTCTGGGCGTGGCGATCGACCCCAATGAACTCAACCGGCTCAAGTGTCAGGTTCTCGATCTCTATGCCGCGCTTGCCGCCGGTCAGACCTTGACGGTTGAAACCGATCCGGAGTTGTGGCTTTATGCCCACGCCAATAATCAGGTGATTTTTCCGTACAGTTCAACGCCCCGGCGCGGCAAGAGCGATGCCGAAGCCCTTTACAAGGCGTGGAGCAGCTTGTTGGCGCGCTTGCAGTTGGGTTTCGTGAAGCCGACCAAGGAAGCCTTCGCCAAGCCTGAGCAGGAGGCGTTACGCCGCAAAGTCGATGAAACCCTGCTGCGGGAAGTCGCGGCGTTTGGTGCGGTTGAAAAAGTCTACCTGATGGGGTCGGCCATGCGTGGCGACATGGGGCGCTACCAAGCGCCTTTCGTGCATGGGAAAATGGCCAAGCTGGGGTCGGATGTGGATATCCTGGTGGAAATCGACCCGACGCGGGAAGTCGATGTTCCGGCGCACTGGCATTTGATTAACCCCGAAGCCTCCAACCATTGCGCGGTTTACCATGTCGTCCAGATCCCCATGGCCAATGGTCCGGGGGAATGGCCGACGCGTCATCCCAACATGGAATTCATCGAGCATCTGGTGGATGCTTACGTATTCTTTCCTTCTCACGGTTTCCATGAGGAGAAGGAAGCTTTCTTGCGCAAATTCGCCGCCAAGCTGGTTTACGACCGTGCCCGCGATGGTGTGGTGTATCGTTCTGCTGAAGAAGAGCGTATCGCTGCCCGGCTCAGCAAATTGCATGGATTTACCCGTCCGGCTGTGGAAAAAATGAAGGTGTCCACCGAGAATGCCATCTACAAGGTATTTGTGGGGGAGCGCGATTACGTGCTCAAGCTCTTCAAGGTGTCCGGCAATTACCATCGCAGCCGCATCATCGAACATACCGACTATGAGGAAAGCCTGATGGCCCAACTCATGGAACGTAACATTGCGACGGCGGGGGTTGTTCACGCGCCGCATGGCGAGGATGCGACTATCGAGGGTTTTCCTGCCTTGTTGTTCGAGCGCATTCCCGGTGTGGTGCAGCAAAAGCCCGAGTATCAGATGGAGAAGATCGGCAGAGCCCTCGCCGAGATACACCGGGTACAAATGGAAAAGCCGCTGGATTCGCCCCAGAGTTTCACTTTCGACGAAACTTGCATGATCTGGCTGCCGGCGTTTCATGATTTTCTCAAGAAACCCGGCCTTGACGAGGAAATTTCCAAGGCCTTCCGAGGGTTCATCCCATTGATCGAATGCTACGATCCCGGTGAGAAGCGAGGCGAACTCTATGCCCGTAGCCCCTTCGTCCATTGCCACGGCGACGTCACGCCCAAGAACGTGATCGTCACCGAACAGGGCGAGGCGTGCTTCTTCGATTTCAACAATGCCTTCTTCGGCCCGCGCATGGCTGATGTCCTTGATGGCGCGTTTGAATTTTCGCTGGCGGAGAAATATTTCCACTTGGCGGATTTCGCCCGTTTCGATGCCTTCATCGCCAGCTATGCGGCGCATACTCCATTGACTGCCGAAGAACGGGAAGACCTGCCGCGTTGGACCGAGTTGATGGGCATCATCAAGTTTGCCAAGGAGGTTCGTGTCATGCTGGAGCGTCCCCAGGAAAGTCTGCGCCGCAAACGCGCTTTGGCGGTCGCCCAATACGTGCTATCCCGCTGACAGACCCGCATGATGCTGTGTCGCCACGTTGTTGCGCTGGTGCTCCTGTTCCTTGCGGCGGGCACGGCGAATGCTGAAACTATCGGCCTGCGGTTCGTGGTCGACAATGATCTTGTCGCGGGCCGGATGCAGCGCCCATCCATCCAGACTGCACTGGGGAAATGGGTCGCGGAACTCAACGGCTATTACCGCGATAGCGAGGTAAATCTCCAGGCTGAGATCGTCGCTGTCGATTTTACGGCGGTAGGCAGCAAAGAAGTTATGCAGATCCTGGAGGACATGGCGAAGGAGCGGAATGGCTTTACCGCCATGTTCGGTCGTGCCGACGAGTTCGGGGCCGACTATACCGTTGCCGTAGTTTCCCACCTCCTGATCCGTGGCAAGCTGGGGTGCGGCCGTGCCTTTGCCGTGAATAAGACTCTGGAAGCGATATCCATCTCCCGCACGGCGTTTGCTGCAATCGACTTTGCCTGCGGCGCGCATACCTTGGCCCACGAACTGGGGCATCTGATGGGGCTGAATCATGGCAGCCTGGTGGATCAGTGCGATCCGGGAAAGAACCACACCGTCGCCATCGCGCCCTATGCGCTCGGCTATGGGGTGGGCAATTGCGACGGCAAGCCGCAGGCGGGGGAATTCGGCGACATCATGGTGGGGGGCTGGATGCGCCAGATCAACGGCAATGGTAAAGGCAATCTGCCGATCTTTTCGAACCCACGTATCCGCGACAGCCGCTGTGGCTTGGAAGGAATTTGCGGCGACCCCATTAGCGGCGATGCCGCTCGCGCCCTTAACGAAAACGCCCGGCGCTATGCCGCCCATGAGGAGCCGGACGTTCATGTCCTGTACTATGAGGATGCCGCCTTACGCGCTTGTATCGTGGAAAAATATCGCGGCACGGAGATTGCCGATTTGTCGGAACTGGCCTGCCCACTGGCAAGCATCGTCAGCTTGGCGGGGATGGAACGATTGATGGCGCTCAGAAATATCGACTTGGCCGGCAACGATATTCGGGACGCTTCACCACTGGAAATGCTGCCGGCCGAGAAAATCCTTCGTCTCGACCTGCGCGGCAACCACCGGATTTCCTGTCAGTCGCTGGATCGCTTGAGTGCGAAACTGTCCGGAAAGCTGGTGCGGCCCGCCACATGCCGGGCCGTTGGCCGGTGAGTTGGCAACGCTTCATTAAGCGCGTGATTCCTGGCGTTGCAACTGTTCGCGGGTCAGCAGAAAAACATGTTCGTTGCCGGCGCTGGTCTCCAGCCAAGTGAAATCGAGGTGGGGAAAAGCTTGGCTGATGGTTTCCAGGTTGTGCCCGGCCTCTACTACCAAAATCCCGTTTTCGTTGAGATGGTTGGCTGCCTGGCCGAGGATGACGCGGATATGGTCCAGGCCATCCTCGCCGCTGGCCAGCGCCTGCACTGGTTCGTGGCGATACTCGTAGGGCAGGGCGTCCATGGAGGGGGCATTGACGTAGGGCGGATTGCTGACGATCAGGTCGTAGCGGCTGTCACCGAGTTCGGTAAACATGTTCGAGCGAACCAGGCGAATTTGCTCTTCCATGCCGTAATCCGCGACATTGCGTTGGGCGACTTCGAGTGCATCCGGCGAGATATCCACGGCGTCGATAAAGGCGTTGGTGAAATGGATACCCATCAGAATGGCCAAGCACCCCGAGCCGGTGCACAAGTCCAAAGCGCTTTCGATGGCTTCCGGAGCCTCGATCCAGGGGGTAAGCTGCTCTTCCAGCAGTTCCGCAATAAAAGAGCGCGGGACGATTACCCGCTCATCGACGTAAAAGCGGAAGTCCCCCAGCCATGCTTCATGGGTCAGGTATGCCGAGGGAATACGCTCCTTGACGCGTCTTTCCAAGGTTTCCAGGACATTATCCATTTCGTCCTGGATCAGGGTCGCATCGAGAAACGGTTCCAAGCGATCGGGCGGCAAGTGCAGGGTACGCAGGATCAGATAGGCTGCCTCGTCGTAGGCATTGGTTGTGCCGTGACCGTAAAACAGGTTGGCCTCCTCGAAACGGCTGACTGCGAATCGCAGCAAATCGCGAACGGTGGTAAGGCGGGTGCGGGCTTCGTGATAGATCATTTTTTCACCAATAAGTTGACCAGCGTCAGCCGGAAAATTTCCTTTAAGGGTTCGATGTCGGCGACGGGAACACATTCGTCGATTTTGTGGATGGTTGCGTTGAGTGGACCGAATTCCACCACTTGCGGGCAGATGTCTGCAATAAAACGTCCGTCGGATGTGCCGCCGGAAGTAGACAATGCGGAGTCGATGCCGGTAGCTGAACGGATTGCCGTCGCAACGGCTTCCACTAGCGGGCCTTGCGGCGTCAGATAAGGCTTGGCGGAGAGCGACCAGGCCAGATCGTATTCCAGTCCGTGCCTGTCCAGAATAGCGTGGACTCTACTTTTCAATTCATCAACCGTGCTGGCTGTGGAAAAGCGGAAATTGAACTGGATGTCGAGGTGGCCGGGCACTACGTTGCTGGCCCCGGTTCCCCCGTGAATGTTGGAGATTTGCCAAGTGGTGGGGGGGAAATAGTCGTTGCCTTCGTCCCAAACCGTCTTTGCCAATTCGTCGATGGCAGGTGCGGCCAAGTGAATGGGGTTTTTCCCCAAGTGCGGGTAGGCGATGTGGCACTGAATTCCTTTCACCGTGAGCGCCCCGGAAAGCGAGCCACGCCGCCCGTTTTTTACGATGTCGCCGAACCGCTCCGCGCAGGTGGGTTCACCGACGATACAGTAGTCGATGCTTTCTCCGCGTGCTTGTAAGGCTTGCACCACCTTTTCGGTGCCGTCGACGGCCACGCCTTCTTCGTCCGAGGTGATCAGCAGGGCGACCGATCCCGGATGCTCAGGGTGCGCAGCGACGAATTCCTCAATGGCCGTGATGAAGGCCGCTACCGAAGTCTTCATGTCTGCTGCGCCCCGCCCATACAACCTGCCGTCGCGAATCTGCGGGGTAAACGGATCGCTACCCCATTTTTCGGCTGGGCCGGTGGGGACCACGTCGGTGTGCCCGGCAAAGCAGACCAACGGGACGGTGGTGCCGCGCCTTGCCCAGAGGTTCGATACGCCGTTGATGGCCATTTTTTCGATCCGGAAATCGAGCTTTTCCAGACGGGCGATCAGGAGTTCCTGGCAGCCGGCATCATCCGGGGTGAGGGAAGGGCGAGCGATGAGCGCACGGGCGAGTTCCAGAGTGTCGTTCATCGGTTATTTTCTAAACAAAGTGTTGTAGCTGGATTCGTCAAAGCCGAGATGGACAATTTTTCCGTCCCGTTCCGCAATGGGGCGTTTGATGATGCTGGGCTTTTCCTGCATCAGGTGGATTGCCGCAGATTCGTCGGAGATCGATGCCTTGACGGTGTCGGGTAATTGCCGCCAGGTGGTTCCTTTCCGGTTAATCAACCGCTCCCAACCGACTTGGTATATCCAGGTCTTGAGCAGGAGTTCGTTCACTCCCAGCTTTTTGAAATCGTGAAATTCCATTGGAATATTTTTGTCGACGAGCCATGCTCGCGCTTTTTTGACGGTGCTACAATTCGCGATGCCGTAAAGTTTCATGAAATCATTCCGTGACGCTTAGCCTGACGGATTGTAAACGGTTTTCGGGTGGGATTGAACCTCGCAATTTTCAGAAGGAGATGTGAGATATGTCATTTGTCGATTGGTCGCAGGCTTATACGGTGAATAATCCCTCGCTTGACGAGCAACACCAGAAGTTATTTGCCATTATCAACAAACTGCATGAGGCCATGTTTGCGAAAAGGGGCCGGGAATCCGTAGGTGAAACCATCCGTGAATTGGTCGAATACACTCAGAAACATTTTTCTGAGGAAGAACGGCAGATGGAATTACATGGTTATGCCGGCCTTGCTGCGCATAAGAAGGTGCATGAGGAACTGCTGAAAAAGGTCAAGGAGATCGAAAAACACTACCAACAGTCCAGCGAGTCGGTGGCCGGGGAAATGATTGGATTCCTGGTAAGTGACTGGTTAGTCAAGCATATCCTAGGTATGGACAAGCAATATGCGCCCTATCTCAAGGGAAATAGGCATCAGTAGGGCGTTGCTATTGCTGGATGACGAATGATTCGAAAAGGACGTCTGAAATTCCATCCTTATCGTTTACTTTCAATGCCTTGTTGATTGCTGTTTTGGTTTCTTCCATCAGTTTCTGCTTGCCGGCTACGCTGGCAAGTTGCTGAGAGTCCTGAGCGCTCAGCAAGAGTATCAGTTCGTGTTTGATATAGGGCAGGTAAAGTTTGATGCTATCCAGCAGTTGAGCGTTGGGTAGTTTGACCGAGACATCGGCTTGCAGGAATTCACTGATATTTTGCAGGTTGACGGTAAAGGTGCCGATTTTGGAATAAAGATTTCCTCCCTCACTGCCCCCGCCGCCTCCGCCGGAAGCCTGGGCGGAACCCCACAACAGGCCAAACGCGATGATCAGACTTCCCAGCAGTTGTTTCATAATTTACTCCACCTAAAAGGTGATGGGGATGGATATTTTCCATCCCCATCATCATTTTTCACCCATGCAATCACCGCATCTTAAATCCTGACGGTGAAATTCCCTACTCACCAATACTCACAAGTGCTCATTGCGAGTAGGGGGGGTTAGGCTTCCTGCGCGTCGTCCTGGTTTCCCTGCTCGGCTCGTAGTGCTTCGATCTCACGCTTGCGCGCCAAAAGCTTATCCATAGCATCCGAGTGCATCGTGATGCCCTCATCTTCGCCAAACATGACTTGACGGAGAAAACGGAAACCAAACTGCATGAGTTCAATTTCGTCGCCGAGGATCTTTTGTTTGAAATCGCCGGGAAGGTCGTAAGTTTCGTTAAACGAGTCGCTTATCACGAATTCACGGAAGCGGTCGAGATCATAACAAGCCATGAAGAACATCAGCAGGCTACGCTTCGAGGGTTTGCCAACGGTGGGGCCAGAGGATTTTTTCTTGAGAATCAGTTGACGCCAACCACGTGCCAGTTGATCGTAATCTTCCAGGCCTTGTTCCTTGCGGTAGTCGTTAATGGTCAGCGAGCGCGGCTCATTGTGTCCGAGGCAATGCTTTTCTTCGATCAGTGCGTACGACCAGCTGTCGGTGAATTCATCTTGACGGCGCATGGACAAGAGTGCAACCGGGTAATAGCGACATGCCGTGGGACGGTCTTCATAAACACTGCATCCTTCCGGGCGCATGAACTGGCAGGCTGTACCGTTATCAACGGGTTTGAATTTCACGCCGGCAACCCCTTCCTTTTCAAATTCAAAAGGATAGGTGTATTGCGTCAGGAATTCCCCGGAAGTCAGATTAAGCCGGCGCTTCAGCCGCAAAATGTCATAGGGACTCAGGATAATGTCGATATTGCTGCAACAGGCATTCCAACAGGTTATTCCCTTGCGACACTGGAACTGGATGACTTTATCGCCGTCGTATTGAGTCGGTATGACCGGACTGTTGGGATACGGGGATTCGCTGATATCAATTTCGACTTCCATTTTCTCGACCTCGTTTATTACCAATCAGGTTGAATTAACCTGCTTTACGGTTTTTCCAGAATACTCTCAAAAGAAAGTAGTCAGGAAAAAATCACAATTTAGTGAAAATAAGGCCGGGCACCTTGCGGTGCCCGGCCTTTTGCTACAACTATCTCAACGGCTTAGTGAGTGGCCGGCTTGAACAGCTTGGACTTGTCAACCAGATCAACGTGGGCGCGCTTGAAGCAGGTCCACTGTTTGGTGGTCTTGTCGTAGATGGAGTTCACAAAGCACTTCCAGTTCTCTTCGTCGACAAAGTTCTTGTCCATACGATAGTAGAAGCCCGGATAACGGGATTCTTCACGGAACTGGATGTGTTTCATGTGGGCTTCCGCCGTCATGATGCGGTGGTAGTTTTCCCAGGCGCGCAGCAGTTCGTGCAGATCCTTCGCACGCATCTTTTGAGCGTCTTCCTTCAGCGTACCCAGCTTGTCTTCGGCAACAGCCAGCATCTTGTCATTGGTCGTGTAGTAGGTGGCAACGCCAGCAACGTACTCGTCCATGATTTTTTGCAGGCGGAACTGCAACATCTTCGGCGTGATGTAGTTCGGGTTCACGTCGATGGCGGTGGTGTAGTTCTTGAATTCCAGGAAGTTGCGAACCGGCTTGTAGATCTCGTCAACCAGAGCAGCTGCGTCGGTATCAAGTTCGACCTTCATGTCCTTGTTGTCGATGCAGTACTTCACCATCGACTTGGCAGCCATACGGCCTTCAGCATGGGAACCGGAGGAGAACTTGTGGCCGGATGCGCCCACGCCGTCGCCGGCGGTGAACAGACCCTTAACCGTGGTCATGCCGCGGTAGCCCCAGTTCCAGCCCTTCGGCAGGTGAGCAGGGACGCCAGGCAGCGCTTCGTCGGTCGGTGCGCCGACATCTTCCGGGCCGGAAGTCCAGATACCGCAGCAACCGGAGTGCGAACCCAACAGGTACGGCTCGGTAGGCATCAATTCGGAGTTCTTCTTTTCCGGCTCGATGTTCTCACCAACCCAGATACCGCACTGACCCACGCACATGTCGAGGAAGTCTTCCCAGGCCTCGGCTTCGAGGTGCTTCACTTCCTTGGGCGTCAGGGTTTCGCGCAGCTTGGCGAGGGCGGTCACGGTGTCCATGTAGATCGGGCCACGGCCGTCCTTCATTTCCTTCAGCATCAGGTGGTTACGCAGGCAGGAAGCGGGAACGGCTGCTTGACCATAGGGAGGATAGTCGTTCAGCATTTCCTTGTTCTTGGCCATGTAGACTTCGCCGTTAGCGTTGGTGGCTTGGGCCTTGAACAGCAGGAACCAGGCGCCCACCGGGCCGTAACCGTCCTTGAAGCGGGCGGGAACGAAGCGGTTTTCCATCATCGTCAGCTCGGCACCGGCTTCGGCAGCCATGGTGTAGGTGGAACCAGCGTTCCACACCGGGTACCAAGCACGGCCTTGACCTTCACCCACGGAACGTGGGCGGAACAGGTTAACGCAACCGCCAGCGGCCAGCAGGATGGCCTTGGCCTTGAATACGTACACCTTGTTTTCGCGAACGGAGAAACCGACGGCACCGGCGATGCGGTTCTTGTCGTTCTTGTCGTTCACCAGCTTGACGATGAACACGCGCTCTTGAATTCGGTCGGTGCCCAGAGCCTTCTTGGCGGCTTCAGCGACGATCCACTTGTAGGATTCGCCGTTGATCATGATCTGCCACTTACCGGAACGCACGGGCTTGCCGCCGTCCTTCAGGGGGGGCAGGCCTTCCTTTTCGGAATCGGCGCCGTCGTGACGCACGCCGTCAGCGTCGGTTTTCCAAATGGGCAGACCCCACTCTTCGAACAGATGCACGGATTCATCAACGTGACGGCCCAGGTCGTAGGCCAGATCGTCACGGGTAATACCCATCAGATCGTTGGAAACCATGCGAGCGTAGTCGGCGGGGTCTTGCGCGTCGCCGATGTAGGTGTTGATCGCGGACAGACCTTGAGCCACGGCACCGGAACGGTCCAGGGCAGCCTTGTCGACCAGCTTGATTTTCAGATCAACGCCGTTCTCGGCCTTAGCGGCGTCAGCCCAGCGCATGATTTCGTAAGCGGCGCCGCAGTTGGCCATGCCGCCGCCGATCATCAGAATGTCGACTTCTTCTTGTACGACTTCAGGATTTTCAAAAGTTCCAGACATTGCTTTTACCTTTCAGTATTCGTTATTCAAATATCCGTTGGCAGATTACTTGCGAATCAGCTCGGTGGGGTTACCAGCGCGGAAGCCATTCATCTGGTTGAAGAAACCAATCTTCGTGATGTTGGCCATGCTGGCGGTGGGCTTGCCGCCGTAGCAGTCGATGGAACCTTCGGCAGTGGTGCGGATCGGGAACTTGAAACGCTTCAGTGTGCCGTTACGGAATTTGATGGTCCACATGATGGAATCGGCGCCGCGCAGCGGTTGCACGGAACCGCCCAGGGGCACGACGTCGGCGTAGTGGCGGCATTCGATGGCTTGCTGCGGGCAAATCTTCACGCAGGAATAGCACTCCCAGCACTGCTCAGGTTCTTGATTGAAAGCGCGCATAGCGTGGCCGGTTTCGGAACCGTCCTTGTCGAGCTTCATCAGGTCGTGCGGGCAGATGTACATGCAAGCGGTTTTATCGCCGCCCTTGCAGCCGTCGCATTTGTCGGTACGAACAAAAGTTGGCATTGCTTTTACTCCTCAGTTATTACTAGCTGCTAATGAACAAAGGCCGGACACTTGCGCGACCGGCCAACCTTTAAAAAACTACTTGGCGGAATGTCCCTTCAGTTCCACCTTGACGTTCTGCTCGGCGGTGAGGCCGGCATAATACTTTTGCAGCACTTTGGCCACTTCGGGGCGGCTGAATTCTACAGGCAAATCCTGGCCTTCGGAAAGCATGGAGCGAACCTTGGTGCCGGACAACAGGATACGATCATCCTTGGTGTGCGGGCAGGTGCGTTGCGAGGCCATGCCGCCACACTTGTTGCACCAGAAGGTCCAGTCGATGTTCATGTTCACGGTTTCCAGCGAACCCTTGGGAATCTCGTCAAAAATCTTCTGGGCATCGAAGGGGCCGTAGTAGTCGCCCACGCCAGCGTGGTCGCGACCGACGATCAGGTGCGAACAGCCGTAGTTCTGGCGGAACAGGGCGTGCAGCAGGGCTTCGCGCGGACCGGCGTAACGCATGTCGAGCGGATAACCGGCCTGGATCACGGTGTTGGGGGCGAAGTAGTTTTCGACCAGCACGCTGATGGCTTCGGAACGGACTTCAGCAGGAATGTCGCCCGGCTTCAGTGCGCCCAGCAGGGAGTGAACCAGCACGCCGTCCATGGTTTCGATGGCGATCTTGGCCAGGTACTCGTGCGAACGGTGCATCGGGTTGCGGGTCTGGAAGGCGGCAACGCGGCTCCAGCCCATCTTCTCGAAGGTTGCACGGGTTTCGGCGGGGGTCATGAACTGATCGCCGTACTCTTCCTTGAAGCCGCCGGTGGACAACACTTTAACAGTGCCGGCCAGATTGTACTTGCCTTGCTCCATGACCATCTTGACGCCAGGGTGCTCCATGTCGGTGGTCTTGTAGACCTGCATGCACTCGTGGGCCTTGTCGATGCCGTACTTCTCAGTCACCTTCATGGTGCCCATGATTTCGTCGGAATCGGAGTTGATCAGGGCGATGTCGTCACCGACCTTGACGCCTTCGTCATTGGTGGAGAGGGTAACCGGAATCGGCCAGAACAGACCGTTGGCCATCTTGTAGCCGTCGCATACCCCCAGCCAGTCTGAATGGGTCATGAAGCCTTCGAGCGGAGTGAAGCCGCCGATGCCCATCATGATCAAATCGCCGGTTTCACGTGACGACATCTTGACCTTGGGCAGGGACTGGGCACGCGCCAATTCCTGTTTGAGAGCGTCGCCGCTCAACAGAAGGGGTTTCAGTTCACCGCCACCGTGTGGCTTTACCAATTTAGACATGTTTTTTACTCTCCCGACGTGGTTGTCTTTTACGAAGTCCGCGAAGAATAGCATTGCTTGATGCAGCGCAATATTCAATAAATTTTATTTCTCTATAAGAAATATTTTCTTCCTGGCGATTGCCCGGATCATCGCGACAATAGGCTGTTTTAAGGCCATCGGGACAGGTTCGCCAATGCCGCCCCAAGTTGGAAATTTGGAAGGTGGCACGGTTGTTTAGAGGGATAAGCCGATTTAGCGTAAAATGGCGCCCCTTTGCTGTCCGACTATTTACAGAGAATAAACATGGTAAGAACCCGTTTCGCTCCCAGCCCCACCGGCTATTTGCATATTGGCGGCGCGCGTACCGCGCTGTTTTCCTGGGCTTATGCCCGCAAGCACAAGGGCGTGTTCGTGCTGCGCATCGAGGATACGGACCTGGAGCGCTCGACGCCGGAATCGGTACAGGCAATTCTCGACGGGATGAAATGGCTGGGACTGGACTACGACGAAGGGCCGTTCTACCAGATGCAGCGCATGGAACGCTACAAAGGCGTGATCGAGCAACTGCTCGACGAAGGTAAGGCGTACCACTGCTACGCCAGCAAGGAAGAACTTGATGCGATGCGTGCCGAACAGGAAGCCGGCGGCCTGAAGCCGCGCTACGACCGGCGCTGGCGCGATTCAAAAGCAACTCCACCCGCCGGGGTCAGCCCCGTGGTGCGTTTCAAGACCCCGCTGGAAGGTTCAGTGGTGATCGACGATCTGGTCAAGGGCAAGGTGGTGGTGCATAACAGCGAACTCGACGACCTGATCATTGCTCGTTCCGACGGCACGCCGACGTATAACTTCAGCGTAGTGGTGGATGACTGGGACATGCAGATTACCCACGTGATCCGTGGTGATGACCATCTCAACAACACCCCGCGCCAGATCAACATGTTGAAGGCGCTCGGCGCGCCGTTGCCGCAATACGCCCATGTACCGATGATCCTGGGGGCCGACGGCGAGCGCCTCTCCAAGCGCCATGGTGCGGTGAGCGTGATGCAGTACCTGGAAGACGGCTACCTGCCGGAAGCGTTGCTCAACTACCTGGCGCGCCTGGGCTGGGCGCGCGGCGACGAGGAAGTGTTCGATCTGGATCAGTTCGTCGAATGGTTCAACCTGGAAGCCATCTCAAAGTCGCCCGCCAAGTTCAATCCGGAAAAGCTCCTGTGGCTGAACCAGCAATACATCAAGGGTGCCGACAAGCAGCGTCTGGCGGATCTCGCCAAACCGTTCATGGAACGTGATTGTTGCGATTGCGATACCGCTGGCGGGCCGGATCTGGCGGAGGTGGCGGATTTGCTCAGGGAGCGCGTCAATACCGTCGAAGAGCTCGCCGATGCCGCCGTGTATTTCTATCGCCAGCTCGACCCCGCGCCGGAGCTGCTCGCCCAGCACGTCGGGGCGGATAATCTGCCGGCCTTGCGCGACTTTGCCGACAAGCTGCAAAGCTGCGAATGGAACCGTACCGCCATTCACGATCTGGTGAAAACCACCGCCACCGCTCACGGCCTGAAAATGCCCAAGATCGCCATGCCCTTGCGCATCCTGGTGACGGGCGAATCGCAGACCCCGTCGGTGGATGCGGTGCTGATGCTGATCGGGCGCGAGGAAGTGCTGCGCCGCCTGAATTTGCGTCTGGCGCAACTGGCTGTCGGCGCGTAAGGTTCGGGGTTTTAAGCCACAAGGGCGATGCCATGAAAATTGCGGTTAGCCAACTCATCGTCCGCTGGCTGGAAAAGCTCGGGGTGGAGGTTATTTTCGGCATCCCCGGCGCGCACATCCTGCCGGTTTACGATGCCTTATACGATTCCTCCATCAAGTCGGTGCTGGCCAAGCACGAGCAGGGCGCCGCCTTCATGGCCGGCGGCCATGCGCGGGTGTCGGGGGGCATCGGTGCCTGCATCGCCACCGCCGGGCCGGGCGCCACCAATCTGGTGACCGGCATCGCCAATGCCTATATGGACCGGCAGCCGCTGGTGGTCATTACCGGCGAGACTTCCACCCACATTTTTGGGCGGGGCGGCTTGCAGGAAAGCAACGGCGAGGGCGGCAGCATCGACCAGGTGGTGCTGTTTGCCGGCATCACGCGCTACCACAAGTTGATCGAACGCACGGATTACCTGCCCACCGTGCTGAATCAGGCCGCCAAACACCTGCTTTCCGATACGCCCGGCCCGGTGGTGTTGAGCATCCCCTACAACGTGCAAAAGGACATGGTGGAAGCCGCCATCCTGGAGCAGATTTCCTTCACTCGCCCGAGCGGCGAATGCGCGATTGGCGGGCAGGCCATCGCCCAAAGCGTGGAACTGATCCGTGCCGCGAAACGCCCGGTGATCCTCGCGGGGCATGGCTGCATCCGTTCCGGTGCGCAGGAATCCTTGCGCCGCATCAGCGAGCGCCTCAACATTCCGGTGACCAGCAGCCTCAAGGGCAGTGGCGCGTTCGACGAGCGCGCGGCGCTGGCCTTGGGCAGTCTCGGCGTCACCTCTCCCGGTTACGCGATGCGCTACCTGGAACAGGAAGCCGACCTGCTGTTGGTGCTGGGGGCGGGTTTCAATGAAAGAACCAGCTACGTCTGGGACAAGAACCTGCTGACCGGCAAGAAGCTCATCCAGGTGGACAACAGCGCCCAGCAACTGGAAAAGGTTTTTCGCGCCGACCTCGCGATACATGCTGACCTTGGCGTTTATCTCCAGGCGCTGGAGTCTGCCGTACAAGCGGGGGAAGTCGCGGCGAAGCCCGCCGTGGACATCGCCGCCTTTATCGCCGCTGCACAAGCCCAGGCTGCGGCTGCCGGGGAGACGATATTCAACCGGCAATTCGACCATGTGCGCGCCTTTTACGGCTGGCTGGAGCAACGTTTCCCGGACGGTCTGGTCATCTTCGACGACAACATCGTTTTCGCGCAGAACTTCTACCGGGTGTCCGCCAAGGATCGCTTCCACCCCAATACCGGCATCTCCTCGCTGGGGCACGCCATTCCTGCGGCCATCGGCGCGGGGTTCGAGATCGACCAGCCGTTGTTCGCCGTGCTCGGCGACGGCGGTTTCCAGATGTGCGCGATGGAGATCATGACGGCGGTCAATTACGCTATTCCGCTCAACATCGTCCTGTTCAACAACCGTACCATGGGGCTGATCCGCAAGAACCAGCACCATCTTTACCAGGATCGTTTCATCGACTGCGATTTCGCCAACCCGGACTATGCGCTGTTGGCCCAATCTCTCGGTATTACGCATTGCCGGGTGGAAAACTGGCCGGATTTGGCGAAGCTGGAAGCGCTCGATTTCCGTCACGGCATCAACCTCATCGAGATATTGCTCGATCAGGATGCATATCCCAATTATTCCTCAAGGCGCTAGTCGCTGTGCCACCATGAAAATCGCCAATGTAGGACGGGTGAAACGTAGCGCATTCATCACGCCAATAGTGTTGGTTTTCAGTGTGATGGCTGCGCTATCGCTGCACCTATCCGACGTGTTGTTGTCCCGTCGATTCAACATGGCGGCAAGTTGTTGCTCATGAGCGATTTCGTGACCACGAATCTGGCGCAATGTCTCACGCGCTACCAGGCCGACATACCCGGTCTGGCCGAAATCGGCTGGCAGTTGGAGACACTCGCGTCGGATGCGCACGATGTGCTCAACAATCTCTATGAACAGTGTTATCCCTTGCTGGAAAAGGCCATGTGGTCTGGCGAGGCGGACTTCGCAACCCTGCTGGCCAGCTATCAAGCCCTGTTCCGCGAGCAGGAAGCGCTGATCCAGCAGCGCGGAGGCGATGATCGACATCACATCATCCTGAGCATCCCGGTGGCGGATCGCCCGCCCCACCTGCGCGCCTGCCTGGAAAGCGTTTACCAGATATGCTCGCTGTACAACTACGGCGGCCAAACCGGCGGCGTGTGGGACAAAATCCGGATCCTCGTCGCCGAGGATAGCCGTGACGAAATGAACATCCGCCGCCATATCGAGCTGGTCGAGGAATACCGGCGGAAAGGCCTGCTAGTCGTGCATTTCGGGATGGACGAACAGTATGCGCTGCTGCAATCGCTCCCTCCCCAACAGCGTGAGCAATTAGGCAATCTGCTCACCACCCAGCCGCGCGAGAAGTTTTATCGCAAGGGGCAGGCCGCCAACCGCAACCTCAGCTACCTGAAGTTCCTGCAACTGACCGAAGACCCGGACCGGACGCTGTATTACTTGGTCGACAGCGACCAGCATTTTTGCGTGAACCGGCGTACCGAATCCGGCGAAGAGGTGGTGTACGCGCTGAATTATTTCCACGCCATCGACAAAATCTTCCGCAGCACCGGCACCCTGATGCTCACCGGCAAGCTGGTGGGCGACCCGCCCGTCTCGCCCTCGGTGATGGCCGCGAATTTCCTCGACGACGTGACCGCCTTCTTTGCCCGCCTGGCTACCTTGGCCGGCGCTCAGCCCTGCCGGTTTCACGGCGCGCAGGGGCCGCTGGCGGGCGATGCAGCCTATCACGACATGGCCGGGCTGTTCGGCTATGAAAAAAAGCCGGAGACATTTCCCTACGCATGCCGGCTTTCCGGCGAGCACGACCATAACGCTTGCCTGAAAGATTTCGCCCGGCAGCTCAACGCCTTCTTCTTCGGCGAACACCTCACACGCAAGACCTGGTTTTCCTACGGCAGCGGCTACACCCAACTCAGCCCCGCGCGGACCATCTATCCCGGCAATTACATCGTCAACTACGCCGGGCTGAAATACCTCATCCCCTTCGGGCATTTGCGTTTAAGAATGTCCGGCCCCACCGCCGGACGGCTGATCGCCGCTGAGATCGGGGAGCGCTTCGCCTCCTTCAACATGCCCAACCTGCATCGCCGCACCACCGAGGCGGGCCTGGACGGCGACTTCCGCCCCGGCGTGGAACTGGACGAAGCACAGCAACGCGTCGATCTGTCCGACGAATTCGAACGCCAGTTCTTCGGCGATCTGATGCTGTTTTCCACCGAAGAACTGGTCAAACAGGCGGACGTGACCCAGCCCTTCGCCCAGGGCGCGATCGAGGCGGTCATCGCCCGCAAAGAGGCCGAACTGCTGGCGCTCTACCGGCAAAAGCAGGTAGCCATCGTCGCCAAAAACCGGCAATTGCACGACCTGGTGTTCAACGCCGGGCACTGGTGGCTGCGCGCGCCGGAGTCGGCGCTTGCCTTGCGGCAAGTCCAGACCTTCATCGACAACATAGCCCGCAATTTCGGCGAACACGCGCCGGCCTGGCGCCAAATCCAGTCAGCCGAGCACCGCGCCCAGCGCAAGCGGCAGATCGTCGAGGCGTTGATGAATTACCGGGCGGAGCGGGATGCTTGGGATAGCCTGTTTTAATCTGTAGAAATTCTGCCTTGATCTGACAGAGTGTCCGATTTGCCTGAGCCTACGACGGGTAAAGTGCCAGATTCGGCTGTTCATGTCCTCAATAATCGAACGGACCGAAGGGCGGGTTACTTATCACATTGCGGACGATTTCAAATGCTCGCGCAAGAATTCGATGAAGCGTTGCGTCTTGGCAGGTAACAGGCGTGTTTCGGTCATCGCGTAGACGGGAACTGGCGGCCCCTCCCAATCGGGAAGGATTCGACGTAACCGGCCTTGCGCCACGTCTTCGGCGACGATTTCCTCAGGCAGGACGGCGATCCCTAGATCGAGTGCGGCCAGTCGCCGGATCAAGCCAACGCTATTGAGTTGAAACCTGCCGCCGACTGTCACCTCAACCACCTGATCCGAATTGTTCAGCGTCCATACACTGGCCTTTGGCATTCGAAACCCGAGGCATTCGTGATGCGCTAAATCGGTGGGGTGACCCGGTTCGCCAGATTGTTCGAGGTAACGCGGCGAGGCGTAGAGATAGCATGACAAGTTGGCCAACTGACGCGCAATCAGATTCGAGTCCGGTGGCTTGCCCATGCGGATGGCCACATCGAATGGTTCGGATACGAGGTCAACCAGGCGAGGTGTCAGGTCAAAATCGAAGCTGATGCCGGGATAGCGGCGAGCAAATTCCGCGATGAGTGGCGCCAGGTAGATATTGGCGAAATCCACCGGCAGAGAAGCTCGCAATACGCCACTCGGCTGAGCCAGCATTTCCCCAAGCTGTTCATGGGCCAACTTCGCTTCATCGACAATGCGTTTGCAGCGCTCGAAATAAATCTGGCCGGCCTCGGTCAGCTCGATCTTGCGTGTCGTTCGGTGGAGCAGGCGAAGCCCAATGGCCTTTTCCAGGGTGCTGATCCGACGCGATACCGTGGAGTTCGGCATCCCGACGACTTCAGCGGCATGACGGAAGCCTCGCGCTTTAACCACCTCCACGAATAAAGCCATGTCATTCAGGAGTTCCATTTACATTGCTCCATCAATGGATCAATGATTTCTATTTTACCCGCTTTATCCCGAATTGGTGATGGTAGATCATACCCCCATCCTAAACCACTGAGGAACACACCATGAGCCAACTCTTCACGCCCGTTCGCATCGGTCGCCATACCCTGCCAAACCGTCTGGTCATGGCGCCAATGACCCGGTCACGTTCTGACGACGCGGGAGTGCCCAGCGACCTGGTCAGCCTCTATTACGCCCAACGCGCCAGCGCTGGTCTGATCATCACCGAAGGCGTCTTTCCTTCCGCCATGGGCAAGGGTTATGTGCGGACACCGGGAATCGAAACCGATGCGCAGATCGCGGCGTGGAAGAAAGTGACCGAAGCAGTTCATGCCAAAGGTGGCCGAATCTTCATGCAAGTGATGCACTGCGGTCGCATCTCGCATCCGTCGCTGCTGCCGAATGACGCACAACCCGTAGCCCCCTCCGCAATCAAGCCGGCCGGCCAGACTTGGACAGCCAGCGGTTTACAGGACTTCGTCACCCCACGCGAACTCAGCTTGGACGAGGTTGCTGGCGTGATTGATGACTACCGCAGTGCCACCCGCCGTGCTCTAGAGGCCGGCTTCGATGGTGTCGAGCTTCACGCCGCGTCTGGCTATCTGCCTGAACAGTTCCTGTCTTCCGGCAGCAACCAACGCCAGGATCAATACGGCGGCTCGGTGGCAAATCGCGCCCGCTTCGTGCTGGACGTCCTGGTGGCCATGGTGGCTGAGGCCGGTGGGGATCGCGTCGGGATCAAGATTTCCCCGGAAATGAACTTCAACGACATCGTAGATGCCAATCCCCAGGAAACTTACGCCTACCTGGTCGAGCACCTGCGTGGCCTCAATCTGACGTACCTGCACGTCGCGCTGTTCGGTGCCAAGGTCGATTACCACGCCCTGTTGCGCCCCCGCTTTAACGGCGCCTACCTGATAGGTGGTGGGCTCGACCAGAAGAGTGCTGAAGCCGCACTGGCCGATGGTCGAGCCGACGCGACGGTATTCGGTGGTGCCTTCCTGGCGAATCCTGATCTGCCGGAGCGATTCCGCCAAGGCGGGGAACTCAACACCCCGGACAAAAACACGTTCTACTCGCCCGGCGCCCAAGGCTACACCGACTACCCGTTCCTGAGCGGAACGGGCACTAACTGAGGAATGCTGTCATGAGCGATATCGCCCAATTACGGGGCTGGTAGTGTGCCCCTCGTTCAGGGGCATTCCGCCCCGCTTGTTCTGTTAGGAGAAACTGATGAATTACGAAAGATTTAGTGCCGACAATACAGCTCTGCTGTTGATTGATCACCAGGTCGGCACCATGCAACTGATCAAGAATATTGATCGCGAGCTAGCCGCCAAGCAGTCGATTGCGTTGGCCAAGATGGCGAAAATCCTGAACATGCCGACCGTGATCACGTCCAGCCAGGAAGACCGTGCTCAAGGTCCGATTTTGTCTGGAATCGCGGAAATCCTGCCCGAAGCCCACGTGGCACGGGTCAAACGCCCCGGCGTGGTCAACGCCTGGGCCTATCCGGATTTCCGCAATGCGGTGCTCGCCACAGGGCGCAAGAACCTGATCATGGCGGGCGTGACCACCGATGTGTGCCTCATCTTCCCGGCGATCGACGCTGCGCTCGAAGGCTTTGCCGTTCAGGCCGTGATGGATGCTTCGGGATCGCCCAGCGATCTTTCCGAAGAATTTTCCCGCCAACGGATGCACGATGCGGGCGTTGTACTCACCGCAACCAATACGCTCATAGCGGAAATTGCGCAGGACTGGTCCACTCCGACCGGACAGCAGCTGATCACTTTGCTGTTCACCGACGTGTTTCCGGCCCTTGGCGCTGGCATTGCTTAATCCCCCGCCAAACCCTAGTGGCCGACTCTAACCAGCTCATACTGGCAGCCCCTCAGGGCTGGTAAATAACACGACGAGCAAGGAAGCATTGTTATGTGGATGCATGGCCCCTATGTGGGTGGGTTTTCTTTTTTTATGATTTTTCCAGCGATCTTCCTGCTTATTTTTCTTCTCTTTGTGGTGTTTCGTGTTGGACGCAGGGGGGTTCATGGTGGATGCGCAGGCATGCCTGGTCGGCACATGCGGCGCGCTCATTCCAGCAACGCAAGAGACCTGCTCGATCAACGATACGCGCGCGGAGAGATTGATGATGCGCAGTATCTGAAGATGAAAGAATCCCTTGCTTCTTGAAGGCCGCCGTATCTCGCAATGGGAGCGGTGATGTCCGATCCCTGGTCATCGGTATTTGAAACAACACTTGTTGGCAGTACTGTGGCATTTGTGTCCTGCCGCTAAATCCAATTGTTACAAGGGAAAAACATGCAACCGTCTCGCTACCACCTTGCCCTCCGATCGCTTCATTGGGTCTGTGCAGTCCTACTCATTATTGGTCTTGTTATGGGTACATTCGTCTTGGATAAAACACCCAATTCGAGCCCAGAAAAAATCAATGCGTTGCGCGGGCATATGATTTTTGGAGTTCTCATTTTGGTTTTGACGGTGATAAGGCTCATCGTGCGCCTGCGCTCAACACACCCGAAACCTGTCTTTACCGGGATTGCCCTGGCGGATCGATTCGCGCCCTTGATGCACTGGGGCTTGTACACGTTAATTTTCGTGATAGCGGTCAGCGGCATAGGTATTGCAGCGTTGACTGGTTTGCCCGAAATTGTGTTTGCAGGAGATGGCATCCTACCCACAGACTTCAAAGACTTGCCACCGCGTGCGGTTCATGGCGTTGTCGCCAAACTTTTGATGCTTGCTATCGCTTTGCATGTTATTGCAGCCCTATTTCATCAGTTTGTACGTAAAGACAGGCTACTGTCCAGAATGGGATTTGGGAAGTGAATAGCCTCTTGAGGAGAAATATATGCAAAACCAATCTCGCTTAGAAATTCTGGCCTTCACCGACCCGGTTTGCACTTGGTGCTGGGGCAGCGAACCGGTGCTGCGAAAAGTGGAGACGTGGTACGGCGATGCCGTGCGCATCCGCTATGTGATGGGCGGCCTGGTCGAGGATATTCGCGCCTTCTACGACCGCGCCAACGACATCGGTGGCGATCCGGAGCGTTCCAATGCTCAGATCGCCCGCCATTGGCTGGAAGCGTCGGAACGTCACGGCATGCCGGTGCGGATAGAAGGCTTCCGGTTATTCAGCGCAGAGACCGTTTCCACCTATCCGCAAAACATCGCCTTCAAGGCCGCCGAACTGACGAATCCCGGCCTGGCAGCGCGCTACCTGCGGCGCATGTGCGAGGCCTCCGCCGCCGAGGCGCGGGAAACCGGACGCCAAGAGGTGATTATCGAACTGGCCAGCGATGTCGGCCTCGATGTGGCGGCGTTCATAGGCCACCTCAAGGACGGATCGGCCGAAACATCCTTCCAAAAAGATATGGAGACAACGCGTCGTTACGGTGCACGCGGTTTCCCCACTTTCGTGTTCCGTTATGGCGAGCGTGAAACGATGCTGCGCGGCTACCAGAGCTTTCCCGCGATGCAGGCCGTCATCGACGCCTTGAGCGGTGGGCGGCTTCAAGGGCGGGCGCCGGAAACTGCCCCCGAAAACCTACTCGGCTTTATCCGCACATACGGACGTGCAGCGCCGGTGGAACTGGCCACCGTGTTCGATCTTGCCATAGGCGAACTGGAAACGATGCTCACGGGCTTGGCTGAAACGGGGCTCATCCGCAGAGTGGAGGTGGGTAATGGATATTTCTGGGAGTTTATGTCGCTACCTGTTTGCGATGCGGAAAGTGGCATCTGCACTTTGTGAAAGGAGCAAGACTATGACTGGTCGGGAAGCCACCGACAGCAATGGCCGAGGAGTGAGCATTCTCGCCAGCATGACCGGCGGTCCGTTCGGGGGCGAAAACGGCTGTTCATGATCTGGCAGTGTACGTCAGATCAGATATAGACTTCTACATCGCTCGCTAGTCCAGGCTGACCGAATCCGCCGAATTGCCAATGATCTCCCGGCAGCATTCCCAGTAAACCTCTCGCGCCGTACGCGGCACCTCCTCCGGAATGGCGATATGTGGTAAGCAATCGGCGTTCACCTTCGCTTCACTCAAAGAAAGCTGCCCAGCCTGCAACCGGCGCACCACCGAGGCGGGCCTGGACGACGACTTCCGCCCCGGCGTGGAACTGGACGAAGCACAGCAAAGCGTGGACCTGTCCGACGAATTCGAGCGCCAGTTCTTCGGTGACCTCATGCTGTTTTCCACCGAAGAGTTGGTCAAGCGGGCAGACGTGAAGCGGCCCTTCGCCCAGGACGCGATCGAGGCGGTCATCGCCCGCAAGGAGCCTGAACTGCTCGCGCTGTACCGGCAAAAGCACGAGGCCATCGTCGCAAAGAACCGGCAATTGCACGACCTGGTGTTCGATGCCGGGCACTGGTGGCTGCGCGCGCCCGAGTCGGCGCTTGCCTTGCGGCAAGTCCAGGCCTTCATCGACAACATAGCCCGCAATTTCGGCGAACATGCGCCGGCCTGGGGCAAAATCCAGTCAGCCGAGCACCGCGCCCGGCGAAAACGGCAGATCGTCGAGGCGTTGATGAATTACCGGGCGGAACGGGATGCCTGGGATAGGCTCTTAGCTATCAAGCGGACGCATCCCATCGCGAATAGGCTCGCTACTTGGGCTTCAGCGCATTTCTCGCGGCAGTATTAGCTTTGGCCGCTTTGACAAGCTGTCTTAGCGCCTGTGGGTCCACGTCCAGATCACCTGCCGGATAGAGGTTAGGCAAGAGAGACCCAAGCGCATGCATGGGGAAGCCGACTCGAACCTTGCCTCGCGGGGTGTCCGAGACAAGGAATCCTTCGAGGACGAGCGCGTTAAGCACATCTCTCGCTGTCCTTTCCGGAAGACCGGTGAGACGGCCTGCCTCCATACGCTCAAACTCTCCAGTGCTGAAAGCATGGATGAAGAGGTGCACAGACTCGGGCTTGAGGTCGAATCGCACTTTCTGGAAAAAATGTTCGGCTCTGAACCTGAAGTTGTCGAGGGCGAACATCCTGGCCATGAATTTGGCCTGGTCGATGGCGGTTTGCATGGAGTACTCGCAAAACTCCGCCAAGCGTTTTTCGGACAAGTTTCCACGACCATCCAGATCGCCCATTCGAGGCTGGTCGGCTCCGGCCAGTTTCGCCTTGTATTCATCCGCGGTCTTCGCGAACCCTCGGGACATCGACCATAGGCACGCGCCATTTACTCCGCACTCCCGGAGCATTGCGTCGATGGCGATCCGCGCCACCCGGCCGTTTCCATCAAGAAAGGGGTGAATCCACACAACTCGATGATGGGCGGCGAAAACCGACAGAATGCTGTCCAGCCTGCTTATTCCGCCTCTTTTCGACCATTCGAGGCGGAGTCCGTAAACCTCCGCGAAGCGCGCCAGGAAGCGATTAAGTGTGTCTGCCATTGGTGCTACATGACTGCCTACGTGGACGTCCCGCTCCCGGAACTTTCCGGGTTCCATGTGGCTCCCGTCCTTGAGCTTCAGCATTTCCTTCGGCAAGTGCGCGCAGAAGCGCCGGTGAACTTCGAGGATAAAGGGAAGTAGAGAATTTTTGTCGAGCGACTGCAACTTTGCCCATCGCTCAGCCTCGATGTGAGCAAACGCAAGACTCTGCAAGTCTTTTTGCTCCATCCGCTCCTTTATCTCGAACAGCGCTTTCTCGATATCAATGGGTAGGGTGTGATGGCCCTCGATCAAGTTCGAGTAGTAACAGTTCATTCCCGAGACGAGCTCGGAGAGGCTACGCGCGGTCGGGGGGACAAGTGCGGCGTCCAAGCAGGCGGACGCTTCCGATAGCTCGTGAGCAAGCCCGATCAGCGAGCCGTAGGCAGGCCGAGAGCTATCGATGGCAAGCGGTTCCATCTGAGCCGGGTCGTCGTATAACTCAATCATTAGTCCCCCTGCGTTTGCCGATGTCTGTGCCGATTATAGTCGCTAATTAATTAAACGGTTAGCGTTAATTGTCATGATATGTTTGCCGATGTCTGTGCCGATCGATCCGCCGAAGCATAGCCAGTACTTTTTTCACTTTTTATACTGCGTTTCCGGTCTGAATAATTTTCAGTATCTTCAGCAACCCTTTGTTAGAATTTCTACTCTTGGTCCCAAATTGGGGGGGCGACATGATAAGTATCGAAAACCTGACCCGGCCAGAAAAATTAATCGTGATGGAAGCCCTATGGGACGACTTGGCGCATGATTCCGTGACGCTTTCATCGCCAGACTGGCATGCAGCGGCATTGCAGGAAGCCGAATGCGCACATGCCGAAAATCAGTCGGATTTCATTTCCTGGGAGGTCGCCAAGAAATCATTGCGTGATCTCGCTCAATGAAGATTGAAATTCTGGATGTCGCGATGAGTGACATCCGGTCAGGACAACGATTTTATGAGGCTCAACAGGAAGGTTTGGGGGCTTACTTTCTGGATTCACTGTTTTCAGACATTGACGCTCTTCTACTATATCCAGGCATACACCCACAATTCTGGGGATAGAGATGATGTCACAGAGAAACAAGATTTTTATAGGGTTGCTACGGGAAATCGAGGATGCTGAGGAAATGTTTGTCTGCCAACAATGCCTAGGTGACCCAATGCTTAAAATGCTTGCTGCTGGATTGCAGACCGAAAGAGTCTGTGCCGCATGTGGCAATCCAACAATGAATGCGCACACACCAGAACGCATTGCACGCTTCATACGCAAAGACCTTCCAAAACACTTCATGCTGGATGACGATTTGTATCCTGGCTATGCGTTAAGCTTGGAAAAAGTTGTGAGCGAGGCGATTCACTGTGCCGATGAATCGGTGTGTAAAGCGGTCGCAGCCCATCTGGTCGATCTTGATGCGGACGAGGAGGATTTTTATTGGGTTGGGCAAGAGTACCGACGGACGCCCAGTCCATTTGAATCTCAGGAGCATGAGCGCTGGTATGTCGTGGGAGATTGGGACCATGTCGCGTACGAACTAACCCACGGCCAGCGATTCTTTAACCACAAGGTGGAGCGTTTTTTTGAAGAACTTATCTTCGAGGCACTTCATGCGGAAGCGGCGGATCATCCTGACACCAGTCCGGTCATAAAAACGCTACCGGCAGGCACAGACTTCTATCGCGCGCGGCTAGCCAATAATGGCGTGGAAGCAAAGACCATCCAGAACAATCCGACGGTCGAACTCGGTGCACCACCCAAAGAGCGCGCAGCCAATAATCGGATGAATCCGGCGGGTATCCCCCTTTTATATGTCGCCGACGATACGAAAACCTGCATCGCAGAAGTTCGTCCTTCCATTGGTGATGCGGTCGTGGTGGGACGGTTCCGTTCCACCAAGTGCCTGAAGTTTTTTGACTTCACCGCACTCGATGGCCACTTGTCGCACACCCCCCTCAGTCTTTTCGATCCAATTTACGAGGAGCGTAGCCAGCGCAGGCTACTTCTTGAATACTTGCATGACGAAATTGCCAGGCCAGTAAGGACAAATGATACCGATTATGTGGTGACGCAAGCGCTGGCGGAATTTATTCGTTACGAAAAAGAGCAGGCTTTTGACGGAATCATCTTTCGGTCAGTTCAAAACGAAGGTGGAATTAACTATGTGCTGTTCGACAAGAAAAAAGACCCGAACAGCATGCACGCACCCAACTGGCGCCCCCAATTCGATTTGGAAATTTCGACCGATTGCACCAGTCTTCATACGGTGACTGCGGTTCAGTACACTGCATTGCCAAAAATATAGCAAGCGTAGGGTGTGCCCCACGCACCAACCTCCCCAATCATTCCCGGAATTCGCTGCCATTCTTTTTCTCCGCAAAATGCCCGCCCCAATCCGTTGGGAATTTTCCGTGCGCCACGTAGCGGTGAAACGTCGAATACGGCCAATCGGCTACACACTGAATCCGCAGCATTCCCAACAATTTCCCGGCGCCACTCCTGACGAGTGATGTCGTTGTCGGTCATTGGTTTAGCGTTTCCAGGAATTGTTCGGCGGTGACGATGGGGCAGGAAAACTGGCCGGCGAGGCTCAGCAAGTCCTGGTCGCCGCTCACCAGGTAATCCGCCTTGCCGGCAACGGCGAGTTGCAGAAACGGCAAATCGTACTGGTCGCGGCAATCGGGCGTTGCGGGTGGCTGGGCGGGCAGGCGCACCGTGGTGCAGTAAGGCAGGTAGTCGGCAAGCAGCTCTTGCTGGTCTTGTGCGGAGAGTCTGAATTTCGGATAGGCCAGCACCCGTATCAGTTCCGCGGCAGTGACGCTCGATAGCAGCGGATGACAGAGCGCGCCTTGCCAAGCCAGGCGCAATGGCGCCAAGCGCCCCTGCGCAAATACCAGCGCGGACAATACCAGGTTGGTGTCGATGACGACGCGGGGTAGGCGTTTTGAACGCGGCATTACTTTGCGGGCTTGTCGGATAGCGGTGTTGAGCGCGCCCAGTCAACCGCATCGGCAATGTCCTGTTCGCTCAAGTCCAGCTCGGCGAGTTTGGCGCGCACGGCGTCGCCACGCTGTATGCGCACCGGGGTGAGCACGATCTGTCCGTTGCGTGCTTCCACGTCGAAGTATTCCGCCGGGCCGACCGCTGCGGTAATGCTTTTGGGCAGGGTAAGCTGGTTCTTGGAGGTGATTTTGGCGAGCATGGTATTTCCCAGTATGAGAAAGTAAGGAAATCTTACTTTATGCCATTGGCAGCGAACAATCAAGCCGTTACCCGGCTGGGTTCATTGAACGTAACTACTCAGGGGCTAGGGGCTACGCGATAACGTCTTCCTCAAACGAGCGGCGCTTTCTCCGCGCCCGTAGTTCCCTATCCCTGATATCCGGAGCGCGGAGATTAGGCGGATTTCACCACCTGTCGTTCCCGCGTAGCCCCTAGTCCCTAGCCCCTGAGTAGTTACCATTGAACCTAATATTCCTCTTAATAACCAATAAGCGGGTGTCGCGCATCCCCAGCCTGATTCGGGATAACCCGATGCCAGGCCGAGGCTGCGCGATGGGACTTTCAAGACCTATCTTCCGGGATCACGCCAGGTCGAAGCGATCCAGGTTCATTACCTTGTTCCAGGCCGCCACGAAATCGCGCACGAACGCTGGCTGCGCATCGCTGCACGCGTAGGCTTCCGCGAGGGCGCGAAGTTGGGCGTTCGAGCCGAAGATCAGATCGACGCGGGTGCCGGTCCACTTGACTTCGCCGGTCTTGCGGTCGCGCCCTTCGAACACGTCCCCGGCGTCCGAAACGGGTTTCCACTCGGTGCCCATGTCGAGCAGGTTGACGAAGAAGTCGTTGGTGAGCGCCTCCGGACGCTGGGTGAAGACTCCGTGCCGGGACTGGCCGACGTTCGCGTTGAGCGCGCGCAGGCCGCCGACCAGCACGGCCATTTCGGGCGCGCTGAGCGTCAGGAGTTGCGCCTTGTCGAGCAGCAATTCTTCGGCGGAGACGGCGTACTTGGCCTTCTGGTAGTTGCGGAAGCCATCGGCGAACGGTTCTAGCACGGAAAAGGAGTCCACATCGGTCTGTTCCTGGGCGGCGTCCATGCGGCCCGGCGTGAACGGCACCGTCACCGCCTGGCCGGCTTTCCTGGCGGCCTCTTCGACGGCGGCGCAGCCGGCCAGCACGATCAGATCGGCCAGCGAGACTTTCTTGCCGCCAGCGTTGAACTCGCTCCGGATGCCTTCCAGCTTGCCCAGCACTTTGGCCAGTTGGCTCGGCTGGTTGGCCTCCCAGTCCTTCTGCGGCGCAAGGCGGATGCGCGCGCCGTTGGCGCCGCCGCGCTTGTCGGAGCCGCGGAACGTCGAGGCCGAGGCCCAGGCGGTCGCGACCAGCTCTGCAACGCTCAGCCCGGACGCCAGCACTTTGGCCTTGAGGGCGGCGATGTCCTGGCCGTCGATCAGGGGGTGATCGACGGCGGGGATGGGGTCTTGCCAGATCAGCGCTTCCCTGGGCACTTCGGGGCCGAGGTAGCGCGCACGGGGCCCCATGTCGCGGTGGGTCAGTTTGAACCAGGCGCGGGCGAAGGCGTCGGCGAACTCGTCGGGGTTGTCGCGGAAGCGCCGCGCGATCTTTTCATAGGCCGGATCCATGCGCATCGCCATGTCGGCGGTGGTCATGATGATCGGTACCTTCTTCGCGGCATCGTGCGCGGCGGGTGCCACATTGCCGTCGGTCGCCTGCTTCGGCGTCCACTGTTGGGCACCCGCCGGGCTTTTGGTCAGCACCCAGTCGTTGTCAAACAGCATGTTGAGATAGCTCATGTCCCACTGGGTCGGAGTCGGCGTCCACGAGCCTTCCAAGCCGCTGCCGATCTGGTCGCCGCCCTTGCCGCTGGCGTAGCTGTTCTTCCAGCCCAGGCCCATCTGCTCAATGGGCGCTGCTTCGGGCTCCGGTCCCACGTGCGCGGCTGAAGCGGCGCCGTGGCATTTGCCGAAGGTATGGCCGCCGCAGGTAAGCGCCACCGTCTCTTCGTCGTTCATCGCCATGCGCGCGAAGGTCTCGCGTACATCGCGAGCGGAGCCGAGTGGGTCCGGGTTGCCGCCCGGGCCTTCCGGGTTGACGTAAATCAGGCCCATCTGCACGGCGGCGAGCGGATTTTCCAGGTCGTGTTCGCCGGAATAGCGCGCCTTGTCGTCCAGCCACTTTTCTTCACTGCCCCAGTAGACGTCGATCTCCGGCGCCCAGGTGTCCTCGCGTCCGCCGCCGAAGCCGAAGGTCTTGAAGCCCATCGATTCCATGGCGACGTTGCCCGCGAGAATGAGGAGGTCGGCCCAGGAAATTTTCTTGCCGTATTTCTGCTTGATCGGCCACAGCAACCGGCGGGCTTTGTCGAGGTTGACGTTGTCGGGCCAGCTGTTGAGGGGGGCGAAACGCTGATTGCCGTGACCCGCGCCGCCACGACCGTCACCGATGCGGTAGGTGCCCGCGCTGTGCCAGGCCATGCGGATGAAGAGAGGCCCATAGTGACCGTAATCCGCAGGCCACCATTCCTGCGAATCGGTCATCAGGGTGGTGAGGTCTTTCTTCAGCGCCGCAAAGTCTAGGCTCTTGAATTCCTCTGCGTAATTGAAATCTGCACCCATCGGGCTGGATTCGGAGGGGGGATGCAGGATTTCGAGGTGCAGTTGGTTCGGCCACCAATTTTGGTTCGACGTACCGCTGCCGGCTTTGTGTACAAACGGACATTTGTTGTCAGGCATGGTCTTCTCCTCAGGGTTGTTGAAGGGATGATCCAGTGTAGGTACTCGAAAGCGATTAAGCCAATAGGCCTTGGCAATCTGCGCGATAGTTTGGCGCGATACGGGCCGCCTGCCTGAGGATCTACGCTGATAGGTTGATCAACCCCAAGAACCTGCTTTTCCAGCCCTCTATAAATCAATCGCTTGCGGCAACCGTTCAGCCGTTTAGCTGGTGGCTCCCCTCTCCCGCATGCGGGAGAGGGGCTATTGGCGGCACTTTTCGTTGGCCTATGTCATTGCAATATGTCCAAGGGCCACCAAACAGCGCCCCCTGTTTTTTGCCAACGCCTTTCGGCCTGCGGGTGAATGCCCTGCTCCCCACGAACGGAATAAATCAGCGGTTCCTATGAGCTGTTTCAGTAGTTTTCATTCCAGGCAGAGCGAATCCGCCGCATTTCCGATGACCTGTCGGCGGCATTCCCGGTAAACCGTCCTTGCCGCGTCAAGCACCTCCTGCGGGATCGTGACGAGGGCATAATTGGCCGGTGTCCTGTTGATCACCCCGCTATGCATGCGCTCGGACGAGTCGCCTTTTCTGGCCTTTCCGGTCTGGCTGAAGATTTGATAGTGTTCGCTTAACGGCGTATCCAGTTCCAGCCACTCGGATAACTTGGGAAGCAGTTTCTCTGGTGCTCGTTGCAGCAGCCCGGCGTCGAAATAATAATAGGGCTGGCTGGCCGTCCGGCTGAAGTTCGCGAGCGCCTGGACGCGGGCAATGTAGTAGTTCGCCGCCTCGACGGGCGAGGCATAAAGATCCTCGATCTCCTTTTTTGCGAACAGATTGGTGATGCTTTTGATCGCGTGTTCCGGTTCCAGCAGCGAGATCAGTATTTTCATGTTCGCAAGACCCAACTGCTCGGGCTTCAACAAATAGTCGTTGTGCAGAAGCTTGTCGAAAAGGTAACGGCTATTCTCCTTTAGCACATCGCTTTCCAGAAATACCTCAAGCTGCTTGTCCAGCGCGGAGGCATCCTCATAGCTGATATGCATTTCATAGTAGCCGTTGATTTGCGGGTGAGTGCCGAGAATATGCCCTGCCAGACTGGTCATGGCGCGCATGTGGCTGAGCAGGAAGATTCGGGAGAGGGGGCTAGATGAAGCAGTCATACAATCGGATAGGTTGGGGGGGCACCCTAGAGTTTCACGCCCCTCCACGTCGCCTTGGAATAATCCCCGGCTGCCTTTGCCACTTATATTCCGGCACCCATTCGCTCAAATCCTGTTTCAGGTCGAGTTCATCGGGGGGCGGTTCCTGTTTCAGCCAAGTGAGGAAGCGGCCCAGCCATTGTTGATCGACGCTACGGGCCTTGGCGATGCGCAGTTTGGGGTGGGGGGTGGGGAGGGTGTTTTCGCCGTCGGCAAGCAGTTCTTCAAAGAGTTTTTCGCCGGGGCGCAGGCCGGTGTAGACGATGCGGATGTCGTCTTCGGTAAAGCCGGAGAGGCGGATCATGTCGCGGGCGAGGTCGGCGATTTTCACCGGTTCGCCCATGTCGAGCACGAAGATTTCGCCGCCGTGGCCCATTAGGCCGGCTTGCAGGACGAGTTGGGTGGCTTCGGGGATGGACATGAAGTAGCGGATGATGTCGGGGTGGGTGACGGTGATCGGGCCGCCCTTGGCGATTTGCTCGTGGAACTTGGGGATGACGCTGCCGGTGCTGCCCAGCACGTTGCCGAAGCGCACGATGATGAAGGCGGTGCCGCCTTCGTGTTGGAGTCCCTGGCAGACCATTTCGGCGAGACGCTTGCTGGCACCCATGACGTTGGTGGGGTTGACCGCTTTGTCGGTGGAGATCATCACCAGCTTTTTCACTCCGTGTTCCTGCGCGGCGCGGGCCAGAGTATAGGTGCCGAGAATGTTGTTGCGCACGGCTTCCCAGGCGTTTTCATTTTCCATCAGCGGCACATGTTTGTAGGCGGCTGCGTGGAAGACCATCACCGGTGCGTGGCGGCGCATCAATTCGTTGACCCGCGAGGCGTTCTTGACATCGCCGATGGCGCAGATCAGGGGAATGTCGGGGAAGCGCTCGCGGCATTCCTGCTCGATGCGGTACAGGGCGAATTCGTTGAGTTCGAACAGCACCATCAGACGTGGCTCGAAGCGGGCGATCTGGCGGCACAGTTCGGAGCCGATCGAGCCGCCCGCGCCGCTGACCATGATGGTGTTGCCGCCGATCAGGTCTTGCAGGCCGTGGTTGTCGAGGATCACCTTGTCGCGCCCGAGCAGGTCGTCGACTTCGACCTTGCGAATTTCCGAGACGGTCACCCGCCCGTTGACCAGGTCTTCGAAAGCCGGCACGGTGAGTACGTCGACTCGGGCTGCGTTACATAGTTCGGCGGCGCGGCGGCGCACGGTGGGATGTACTCCGGGCATGGCGATGATGGCGTGAGTGGCGCCTGTGGCTTTCGACCACTTGGCCAGATCGTCGAGCGGGCCGTGCACCTTGATGCCGTGCAACAGGCGCCCTTGCTTTTCCGGGTCATCGTCGAGCAGGCCGACGACGTGCCAGGTTTTGCTGTGAGAGAGTTCGCGCACCAGGTTGGCGGCGGTATCGCCGGCTCCCAGAACCAGCACCGGCTGGCCGCGCTGCTGCAACAAGCCGTATAGCCGGTGTTCCTTCCAGGCGCGGTAGGCCAGGCGGCTGCCGCCCATCATGAAAGCGAGCAACAACGGGTCGAGTAGCAGTACCGAGCGGGGGGTGTCTTCCATGCGCAGCATGTAAAGGATCAGCGGCGTGACCACGGTAGCGGCGGCGATGGCCAGGAGGATGCGGCGCAGGTCGGGTAGGCTGGCGTAACGCCAGATCCCGCGATACAGGCCGAAGGCACGGAAAATCAGGGCTTGAGCCGGCATGACCCAGACCAGCGAGCGCCACATGCTGTCCCAGTAGATTTCCGGGATGTCGAGGTTGAAACGCAGCCAGTAAGCCAGACACCAAGCAAGTGCTGCCGCCACGATGTCGTGGGTGAAGGCGAGCAGGGTACGGGGATTAGGCTTGGTTTTCATTCTTGTCGGTGTAGATATGCCGTTGCCATTCTATATCAATCCGCCGCATCGCCAAGCCGTAAACGATGGCCCAGGCCGCCAGCAGGCCGTATTGGGGCAGCGCTTCCTGGCTACGCCCCCACAGGGCGGAAGCGCCTACGGCTAGCATCAGCGCGTATTCGAACAGCGCCGTGGTGCGGTGGCCAAGGCCCATTTGCACCAGTCTTTGATAATAATGTTCGCGGTGCGCCTGCCAGACCTTTTCACCGCGCAGGCCGCGCTTTGCCAGAGTGATGCTGGCATCCGCGACGAATGGCGAGAATGCCAGCGGGGCAAACCACCACGGCCACAAGCCGCGTTGCCAGCCGAGCAACCCCAGGGCTGCAGCAAAAAACCCCAGCGGGATCGAACCGGCATCACCCATGAAAATTCGTGCGGGGTGGAAATTGAACAGCAGGAATCCCGCCGCCGTCGCCGCAACGCTCCAGGCTGCCAGCGCGAAGTCCGCATCACCCGCCAGGAACGCCGCCACACCCAGGAAACCGAAGCCGAATAACGCCATTCCGCCAGCCAGGCCATCCGATCCGTCCATGAAATTGTAGAGATTGCTCATCCACACGATGGCTAGGGTGGCGACCACCGCAACCCACAGCGGGTAATCCCCCAAACCGACTGCCGCGAGAACCGCGGCGCAAGCCAGGTGGGCGAGTAGCCGCCAGCGCACGGCAAGTCCGGCGAGATCGTCGAGAAACGATACGCCGGCCAGGATCAATCCCAACCCCATGGGCAGCCACAGCCAGTCTGGATGTATCGTCAGCCAGCCGGTCAGCAGCCCGGCCAGCAGTGCGATCCCGCCGGTACGGGGAATCGCACTGCTATGCAGGGAACGGTGGTTGGGGTCGTCCATCGCCAGCCTAGCGAGGCCACTGTGTAGTAGCCCGGCGATGGTCGCCCAAGTTACGACGAAGGCCAGCAGGGGGGCAAAGAGGGCAGAATTCATCTGGCGCGTTCCCGGCGATACCAGGCGGCGGTGGCAGCTAGCCCTTGTTCGAGTGTGTAGGGCGGTCGCCAGCCGAGATCGTGCTGCAATCCGCTATCGTCAATCTCCAGCGAATCGAGGAGACGAGCAATTTCGGCGGATTTCCCGGTGAGCAGCCCGGCCAGCTTCAATAGGGTGGGCGGGATGGGCAGCAGGCGCGGGGATTTCCCTAATGCAGCGGCGATACGGCGTACTAGGTCGGCGCTGGAAAGTGGTGTGCCGTCGCAGGGCAGGAAAGTCTTCCCAGCTGCAGATGGGTGTTCCAGGCAAACGCGGATGGCATCGGCGAGGTTGCCGACGTAAAACAGGCTGCGGCGATTTTTCACCATCCCCAGCGGCAGAGGAATGCCGCGCTCGACCAGATTCAAGAGGCGCAAGAAATTGGCTTTCACTCCCGGGCCGTACACCAGCGGCGGGCGCAGGACGACGACTTCCAGGCCGGTTGCGGCGGCGATTTCATGGAGTGCCTGTTCCGCTTCCCACTTGGATACCGCATAAGCATCTTGCGGGTTGGCCGGATCGGTGGCGCGGAAGGGGTGATCCGGCGTGCGTTCGCCGTTGACCTTGATCGAACTGAGATAGATGAAGCGTTTGACTCCGGCCTGTGCTGCCTGGCGGGCCAGATTGGCGCTGGCGTCGCGGTTGGCGTTGCGAAATTCCACGAGCGGGTCGGCAGCTTCGTCATGCATCACATGCACCCGCGCAGCGAGGTGGGCGACCGCAGTCACGCCTTCCAGCGCTACACGCCAGTCGGTGGTCGGGCCGATGTTGCCGATCCCGGTAAAACCAGGGCGGGGGTGGCGGCTGGTCTTGCATACCGTCCAGCCGCTGCTTTCCAGCAGGGGGCAAAGCGCCTGTCCGACGAAGCCGCCGGCGCCGCTTACCAGGACGTTTTTCATGCCAGTAGTTCCCGGTACAGGGCCAGGGTTTCGGCGGTGATTTTTTCCACCGAGAATTCCTGTTCCACCATTTCCCGTCCGCGCCGTCCGAATTCGCGGCGCTGGTCGGGATTTTCGATGAGGCGGCGCAGAGCGTTTGCCAAGGCTTCGGCGTTTCTGGCTGGAACCAATAGGCCGTTGTACTCGTCACGCACTATTTCCCGGCAGCCCGGCACATCGGTGGCGACGATGGCACGTCCGCAGGCCGCAGCTTCGAGGAGTGCCTTGGGTAGCCCCTCGCGGTAGGAGGGCAGGCACACGATATTCGCCTGGGCCAGTTGTTGTTCCATGTCGTTTCGTCGTCCCAGCCATTCGACTATCCCCGAGGCGTGCCATTCCTCAAGCTGCGCGACCGGAATCGCGGCGGGGTTGTCGGGGTCGCGTTCGCCGATCAGCAGGAAACGCGCGGCGATGCCCCGCGCCTTGAGGGCTTGTGCCGCCGCGACGAATTCACCCACGCCTTTGTCCCCCAACATGCGCGCCGGCAGGACGATGACGGGCGGCTGATGGTCGGGTTCGGCGCTAAAGGCAAAGTGCCGGGTATCCACGCCGGAACCACGGATCAAGGAGATTTGCGCGGCTTTGGCCACGCCGCTGTTCAGCAGGGCGGCGCGGTCGTCGGGGTTTTGCAGGATGATCCGTCCCCTTCCCAGCAGAAGGCGGAACGCCAGAGTGACGAAAGGCCGCAGCAGACGCGCCGGGATTTTGCTGGAAGTGAACACGTAGCCCATTCCCGCCAAGGCGTTGATGACGCCCGGAATGCCGGCAATTTTTGCGGCCAGCGAGCCATATAGAACTGGTTTCAAGGCGACGTGGTGGACGAGCGTGGGACGCTCGCGACGGTAGATCGCGGCGATTTCCCCAATGGCGGCGAGCTCGCGCCAGGGGTTGTGGCTGCTTCGTTGTAATTGGATGGGAATCAGCTTCAATCCGGCAGCGAGGATACGTTCCCCGTGTTCACGAACCCGGCAGGCAACTGCCACCTCGAAACCGGCGTCGCGAGCGGCGCAGGCGAGCGGGAGACGATGCGAGCAGAAATACCAGTCTTCGGTGACGAGGAACAACAGCTTGGGGGCGGCAAATTGCAAGGATTCAGCCCCGGAACCCAGTAATCCCGGTAATCAGCCAAGTTTCGGTGGACTCCACCGTTGTGCCGAAAAAGGCAGCAATCGATAAACCGAGGTAATTCGGCTCGGCGACCGAGATGATTTGATTCATTTGCCTGATATCCAAGGTGATTTTCTCCAACTATACGGAATTTGGCCGGAGCCGTAAACCGATTGAAAAACTGGTTTGAAAACTTATTTGACAAGTGTTTTCATCTGGAATAGATTGTTTACGATAAGGAGATTGTGTAAATATTTCTCATGGCGGATCAATTGGAAGAGAACCCGGAATTAACGGGGATGCGAGTTTTGCCGACGCTGACGAAGCGCCAGACGGAGGTATTGGTGTATTTGGGCCGCTATTTCCAGTCGAACCGCGACTATCCCACCCAGCGGGAGATCGCCGACCATTTCGGGATTTCGCAAAATGCGGCTGCCCTGCATTTGGTTGCCCTGGGAAAGAAAAATTACGTGGTGAGGTTGCCGGGGGAGCGGCGTAACATTCGCCTGACCGCGCTGGCGTTGGAAAAGTTGCGGTTGGTTGGGAAAGAAGTCGGCGCGCAAATGGCTTTCGAATTTTGAATATATGGCGTTAAGTTTGGAATTTCTCAAGCATCTTTTCAGCAAGTCCGAACACAAAGACGGGTGGCTGGCGATCAGCTTCATGTCGGGGGAACTGTGTCTAGTGCATGTTCGTCGGGTGGGGGCTGCTCGACCGGAGGTGTTGATGTGTGCCATTGAACCGATCAGCGCTGCTTCCGACCCCGATGCGCTGGCGCAATTCGCCAGGGAGATGCGTTTTGGCCAGTATCAGTGCCTGACCTTACTGGGATTAAACGAATACCAGGTTTTGCCGGTGGAAATCCTGAACGTACCCCAGGATGAACTGAAAACAGCAATTAGATGGAAAATAAAGGATCTGCTCGATTATCACATCGACGATGCGGCGATTGATGTATTGCGCATTCCCACCGACAAGGGGGTGGCGCCGAATCACGGCATGTATGCAATTGCCACCCGCAACGAGGTGATCCAGCGTTACGTGACCTTGTTCGAGGAAGCCGGCATCCCCTTGTCCGTTATCGACATCCCGGAGATGGCCCAACGCAATATCGCCGTCATGCTGGAACAACCGGGAAAAGGGTTGGCGTTGCTGTCGTTTGACGAGGAAGGGGGGTTGCTGACGATAACTTGCGATACCGAATTGTACTTGTCGCGGCATATCGAAGCGCCACTATCGCAGCTCCTTCAGGAGGACACCGATCAGCGGCAGCGCTACCTTGATCGTATCGTCATGGAATTGCAGCGTTCTTTCGACTATTTCGACCGGCAGTTTCACGAAATCGAGTTGACCCGCCTGATGATGGCTCCCTTACCACTTTCCATGGGGCTAGAGAGTTATCTGGCGAGGAATCTTCAATTGGAGGTCGAAACCGTTGATCTCCACCAACTCTTTGATTTTTCAAAGGCATCGGCAGGGTTGCAGCAGGATCAGTTGTCGCGCTGTTTTTTCACGCTGGGCGCGGCGCTTCGGCATGAGGAAAAGTCGCTGTGACGCAGCAGATCAACCTTTTCAACCCAATTTTCCTGCGGCAGAAGAAATATTTTTCTACGGCCACGATCCTTCAGGCCTTGGCGTTGGTATTGGTTGGCGCACTGAGCTTTTATGCCTATGCGGCGTATCAAACCAACAGGTTGTCCAGGGAAGTAGCCGATGCAGGGCAGCGGCTGGAATCTGAAAAGAAGCGCTTGGAAGCTGCAAGCGGTGATTTAGGTCCCCGCCAGAAAAGCAAGGAGTTGGAACAACAATCCAAGGAATTGGAGCGCCAAGTTCGTGACCGCGAAGAAATCCTGGGGATTCAGTCGAGTTCCCTGACCGGCGGATCGCGCGGGTTTTCCGAATATCTCAAGGCTTTTGCGCGACAAAGCGTGAATGGCTTGTGGCTCACTAATTTCAGTCTCCGCGAAGGCGGTGCCAAATTGTCCCTCGGAGGAAGAACGCTGCGCCCAGATCTGGTGCCGGACTATCTAAAGCGCCTGGGCAAGGAAAAAGTTATGCAAGGGCAGTCGTTTTCCTCGCTGGATATGCAGTTTTCCAAAGTAGTCAGTGTGTCGAAGGAAAAAACTCAGGACGGTTATTTCGAATTCAGCTTGCGCTCTGGGGATGGCGATTTGTCCAGAGACGAGGCAGGAAAGGCGAGGTAAGGCATGAAGGAAAAATGGCGAAAGCTGTCGGAGCGTATCGACGCCTTGGCGCTTCGTGAAAGGGGGTTGGTTTTCCTGATGATGGCGGTGGTCCTGATAACCCCGGTCAACCTGTTTCTCATCGATCCATTGCGGACAAAGCAGAAAGCCCTTTCGGCACAGTTGAATGAACGATATGGTCAGTTGGATGCGCTGCAAAAGAAGTTGCAGGGCATGGCAATTTCCAACCAAATCGATCCCAACGTCGAAATCCGCAAAAAAATTCAGGACTTGAAGCATAAACTCGCAGAATCCGAAGTCCCTCTGGAAAGCATACAGAAAACGCTGGTTTCGCCTGAAAAAAAAGCGGCTTTGCTTGAAGACCTGTTGTTGCAGAATCCCCGTTTGCGCCTGATTACGCTAAAAACGCTACCGGCAGCCACGGCGCTGGAGAATCGCCCGGTAAGTGGCCGGAAAGCCGGTGTTCCTGGTCAGGAGACTTCGCTGGTTTATCGTCACGGCGTGCAAATGACCATCGAAGGCGGTTATCACGATTTGTTGCAATATCTGGCCCTGCTGGAAAAATTGCCGTGGAAGGTGGTTTGGGGAGAAGCGGACTTCCGGGTTGAAGATTATCCCCGGGTCGTGTTGACGCTGACACTGTATACCCTAAGCCTCGAAAGGGTGTGGTTGAGCGTTTGACAAGGGATAAACGATTTTTCTGTCATAATCGCACGATGACCCAATCTTTGTTTGTGCGCGGTCGGGTATTCGCTTTAATCCTGTCGTTGCTTGCCGTGCCCAAAGCGTGCCTTGCCCTCGATAATCTGCCTGATCCGACACGTCCACCGTCGGTGCTGGGGCCGCTCGGGTCGGCGTTTGGCGAGGAAACGGAAAAAGCCGCGCCAGCCTTGCCGGTGTTGCAGTCCATAATGCTCTCAGCAACCCGCAAGGCCGCGGTCATTAGCGGACAAACAGTGGAACTTGGCGGAAAGTTCGGCGACCTTCGGTTGGTTAAGGTCTTGCCTAGTGAAGTGGTGCTGAAAGGCGAGGATGGGGTGCAGGTATTGAAATTTTTTCCAGAAGTCGAAAAAAAAGAGCGCATCTTACCGCCCGATGAAATCGTTAAAGTGAAAAAAAGGAAATCCGGCGCCACAACCGGAAAAAAGGTCAAATCATGATTCAACTGCAAAATTGGGCAAGAAATAGAGTGTGGCTCACATTAGCTGTTGCTTCGGCAAGTCTGCTTTTCGGCTGTGCAAACCCTCCTGTCAAGGGGGATTACGGTGAGACCCACAAGCGCATCAGCGACGAATTGAAGCAGGCGGCGCAACCCGCCAAACCGGACCAACCCGATGCCGTCAAGAACGCTTTGTTGCCGCCCCTTCGGATTGAAATGCCCAAGGCCAGCGGTAAATCCCAGGAACCGCGTTTCGATCTGGTGGTAAATAATGCACCGGCAGCCCAAGTGTTCATGGGGATCGTATCCGGGACGCGCTATAGCATGTTGATGTCGCCTGATCTGACCGGGGTGATTTCCGTCAATCTGAAGGATGTGACGGTTTTTGAAGCGCTCGACGCAATTCGGGAAATCAACGGTTACGAATACAAGGTGGACGGCACCCGTATCTATATTCAACCGCAAACGATTCAAACGCGGGTGTTCAAGGTAAATTACCTGGTTGGCTCGCGGACTGGAGCAACCAATATTAGGGTTGCGGCGGGATCAACCGGGACAACAGGAACAACAGGGGGAACCCCTACCCCGGGCGGAACTGGGGGGGCGACGGCAGGTTCCTCCGGTGGGGGCAGTACCAGCATAGCTACCGCATCGAGCAGCGATTTCTGGAAAGAATTGACCAAGTCGTTGGAAGCAATTGTTGGCAACAGGGAAGGGCGAAGTGTGGTGGTTAGCCCGCAATCTGGCGTAATTGTGGTGCGGGCTACCCCAATTGAGTTAAGAAATATCGCGACATTTCTAAGCGCCTCTCAGCTTTCCGTCGAACGCCAAGTGATCCTTGAAGCGAAGATCCTTGAAATTACGTTGAGCGATGGTTACCAGACCGGGATCAATTGGGCAGCCTTCAAAAGTGGCTCGAACAGTCGTTTATCGATAGGTGTGCCGGGTGATGCAAGTGTCGGCTCTGCAGGCGATTTGACTTCCTCGCTGATTACCGCAACGCCGGGCGCGAACCTTAAAGGAACCGGCGGGTTATTCGGACTAGCGTTCCAGACCGGTAGTTTCGCGTCGATGCTGGCCTTTCTGGAAAGCCAGGGGAATGTCCAAGTGCTGTCGAGTCCGCGGATTGCTACCTTGAACAATCAGAAAGCCGTACTCAAGGTGGGGAACGAAGATTATTATGTGACGAGCGCTACGTCGACAACCACCACTGGAACCGCAACCACGACCACACCGTCGGTCAATCTCCAGCAATTCTTTTCTGGGATTGTTCTGGATGTTACGCCACAGATCGATGAGCGGAACAATATCATCTTACATATTCACCCCTCTGTTACCCGTGTCAGCGAAACCAATAAGGTCATCAATATGGGGGGAACCACTGGAACCCTGACCTTGCCGGTGGCCTCGACATCGGTAAGTGAAACCGACAGCATCGTGCGTGCGCACGATGGGCAGATTGTGGCAATCGGTGGGTTGATGAAGCAAACCAGCCAGAGCGATTTTTCGGGAATGCCCGGGTTGAAGGATATTCCGGCTGTCGGCAACGCGTTTGGCCAAACCAAGCGTGCTTCCACCAAGACCGAGTTGGTTATTTTGCTTAAGCCTACGGTTGTGCAGGACGAAAGCGACTGGACACGCGATATTCTGGATACTTCGCAACGTGTCCAGGCCATGAGCGGTAGGGAATAAGGTTTCCGGCACGCGATGTATAACGAGCATTTCGGCCTGAGGGAAGCACCTTTCGGGATTACTCCCGATACCAGTTTTTTTTACGCGTCCTCACGTTATCAGGAAGCGCTCAACACCCTGCTGGTAGCCGCCAGGAACGGTGAGGGCTTTATCAAGCTTACCGGCGAAGTGGGGAGCGGCAAGACCTTGCTGTGTCGCAAGTTTCTCGCGAGCTTGGGCAAAGATTACACTACGGCTTACATCAGTAACCCGTTTCTGGAGCCACGCACCTTGTTGATGGCGCTGGCGGACGAATTCGGGGTGACGCTGGACAAAAACGTCAACCAGCACCGCTTGTTGAAATCCCTGACGCTGGCTCTGCTCAACGTGGCACGCAAGAACAAGCATGCCCTCGTCTGTATCGACGAAGCCCAGGCAATGCCGCTGGATACGCTGGAAGCCTTACGCTTGCTGACCAATCTCGAAACCGAGAAGATCAAGCTGTTGCAAGTTGTCTTGGTCGGACAGCCGGAACTTAACCAGAAACTTGAACTGGAATCGATTCGCCAATTGAAGCAGCGCATTACCTTTCAATATCACCTCGGGCCGCTGGACGAAGACGAGCTTGAGTCCTACGTGGCACATCGGCTGACCGTCGCCGGCTATCGGGGCGGCCGGCTGTTCAACAAAGCCGCTATGCGGCGCCTCTACACGGCGAGCAACGGCTTTCCCCGGTTGGTTAACATTCTCGCGCACAAAGCGATGATGCTCGCCTACGGGGAAGGGAAGGGCGAAGTCTCCGACCAGCATGTCAAGGCTGCCGTGGCGGATACGCCTGCCATCAAGAAAAAGCCGTTCTGGAAATGGAAGCTGACTTGACATGAGCATCATCAACCAGATGCTGCAAAAACTGGATCAACGTCGGGGAGGGCGCGACAGTTCACTTCCCGACGGGGTTCGGGCTGTTGCCACGACTCCTGCAGGTCGTCGACGATCCGCTATTCTGGGCCTGCTACTCATCGTGACAGCCGGAGGCGGCGGAGTCTACGGTTGGACTTGGTGGCAACGACACTCCAAACCCATGGTGGCGGATATGAAAGCGGCCAGTTCGGGTAAGGTTCCGAGTGCACTCCCACAAAAAAAGCCGGCTGAGGCCACGTCAAGTTTTGATGAAGACAAGCAGTTGGCGGAGATCGCCAAAAAACTGATGGATGAAACCGCCTTGCAGGCCGAAAAAATCGGAAAACATGAAAAATCGGCGAAAAAAGCTGGGGTCTCCAGTGCGGCCAAAAAAGCGGAAGCTCTTGCCGAATCGTCCATTGTCAAGACTGACTCCGAGCCGCTTGGCAGCCAAGATGCGCCCCCGTCGTTTCCCAAGAAACCTTCTAGGGAAAGCAGCGGAAAAATCAGGGCGGCAGATGCTATGAAATTGGTGACGCCTCAGCAGCAGGCGCTTCACCATTACCAGAAGGCGCTTTCTCTGCTCCAGCAGGGGCGGGTTTCAGAAGCGCGCAGCGGCCTGGAGGACGCCCTCCGGCTCGATCAGTATCAGGCGTCTGCTCGACAGGCGTTGGCCGGCTTGCTGGTTGAACAAAAGCAGTTTCAGGCTGCGGAACTGGTATTGCAGGAAGGCGTCAACCTGAACGCCGAGCAGTATGGCTTCGCCATGGCTCTGGCCCGTTTGCAGGTGGAGCGCGGGGATGCGCGGGCGGCGCTGGAAACACTTTATCGAAGTTTGCCCCACGCTATGGATAACGCAGGGTACCAAGCTTTTTTGGCGGCTTTGCTGCAACGTACTGATCAGCATAAAAAAGCCATTGAGTATTATCAGGCAGCGCTGCAACTTGCTCCTTCAGCAGCGTGGCAGATGGGCCTAGGAATTTCCATGCAAGCTGAACATCGTTTGGCGGATGCCTTGGAAGCCTTTAATCAGGCCAAGGCATCCAACGATCTCGCTCCCGATTTATTGGCATTTGTCGAGCAGCGTCTGCGGTCGCTCAGGAAAGGGCAGGCACAAGTTTCTGCTGATGTAAAAGTCCCCTGACAGAACTTTATAAAAAGGCTATCTGGGCTGCCCTACGGACATATACCAGGTAAATTAGATGGTAATTCTAGCTAGTTGATTGATTTTATGAAGATCCTTGTTACCGGGGCGGATGGATTCATCGGCTCGCATCTTACCGAAGAGCTAGTACGTAGTGGGCATGATGTGCGCGCCTTTGTGTTATATAACTCCTTCAACTCATGGGGTTGGCTGGATCATTGTGACGAGGATGTTAAGGGTAAGTTTGAGGTCTTTGCCGGTGACATACGTGATCCTCATGGGGTACGGACCGCCATGAAAGGATGCGATATTGTGTTGCATCTAGCAGCCTTAATTGCTATTCCCTACTCGTATCACTCCCCAGATACTTACGTGGACACGAACATCAAGGGAACTCTGAACGTCGTTCAGGCAGCGCGCGAGCTTGGGGTGGGAAAAGTGGTTCATACATCCACCAGCGAAGTCTATGGGACAGCCAAATTCGTTCCAATTACCGAGGATCATCCGCTTCAGGGGCAATCACCTTACTCGGCTACAAAAATCGGAGCCGACCAGATCGCCATGTCGTTCTACAATGCATTTAATACCCCTGTATCTATTATCCGGCCATTTAACACTTATGGACCGAGGCAATCCGCGCGGGCAATCATTCCTACAGTAATCACACAGATTGCCAACGGCAAGCGGCAAATCAAGCTGGGCGCTCTGCATCCAACCCGAGATTTCAACTTTGTTATGGATACGGTGCGTGGCTTCGTTGATATCGCTGAATCGGACAAATCGGTCGGCGAGGAGATCAATATCGGCAGTAACTTTGAAATATCGATGGGCGATACCGTGCGTTTGATCGCCAGCATTATGGATGCCGAAATTGAGATCGAAACTGAGCATGCTCGTTTGCGCCCAGAGAGAAGCGAGGTGGATCGCCTCTGGGCGGATAACAGCAAAGCCAAAGAATTGACTGGCTGGGAGCCGGTATACGGTGGCAGAGAAGGATTTGAGCGTGGTTTGGCGGAAACGGTTGCCTGGTTTACCAATCCTGAGAATCTCAAACGCTATAAGACTGATATTTACAACATATAAAGCCTGCACCTGGACAAATGCGCGACTTTAACCAAGCAGCAATTATCGATGCACTAAAGTTTGTATTGTCGGCAGGCCATAAACCTGTTGCTCTACACGAACCCCACTTTTCTGGCAACGAGTGGGCATATGTGAAGGAATGTCTTGACACCGGGTGGGTGTCATCGGTAGGGCAGTTCGTTGATCGGTTCGAGCAACAGTTGGCCGATTATACCGGGGTAAAGCGCGTTGTCGCTGTGGTTAATGGAACGGCAGCTTTGCATGTTTGCCTCAAATTGGCGGGCGTGGAAGAGGGCGATGAGGTGTTGGTGCCGACATTGACCTTTGTAGCTACAGCGAACGCCGTTAGCTATTGTGGCGCAGTTCCCCATTTCGTAGACAGTGAACAAGCCACTTTAGGACTTGACCCTTATAAACTTGATCAATATCTAGGAGAAATTGCCGAAATTCGTGGTAATGATTGTTTAAATAAGAAAACTGGGCGCCGCATCAAGGTGGCCTTGCCAATGCATACTTTCGGCCATCCGGTTGATATTGATCCGTTGGTAGAAGTTTGTCGCCGATACAAGCTTGAATTGGTTGAGGATGCCGCAGAATCATTGGGGTCTTATTACAAGGGCAAGCATACCGGAAATTGGGGCAGAATTTCCGCGTTGAGTTTTAATGGTAACAAAGTCATCACTACTGGCGGTGGTGGTGCCATTCTGACTAACGACGAAGAGTTGGGAAGGCAGGCAAAGCACCTGTCAAATACCGCAAAAGTGCCACATAAGTGGTCATTTATTCATGATCAAATAGGTTTTAACTATCGGATGCCAAATATAAATGCTGCACTGGGGTGTGCGCAACTCGAGCAATTGCCGAACTTCTTAAAGAGCAAGCGAGCGCTAGCACAAAATTACAGGAGTGCTTTTGCTGGAATTGACGAGATAAATTTCTTTACTGAGCCAGAATTTTCAAAAAGTAATTACTGGTTAAATTCCGTGTTGTTGAACAAACGTTTCGCAAATCAGCGTGACTCCCTACTGGATGCTACCAACAGCCTTGGAATCATGACTCGCCCAGTATGGACCCTCATGCATAAACTGGAAATATATAAGTCCTGTCCACGAATGGATAGCTTGAGTGTTTCTGAAGATATTGAGCAACGTTTGATAAACATCCCTAGCTCGCCCTATCTAAGTGGTCATCTTTGAAAAATAGGTAGCTGTCCGGAGCTAGAAAAATTAAAGAGTGGAGGTCTGTTTGCGCATCCTGCTTGTTGTTTACGATAACGATTCATTCATTAACTGGTTTCCCCAAGGATTGGCTTACATAGCAGCCGTTTGGCGCAATGCTGGGCATGAGGTGACGGTATACAATCAGGACGTTTACCATTGGCCGGAGAGCCATCTGCAAAGCCTGTTGGATACGGAAGTATTCGATATAGTCGGCGTTAGCGTAATCGGAGGATATTATCAATATCGGAAATTGTTAAAGATTTCTGAAGCGATCAATCGGGCGAAGAACCGGCCATTTTATCTATTGGGGGGGCACGGCCCCGCCCCCGAACCAGAATACTTTATGAGGAAGACCCAAGCCGATGTAATTGTGATTGGTGAGGGCGAACGAACAGCCATTGAAATCATCGATGCGTTACAGAAAAAACGTACCCTGGATTCGGTGGCTGGAATTGCCTATAACGACAATGGTAAATGTATAAGAACTCCTCCGCGTGGCCTGATTCTTAACATTGATGAAATTCCTTTTCCTGCGTGGGATCTATTTCCCATGGAACACTATACGATGATGCGGATGCCGCATGTAAAAAATAGTGAGCGTTGCTTGCCTGTGCTATCGGGGCGTGGTTGTACGTTTAAATGCAATTTTTGCTATCGCATGGACAAAGGTTTGAGGGAACGTTCAGTAGAACGTATTCTGGAAGAAATTCGTATCCTCAATAAAACTTATAATGTTACTTACATCGCATTTTCAGATGAATTGTTGATGAGTTCTGAAGAGCGCACAGTGGAAATAAGTGAGGGTATCCTTAAGTCTGGTCTAAAAATTAAATGGGAATGTAGTGGTCGCCTGAATTACGCAAAGCCGAATGTGTTGAAGCTGATGAAAGACTCTGGATGTGTGTTTATAAATTACGGAATTGAGTCGATGGATCAGAAAGCACTTTTTACGATGAAGAAAGGCTTGACGATCAAAATGATCCATGCAGGTATACAAAATACGCTTGATGCTGGAATTAGCCCTGGCTATAACATTATTTTCGGCAATATTGGAGAAACCCGTGAATCGTTGCGACTGGGGGTGGAGTTTTTGCTTAAATATGACGACCATGCGCAGCTACGCACCATTCGACCTGTGACTCCGTATCCTGGGGCACCATTATATGAATATGCGATTAAAAAAGGACTATTGAAGGATTGTGAGGATTTTTATGAGAACAAGCATGTGAACTCTGATTTGCTGTCAGTAAATTTTACTGACATCTCAGATCATGAGTTCCATGAGGCATTGTATGAAGCTAACGTGACGCTGTTGAATGCCTATTTTGATCACGCTCGCGCTAAAGCCGTTGAAGCGGCGCGTCGTCTCTACATGGAGAGAGATGCGTCGTTCAGGGGATTTCGTCAAACATGATGTTTCTTCGGCGCGATTTGCGGCATAGGGCCGATCACTACGCTAAATCTATGAAACGCTTGGCAGAGCAACATGCTGATGCATAAACGCAAAATATGCGTTGTTACCGGCAGCCGAGCTGAATATGGTTTGCTGTATTGGCTTATCAGAGAAATCCAAAACGACTCGGATTTACAACTCCAGATTGTTGTTACTGGTATGCACCTGTCGCCAGAATTCGGCCTGACTTACAAAGTTATTGAGGGGGATGGTTTTGCTATTGATGGCAAGGTGGAAATGCTTCTGTCTAGCGATACGACAGTGGGAATCGCCAAGTCTATAGGGTTAGGAGTAATCGGGTTTGCCGACGTCTTGGATCAATTACGGCCAGACATCCTCGTGTTGTTTGGCGACCGCTATGAAATATTTGCAGCGGCACAAGCAGCCCTAATAGCAAGAATACCGATGGCTCATATCGCTGGCGGTGACATCACGGAGGGTGCGTTTGACGAGGCCATTCGGCACAGTATTACAAAAATGGCACACCTACACTTTGTAACTAACGAGATAGCTGCGCACAGGGTACAGCAATTAGGAGAAAATCCGGAGCAGATTTTTAACGTTGGAAGCCCTTGCATAGATTTTATTAAAAAGATGAAATTGCTTACACGTAGCGAATTGGAATCGTCTCTTGATTTCCAGTTGATGAAAAGAAATCTATTGGTCACTTTTCATCCTGTTACCTTGGAGGCGCAATCAGCAGAGATTCAGACTCAAGAGCTATTAACTGCGCTCAGCAATCTCGGAAATAATCTGGGCCTGATTTTTACCAAGCCTAATTCCGATACTGGTGGGCGAGCCATAACCAGACTAATAGATGACTTTGTGGCCTCTCATTCTAATGCGCGAAGCTATACTTCCTTAGGTCAAATTCGCTATTTAAGCGCTATGTCCCAAGTTGACGCAGTGGTGGGGAATTCATCCAGCGGTTTGTATGAGGCGCCATCCTTTGGAAAGCCAACCGTCAATATCGGGGATCGCCAAAAAGGACGGCTTCATGCTACCTCGGTAATAGATTGTGCACCTAAGGCAGATGCAATCGAAAAAGCCATTCATCAGGCTCTGGCAACGGATTGTTCCGGAACGTTCAATCCTTATGGTGATGGAAATAGTTCAGTCCGTATCAAGGATCAGTTGAAAAATGTTGTTGAACCGGGGACTTTGTTAAAGAAGCATTTTTTCGATCAGATGCCGTCTCTCATTCAAAGACGTAGTTTGTTATGAATAATAAACTTACAGTACTAATGTACCACTATGTCCGTCCAATCGTTGGTTCTCAGCATCCCTCGATTCGCGGGCTGGAGTTAGCAGATTTTGAAGGGCAGATCGATTACATTGATCGACACTACAATGTGGTGTCTGTGTCGGATGTGGTCGAGGCCACCAATGGCGGATGTCCTCTGCCGACCAACCCATTATTGTTGAGCTTTGATGATGGGTATTCTGACCATTATCGCTATGTGCTCCCAGTGTTAAAACGCCGTAAAAAAAAAGGGGTTTTCTTTCCGCCTGCCTGTGCAGTATCAGAAAGAAAAATGTTGGACGTAAATAAAATTCATTTTCTCTTGGCCAATTCCAGCGATCATGAATCGCTCGTTAGCCAAATCGAAAGAGCCATCGATTCGGCTCGAAGTGAGTTTGACTTATTTTCCCTGAAGGAATATCGAGAACAGTTATGGAAAACTAGTCGTTATGACACGGCGGAAGATATATACATCAAGCGCATGTTGCAACACGCATTGCCAGAGCGCCTGCGAAGTTGTATAGCCGATGAGTTATTTCGTCGATATGTGACCGAAGATGAGTCTGGGTTTGCCGATGAGCTTTATATGTCTGAAGAAAATCTTGCGGAGATGCTAGCACAAGGGATGGAGATTGGAAGCCATGGCTACGCCCATTATTGGCTCAGCAGCCTTTCGCCAGTAGATCAGGCAAAGGACATTGATCGATCTCTGGACATGCTTGAGCGTATCGGCGTGTCACGGCAAGGTTTTTATTTCAGCTACCCCTATGGGGATTATACGCATGAAACTTTAGGAGTTTTAAACGATAAGAATTGTGCCGTAGCGTTTACCACCAAAGTCGCGTTAGCTCGATTGGACTCGTCGAATTTATTTGAACTTCCCCGCCTTGATACAAACGACCTCCCCAAAAGCGGCTTGGCTCCCCAGGCTTTCTGGACGCAGGATGCATTGGTCTAGCAACTTGGTTGTCGGCGCTAAATTTCGTTAGAAGTGTTTGCATCCTAAATCACTGGGCTCTGGTCAACCAGCGATCACTCCTGAAGTGATTGGGGTGGGAAACATGTATTTGATGAAAAATATAGTGCAAGGGGCAGATTTGCGCGTTTGATGTGGCTAATCATTATGCTGTTTCAGTGTTCGCAGATATATCTTATAACTTGTAAATGTAAGCCTCCGGCTTTGCCGGGGGGCTCACCGAGGTTTGATCTTTACGACGGTCTGCGTGAATTTCTGAACTCTACCAAGAGAAAGGAAATTCACAATGAAAGATTACCAGAGTCTGAGTCATACGAGATGGGACTGCAAATATCACATGGTGTTTATTCCGAAGATGCGAAAGAAGCGTATTTTTGGGGTTCTACGTCGGCATTTGGGCGAGATGTCTGGGCCAGAGGGTATTTTGTCTCAACAGTCGGTCTGGACGAGAATATGGTGCGAGCGTACATCCGGAATCAGGAAGAGGAAGACGAGCGCTATGACCAAATGAAGCTTCCAATGGAGTAAGCCGCCAAGGGCGGCTCGCGGTTTAATGGACGCCTTCGAGGCGCTCACAACACAAGCCACTGGCTTTGCCGGGGGTGGTTTTTTTATTAAATTACATATTGTTAGGTTTGTATGAAGCTTGATGACTACTCTAGTGTCGGTTTTTTTTATGACGCTCTTCGGCAACGATTCCCTTATTTTTCTGGTGTTATACAGAAACAGATAGATACTTTTGGTGATCACTGGTTAAGACTCTTTGAAAGAGAGTTGGAGGTGTTATTTGCCAAGGATAAGAAACGTATCGATCAGGCTGTAATGGGGTATGGGAAATTTGCCCTGGATTCAATGAAGTTACAGGTGAAGTTTCAGAAGACAAAAGCATACGATAACAAAACATATGAAGAGGCGGCCTCGGAGGTTTATCAAAACAAAGAATATATGTTTGGTCTTTACCTACCAGGAATCTTGCTATCGCATTATTTATGGAGGCATCATTTTTTGCAGCATATGTTCTTTCTGGAAAAGTTTTTACCACTTGTGGGAAGTGGGGACGGGAAAGTTTTTTATGATATTGGTGTGGGTACGGGGTTTTATTCAAAGGAAATGCTTACACGTTCTAATTTGACGGGAAAAGGGTTTGATTTAAGTCCATATTCACTTGAACATACTTTAATGTTGTTGGAAAAACATCACGTGGATAAACGATACGAGACAAATCTAAGAAACATCATAGAAAACCCAGTGATGCCCGCTGCTGAATTCTTGGTAAGTATTGAGGTGCTTGAACATTTAGAAAATCCACAAATATTCTTAGACTCTTTATCATGCATGTTAATACCGGGAGGGTATGGATTAATATCTGCTGCCATAAATGCACCAAATGCAGATCATATTTATCTGTATCGGAATTCGGACGAGGTGGCTGAGCAGTTGCTCAATGCCGGATTTGAAATAGTTGATAGTTCTGTAGATCCTGCATACTCTCCGAAGAAAGATGGGGATCTTGTGCCGGTTAATGTGGCATTTATTGTGACAAAAAGATAAGGGGAAAACTTAAATGACGAACAAGAACATATTTGACAGCCTTACACCGATTTTTCGGGAGGTATTGGACTCCCCTTCTCTTGTGTTGACAGCGGATTTAAGTGCTTCTGATGTGGCTAACTGGGATTCACTGAATCACATCACACTAATTGTGGAAATTGAGGCATTGACGGGATTGTCATTATCTACAGATGAGTTGGTAAGCCTGCAAAATGTTGGGGATTTTGTTAGGTTGTTGTTTGACAAGGGGTATCGTGGGTAACTACTCTTTTAACGATTTGATCGTTGGGATGGTTTCTAAACGAAGCTATCATTTTACCGAACTGCGGGTTGAGGCGTTCTCGGCATTGATCGAAGATGCTGCACCAGTGCATGTGGATGTTGAGTTTGCGAAGCGACAAGGTTTTAAAGCCAGGATAGTGCATGGCCTATTTGTGCAGTCAGTGATATCAGGTATGTTGGGTAATGACATCCCCGGTACTCAGTCTGTTATTAATAATTTAAGCGTGAAAATGCATCTACCAGTATTGATCGGGCAAAGGGTTGACTACCAGGTCGAAATTACTGCGTTGACCACGGCTGTGTCGGCTGTATCACTGAATTTTTTCGGGGTGATTGACGGAGAAACGGTCATTTCTGGAAAGGCATTATGCAGTTTTCCCAATACCAGTCCGAAATTTAGATGAAAAAAAGAATCTCGATTTCAACAAAGTTTTCCATGAGTAATTGGCAGCAATTAGATAGTTTTATTGCGACCACTCATGGTGAGAATCATGTTCTCCGAAACAGACCTCTTTTCGACTGGTTTTTTCTACGTAACGAGAATAAGGATGAGGCGAATTTAATTGTGGCATATGAGGAAGGCAAACTGATTTCTCTATTGGGATATATACCTACAAAATTTATGTGGGGACGGGAAGAAGTTAAAGGCGCGTGGATGGCGCATTGGATGACATTGGAAGGTTATCGTTTCGGTATAGGTGCTTTGTTGATGAAAAAGATAACCGAGATGTTTCCGATAGTCGCTGGGCAAGGAGCCAGTATGATGAATCAAAATATTGTAGCCAAGATGGGATTCAAATTCCTGGAGAAAATTCCCAAGGTGGTTTACGCATTTAAATGCGACAAACTTGAAAAAATGTTCCACTTTCAAGCATCGCATAAGTTTGTCGGTGTTATTGCGGAACATGATTCTCCAAGTGAGGTTCGTATAATTACAAAGGAAAACTTCAATCCGGATTGGGACAATTATCCAAGTATGATGTACGGGACGTTAAAGAATCGGGACTATTTGACCCATCGCTATATTGATTACCCTTTTTTTAAGTATTACGTATTCATTGAAGGCGAGCCAGCTTCGCCGGCGGTTTGTGCTGTAAGAATTGTCGAAACAAAAGAAGGAATCCGGGTGGCAAGGATGGTGGAGTTCTTTTTTCCGGAAAATGAATCTGGAAAGCGCCAAGGCTTGTTATTAGCGAGAAAATGTCTAAATTTTTTCAAAAAAAATGATTGCGATTATGCTGATTTTTATTGTAGTGGGCCAGCATATATGGCACTCCTGTTGGAGGTGGGGTTTATCGAGGAAGATACGGGGGGGCTGCCCTGCCTATTAGATCCAATTGATATGTCGAGAAAATCTCAAAATGTGGAGTTATGTGTTTCTTCAGCGTTGAAGATCAGGTATCCAAATTGCGAGGATAATTTTTTTGTGACTAGATCAGATGCTGATTCGGACAGACCGAACGAATCGTATTGTCGTATCAAGAAATGATTAATAAATTTATTTTTAGTACATCGTCAACTGCTTCGGAATTGGGCAAGAAATTTAAGGAGGCGAGAAGCGAAGACCTTCAATCTAGAGCTAAGACAAAAATATCAGTCACTGTATTGGCAAATTTTTCAACGCAATATCTAGTAAATTCAATATATACATCCCTTGTTTTTAATGGTATTAGCCCGAACATATACGAGGCACCCTTTGATCAATGGGAGTTTGAACTCAACAATCAGGAAAGCGAGACGTATCGGTGCGGGGCGGACTATACACTGTTGCTGTTGTCGTCTACTCGTATTGTTTTCGATCGCAATAAAAGCGCAAGCGAATTTGCAATAGTTCTAAAAGACCTGCTGGAACGCTATAAGGAAAAAAGCCGGAGTGAAATTGTTCTGGTCTTGCCGGAGAGTCTCAGGGAGGGTTTTGATCAAACGTCGTTCTTTTATCGGTCAGTCAGTACCTTTAGGAAAGAACTGCAACGTGAACTCGAGAACATAGTTCACATTGTCGATATCAACCCTTTAATCATGGAATTCGGATTCGCAAAATGGCACCCTTCAAAATATCTAATGAGTGCCAAACTTTGTTGCCACCCAAATTGCTTTCCTTTGTATGGAAATTACTTGGCCAGTTTTATTGAAAGCTTGGTTAGAAGACCCACCAGGCTCGTGATTACAGACTTGGATAATACGCTTTGGCAAGGTGTTGTCGGTGATCTTGGGTGGGAGGGCGTGGGGCTCGATAGGGATTCCACTGGATATCCTTATCTCATGCTTCAAAATTACTTATTAAGCCTTAAAGAAGCAGGGGTGTTGCTTGCGATTTGCTCTAAAAACTCATTTGAGCTTGCAAAAAAAGTATTTGATAATAGAAGAGAAATGGTTCTGAAGTTTGATGACTTCGTGGCCTATGAAATCAATTGGGAGCCAAAGTCAGAAAACATTCAAAAAATATTGACGGAGTTGAATTTGACATCTACGGGTGTATTGTTTCTTGATGACGCCAAGTTTGAGCGAGAGGAGGTTAAGAGCAATCTGCCAGAGGTGATCGTTCCAGAGCTTCCAGAGAATGCGGAAATATGGTGTGAGTATTTGTCCTGTAGCGGCTATTTGACCGTAGGAAAAATTAACAAAGAGGACTCGAAAAAATCTAGTATGTATATCGCCGAAAGGCAAAGAAAAGAAGAGGCAGGGAAACATGCCGACTATTCCGTGTTTCTCAAAAATCTGAACCTTGCGATAACGCCTGAAAAGGTAACTGCAAGCAATTTTGACCGGGTCTTTGAACTCATTCATAAAACAAATCAGTTCAACCTGACGACGAAAAGGCTTACCCGTGGCGAATTAGAAGGGGCGGCTACCCGAGAAAATTCTTTCTGTTATTGTTATCGCCTTAAAGATAAATATAGTGACTATGGAATAATATCCGTATTTATTGCGGAGAAGACATCTAAAGATTGGGAGATAGACAATTGGTTGATGTCTTGCCGAACTATAGGTAGGGGGGTGGAGAATTTTGTTTTTAATCATTTTCTGTCAATGATGCTATCTGATGGCGATATTGTAACTGGCAAATACGTTGCCTCAGATAAAAACAATTTAGTAGCTACTTTGCTGGGCAAAATGGGCTTTTCAGAGGATGTTAAAACAGGTGTTTGTACCTTTACGGTTGGGCGGTGTAGAAATCCAGCGGCCAACTACATTATTATGAGTAAGCCAGCTTGAGCCGATACCAGTGTTGGTGGATGGCAGGCATCTGTGAGGTTCACATGAGTCGAAGCGGAAATCATCGTTTCCGATCATTCGACTGCAAGTCGTTCGCGAAATAATTATCAAATGGCTAATCGTACTTTAATCATCGCGGAAGCTGGCGTTAACCATAATGGTTCTCTTGATAGGGCGCTTCAATTAATCGATGTGGCTGCAGCTGCCGGGGCGGATGCTGTCAAATTCCAGACGTTTAAGGCAGATAAGCTAGTCAGTCGCACGGCGCCTAAGGCGGAATATCAGCAGAAGACCACCGATTCCACAGAGTCTCACTATGAGATGCTTAAAAAGCTAGAGTTGGATAGGGAGGCGCATTTTGTCTTAATTCGGCAATGTCATCTAAAAGGTATCGAGTTTCTCTCAACCCCCTTCGATCTGGAAAGCATGGACTTGCTTGTGCACAAATTTGCTCTTCCCAGAATTAAGCTCTCCTCTGGCGATATTACCAACGCCCCACTTTTGTTCGAAGCAGCGCGAACTGGGAAACCAGTTATCCTCTCCACCGGCATGTGCACGTTAGGGGAAATAGAAACAGCGCTGGGAGTTTTAGCATTCGCTTATACTTTACCCAAAGAGTTACCGTCGGTACAAGGCTTCGAGAATGCCTATGGTTCCGAAACCGGACAAAGGGCACTAAAAGACAAGGTCACGTTGCTGCATTGCACGACAGAATACCCTGCACCTTTTGCCGATATCAATCTGTGTGCCATCCGTACCCTGCAACGGGCTTTCGGTCTGCCAGTTGGATATTCAGACCATACCGTGGGTATTGCGATCCCGGTTGCCGCTATCGCCATGGGGGCCGTAATTATTGAAAAACATTTTACAGTTGATAGAAATCTTCCTGGTCCCGATCAAAAGGCATCACTTGAGCCTGATGAACTGAAGCAAATGGTGCGTTCCATCCGTGAAGTCGAATTGGCGCTAGGTTCTACTCTCAAACACCCGGCAGCATCGGAATGGAAAAACAGACTAGTAGCGCGAAAAAGCCTAGTGGCTGCCCGGAACATTTGTAAAGGCGAATTGCTCACGCAGGACAATCTCACAGTTAAACGTCCGGGCGATGGGATCAGCCCAGCCCATTATTGGGAGTGGTTGGGCAGGATCGCGGATAGAGATTACCAGCAGGACGATAAGGTTCAACCTTGAATTATCCGGTGATTATTCTTGGTGGGGGGGGGCATGCGAAGGTTTTGATCGATGCGTTGCGCCTTAACTCGATTGAGATATTGGGTCTGACGGATTCGAACTCAGCTAAGTATGGGAAAATGTTTTTGGGGATCCCGGTGTTGGGTAGTGATGAGATCATAGAAATGCACGCACCTGAATCTGTACGCCTTGTGAATGGAGTAGGTACGATTCGGGATGCTGCGCATCGTACCCGCTTGTTTGAGCGCTATAGACACAGGGGCTACCAGTTCGCCAACATTGTTCATCCATCGGCAATAATTGCGGGAGATGTTGTTCTTTCCGAAGGCGTGCAAATTATGGCGGGGGCAGTGATTCAGGCCGGATGCCATATCGGGATTAATACGATAATTAATACACAGGCTGCGGTGGATCACGATTGCCTGCTTGGGAATCATGTCCATATTTCTCCGGGGGTGACGCTTTGTGGCATGGTTCAGGTTGGGGAAAGCACCCACGTTGGATCGGGGGCGACTGTGATTCAAGGAATTACAATCGGACGTAATTCCCTTATTGCCGCAGGTTCCGTGGTGATTCGCGATGTACCAGATGCCACAATGGTGGCAGGTGTTCCGGCGAAAAAGATGAAATTGAAAATATGAGTACCTGGAGAAAAACGCTGGTGGCGCCGGTGGCTTCCATCCGGGAAGCCATTAGAATCCTCGACAAAAGCGCAATGCAGATCGTTCTGGTTGTGGGCAAGAGCAATCGCTTGCTTGGAACGGTTACGGATGGCGATATTCGTCGTGGCATTTTGAAGGGCATGTCACTGGACGAACCTGTACATAGGATCATGAATCAGGAACCGACTGTAGCAAGTATAGAAGAAAGTCGGGAAATAATTTTGGCTGCAATGCATCGTACGCGGCTGCGCCATATACCGTTAATTGACGCAAATCGTTGTGTGAAAGGGCTGGAACTCCTCGATGAATTGATTCAATCGCACAACAGGGAAAATCGGGTAGTGCTAATGGCGGGTGGTTTGGGGAGCCGTTTGCACCCATTAACCGATGAGTGCCCCAAGCCGATGCTCAAAGTTGGTAACAAGCCGTTACTTGAAACCATTTTGGAAAACTTTATTGAATATGGTTTTTGTCGATTTTACATTTCAGTTAACTATATGGCTGATATCGTTAAATCTCATTTTGGCGATGGCTCCAACTGGGGGGTCGATATTGACTATCTACATGAGGATCAGAGATTGGGAACTGCGGGCGCCTTGAGCTTGCTCCCAGAAAAACCAACGGAATCATTATTGGTTATGAATGGAGACTTGCTAACCAAAGTGAATTTTAAACAACTGCTTGATTTTCATTCTGAGCATCGCGCCTGTGCAACTATGTGTGTGCGGGAATATGACTTTCAAGTTCCTTATGGTGTTGTGAAAATTGATGACCATCGCATTGTTAGCATTGACGAAAAACCGGTTCAGCGGTTTTTCGTCAATGCCGGCATTTACGTGTTGGAGCCGGAAGCACTAGATTTAATTTCTCAGAATACTTACTTTGATATGCCTACGCTATTTGAGAAATTGATCGGATTGAAAAAAGAAACGACGGTATTTCCTATTCGAGAATATTGGCTTGATATTGGGCATTTAGCAGACTACAACCGGGCCAATGGTGAATATCAGGATATTTTTTCGTGAAAACATTGGTTGTTGGGTATGGTTCCATTGGAGCAAGGCATGCAAGGCTATTATCGGAACTAGGTTGTCGTACGGCGGTCGTAAGCCAACGTGAAGTAGATTTCACTGTGGTCTACCATAACTTGGCGGAAGCGTTAAAAACGGAGCTTCCTGACTATGTAGTCATCGCCAATGCGACAACTCAGCACCATGAAACATTGCTGATGGTCGGTCAACTTGGGTTTTCTGGAATCGTTTTGGTGGAGAAGCCAATATTCAACCGTTGTCTGGTGGTCCAGTCAGATGCATTCAGAAAAGTCTTCGTTGCTTATAATTTAAGGTTTCATCCAGTCATTCAGCGACTCAAGTATCTGCTGATAGGGGAGGAAATACTATCCGTGATGGCCTATGTCGGTCAGTATCTTCCTGACTGGAGGCCGGCAACTGATTACCGCGCATCCTATTCCGCCAGTACTGAACAAGGTGGGGGAGTGCTTAGGGACCTTAGCCATGAGCTGGATTACCTTGCGTGGATGCTGGGCGGCTGGGAGCGGGTAAGTGCCATTGGCGGCCATTTTAGTCCTTTGGAAATTACTAGCGATGATGTCTTTGCGCTAATGCTGGTTACTCCGGCCTGTCCAATCGTGACGCTGCAACTAAACTATCTGGATCGCTCGGCACGCCGTTTCGTGCTGATCAATACCGCCAAGCATACGTTTGAGGCTGATCTCATTAAGGGAACCATTAAAATCGATGGCGACATCGAATCATATGTTATCGAGCGGGATGACTCCTATCGTGCGATGCACGAGGCAATTCTGTCCGGTGATACGGATACCCTATGTTCCTTGGACGAAGGGCTTGGAGCATTGAGGTTGATTGAGGCGGCTGAAATGGCAGCTAGGCATGGGAAATGGATGGTGCGATGAAACGTATTTGTACAATATGTGCCCGTGGTGGCTCAAAAGGGGTCAAGGGGAAGAACATCCGGCCGCTTCTCGGCAGGCCACTTATCGCGCATAGTATTGAGCAAGCCAAAGCATCAGGTCTGTTTGAGGCGATTGCTGTAAGCAGTGATTCTGACCTGATTCTTGAAATTTCGAAAGAATATGGTGCTGATTATTTAATCAAAAGGCCGGATGAACTAGCAACCGATGTGGCTGCCAAATTGCCGGTGATTAGGCACTGCGTGGAGGAAGTGGAGCGGCAGAAGAACTGCAGTTTTGACACCATAGTGGATCTCGATGCAACCTCTCCATTGCGCTCAGTTGGGGATATTCAAATGGCAGTTGCTCTTCTTGAGGAGAGTGGCGCTGGGAATGTTATAACCGCTATGCCATCACGCCGTTCACCCTATTTCAACCTCGTGGAGTTGAATGAAAATGGGGGGGTTGAATTATCCAAGCTTCTGGAAATTCCTGTTGTCAGGAGGCAGGATGCACCAAAATGCTATGACATGAATGCATCAATCTATGTATGGAAACACGCTGTTCTGTTTGTTAAAGGTACAGTATTCAATGCGGATACAAAACTTTATGTTATGCCAGAAGAACGCTCAATAGATATCGATTCTGAGATTGATTTTAGGTTTGTTGAGTTTCTTATGTCAAATGATCTTCATGTTGGTAAGGATGTGTTATGAAGTGGTCCGAGGTTTGGGATCGGATTAAGTTTTGGAAAATTGCAGACAGATTGGGGCCAGACATTCCTTACACTCACTGGCGCTTGCATTTCAAGTCGACCATGCGTGCACTGTGTGAGAGAAAATTTAAATATTTTGGTAACGGAGCTGAGTTCCGGCCTGGTGCATACGCTATTTGTTGTTCCAAAATTAACTTAGGAAATCGGGTAGTTATTCGTCCCGGTAGCATGTTGTTTGCCGATCCTCGTGGGGATGGCGCTGGCATAACGATTGAAGACAATGTCATGCTGGGTTCGGGGGTGCATATATATGTACATAATCACCGCTTTGACGACCCCAATATTCCAATTATCGATCAAGGGCATTATCCTTCGGCTCCCGTTGTTCTTAAACAGGGATGTTGGATCGGGGCCAATGCGATCATCTTGCCTGGAGTAACTGTCGGCGAGAACTCCGTAGTCGGTGCCGGAAGTGTGGTTACGAAGAATATTCCAAGCAGGGTGCTAGCAATGGGAAATCCGGCAACTATCAAACGAACGATCAGGGGTGGACATCAATATGCGGACGATGCTTAGTGGTATGGTGATTGTTGTTACGGGAGGGGCAGGGCTGATTGGACGGGGCTTTGTGCGCTGTATTGCTGAGCATGGTGGTATCGCGGTTGTGGCTGATCTGAATAAGGGCGCCAGCAACAGCCTCTTTGAAGAATTACAAAAAGATCGTCTTCAGGGTAATGTGGTCATTGTTGAGTTAGATATAACCTCTAAGGAATCCATTACGGCCGCGATTGCATACCTTCATGATAAATATGGAAAGATTGATGCGCTGGTCAATAATGCATATCCAAGAAACAAAAATTTTGGTCGAAAATTTGAGGACGTAAGCTACGATGATTTCTGTCAAAACGTATCTTCACACTTGGGGGGGTATTTCCTGGCTTCGCAGCAATTTGCTAGCTATTTTAAGAAGCAGGGACACGGTACGATAATTAATATGGCATCCATATACGGCGTGGTTGCACCACGCTTTAATGTATATGAGCGCACTGCCATGACTATGCCTGTCGAATATGCAGCCATCAAATCAGCGATTATCCATCTCACGAAATATCTTGCCCAGTACCTCAAGGGTAGCAATGTTCAAGTGAATGCGATCAGCCCAGGCGGCATTCTGGATGGACAGCCCGACGAATTTTTATCGCGCTATAACAATTTTGCCGCATCCAAGGGGATGCTCGATGCCGATGATCTGCAAGGTGCACTACTATTTTTGTTAAGTGATATGTCAAAATTCATCAACGGTCAGAATATTATCATTGATGATGGTTGGTCTTTATGAGCCGGAAAGTCATATATATCGGTCACGCTCATCTATCCGAAAAAATGGAACGTGATTGGTATATCAATTATTTGCGTGCACGGAATGTATCTGTTGAATATTGGGATGTGTTGCCATTATTGTTTGGTGAAATAGATGAGCCAGGTGCAATTAATGCGAACTATTTGTATGTTCCCAAGACGTATGATGCAATCGAAGCGATGCTGTGTCATCCTGAAAATATTGATGCATATTTTGTAATGCTGGTTAATTACGCTGGTAGTACGGTCAAGCTGTATAGGCTGCTGGGTAAGCACCATGTACGAATGATATATATATTGTGGGCGGCATTTCCTGGTGAGCGCAGTGGAAGAGCGCAGCAAGTTTTGCATGGGCTTATTTCAAATCCATTAACTCTTGTTAAAAAGGCATTTAACGCAATTAAAGCGAGAATATATAAAAATTTAAAATTTATTCAACCCTTTGAAATTGTTTTTGCAGCAGGGCAAGTGTTAATGCGCAGCGAACAGCATTCAGCCAAGATGGTGCCAATAAATTTTTGCGATTATGACCAATATATGAGAGTAATGTCTGAAGGCGGAGGTAGGCTTGTAAATGAGCGTTACGCGGTTTTCCTGGATGTTTACCTTACCAACCAATCTGATCTTGTTATCTTTGGCCTCAAAGCCATTAATCCAAGTGAGTATCTTCAATCATTAAATCATTTTTTTGAGTTGCTGGAATTGAAGTATGGCGTAAAAGTTGTCGTCGCCGCCCACCCAAAGGCGAACTATAATCCAGAGACTTTTAACGGGCGCGATATTTTTTGTGGCGTCACGCCTGAGCTGGTTAGAGATGCAGAATTTGTAATATCACATCACAGTGCGTCTGTTAGCTATGCGGTACTCAATCGTAAACCCATTATCTTCGTTTACACCGAAGAGATGAATATTTTATATGGGCATACACCAATTATTGTTGTAATCCAAAGTATGGCTGATTTTCTCGGTGCACCTATCTATAACACCAATGAAATAACTGAATGTGATCAGATAAGTATTGGTGATGTTGATTCAATCCGTTACGAAAAATTTAAATATGATTACCTAACAACTCATGAATCGGAGCACACAACTACGCAAGAAATATTCTGGCGTGAAATTAGTGCACGTTGACATATTAATCCGTTGACTACTCACTCATTAAAAAAGCGGTTTATTTATAAGCTGCTTGGCAATTTTGCCGCTCTTATCCTTGGTGTTGTTGCCCTAGCGGTTGTTCCAAGATCTCTAGGGCCTGCCGATTTCGGACGCTTCGAATTCCTGACCGCGAATTTTAACTTAGTACTAAATACGCTCACGCTACAACTTCCGGCCGCGTACTTCAACTGGATCTCGCGTAAAGGGCATAAGGAAAACACCGATTATGCGTCAGGGGTGGTTTTCTACCAATCAATATTGGTAATCATAGGCTTTGCAATATTCATCGCTGTCGCTGTACTGTTAGGGATAAACGACTGGATTTGGCCGGATATACAACCAATTTACCTTTGGTTTGCGTTGGCATTTTCATCGGTAACATTCCTTTATCAACTCTGCACTTATCTTGCTGATGGACGTGCTTTAACGGTGGGGTTTGAGAAGGCCAGATTGTTTCAGAATATTCTTAAGACGGTAGGCATTCTTACATTGTTTATATGGGGCATGCTAACACTTAAATACTATTTTATAGTCCAAGCAAGCGCCATATTGGTTACTGTGCTTATATCCATGGTTTGGCTTGCTTTTCGTGGTGCATATAGTAATCGAATCCTTTATCCTTGGACCTTCGAGAAGCTGGCGCGGGATGAATTCCATTCATTCGCAATCCAATATGCACGTCCACTTATGGTGACGATGCTGGTTGGGTTTTGTTATATTTACTTTGACCGATGGTTTCTTCAAATTGTTGCGGGGTCTTCGCAGCAAGGTTATTTTAGTTTGTCTGATAGACTTGGCGCCATAGCTATTGTATTTACAACGGCAATGACGCCGCTACTCACGAGAGAATTCGCTTTCGCTCATGAATCTTGTGATTTGTCCCGTCTGGCGGATCTTTTCGGTCGCATCAAGATGTTCTACTTTCTTTCTGCAGTAATAGGATGTTTTATGTCGGTGCAGGGGGAGACTATTGTGAGAATTATCGGTGGCGAAAAGTATCAGGGAGCCATTATTTCATTCGCGATTATGGCCATGTTCCCAATACACCAAACCTTTGGACAGCTTAGCGCTGCCTTGCTTATCGCTACAGGGCAGACAAAGCTTTATGCGAAGTTGGCAGTTATTGTTATGGTGGGAAGTTTGCCGATTTCATATTTTCTCCTGGCCTCCGATGACTATTTAATTCCAGGATTGGCGTTGGGAGCAACCGGTCTTGCTGTAAAGATGGTTTTGATTCAATTCGTTGGTACGAATATTCAGCTGTATTTCAATACCAAAATGCTAAATTTGTCGTTTTATAAATGGCTGTTTTATCAATTTCAAACAGTTGGGGCGGTATATTTTCTGGCGACGCTCTCATACTGGCTTGCCAACGAAATTCCATTTGGATATTTCTTGTCGTGTAATGTGTTCGATGTTGCACCAGATACATTTTCTATGCTGGCAAGATTCTGTGTGGCGGGCTTGTTCTACTTTGGATTTATGGTTGTTTTGATCGCTTTGGCTCCTAGTCTCGCAAATCTTAAAGAAGGCGAACTGATTGGCATGTTTCATAGAAAACTCCCGCATAAAAAAATATAGCCAAAAAATATAGAGGTGGTGCCGCAAATTCGGACAGGTCGTTAAGTGATAATTTCTCCAAATGTTTTATTTTTACAACAATAAGCGTTGTTGACAATTTCATTAATATGATACCTTGGAATGTTTTCCATCTATTCAAATAAAAAATAGGGGGAAGGAGTGAATAGCAATAGCCTTGAAAAATTCTATCAAGTTTGGTCAGGTAATTCGGAAAACGTGATTCATTATATCAATGAGGCTGCAATTCGGAAAATTGAGGCAATTTTTGAAGGCATGCCCGATATTCTGGCGTTAGAAATAAAAACCATGATTGATTTTGGTTGTGGATATGGGAGGGCGTTGCATTGTTGTGCGGAAAAGCTCGGGGTTGAGAAAGCCTATGGATTTGATTATTCCGGAATGGCTATCGAATATGCTGTAAATAATTTTGGATCGGATAAAATCCAATATAACCAACTTGAAACCCTTGAAACAGAGGAGAATATAAGAAAGATTCAATCGGTTGTTGGTGGCGGGAAAGTAGATTGTATTCTACTAATTGATTTGCTTGAGCATGTTCCAGATTGCAAAAAATTAATCACTGAACTTTCAAAAATTACAAATTATTTTATTATTAAACTTCCGGTGGAAGAAAGCATTTTGAATAATTATTTGATTAGAAAGGTATATCCATCCTCAAATCATTATAACGGTCACCTTAGGGAATTTAACGCAAATTCAGTGCACTACTTTATTAGGGTTCTTGGGCTAACCCCAATTAGTGAAGGGTTATATGCTTATGATGTTAGAGACAGCAACCCTGTAACAGCCAGGCAATCATCGTTGCTGCGCAACGTTGCAAAAAAAATGTTGCAAGTATCACTTGGTTTGTTTTCTGTGATTTTGCCAAAGAAAATTTTTATCAGGCTATTTGGCAATGGTGGTTACTATTGTGTTGCCACGTTCAAATCAGAACACATACTTAACCCCTATTAGAGAGATGTCAGCGTGGATCAAAAGCATAAAGGCGAAACATCATATAACTATAAAGGCATAGGAATTCATGCTGCACAAGGTTTGCATGAATATGCAATTAACGTGGTTTTAAATTGCAGTCCTGAGGGGGGGCGAGTTCTGGAACTTGGTTGCGGATCGGGTGCATTTTCAAAGAGGTTACAAGATAATGGTTTTATTACAACCTCAGTAGATTTGTCGCTAGATTCATTTTTTCTTGACTCTGAAAAATATGAAATCGATTTGAATTCAAACTTCGCGGAAAAATTTCCGGGAAAAAAATTCGATGCTGTCGTGGCGTTGGAGGTAATCGAACATTTGGAAAATCCACTTCATTTCTTGCGCCAGTTAAAGCAGCTTGCGGATAGCAAGACTGTCGTCGTTGTATCCTTTCCCAATATACATTTATATAGCTCCGTCTATTCGTTTTACAAAGACGGTACATTTGGCAACTGGACACCATCACTTTACTGGGAGTCTGGGCACCAAACAATCATACCGGATTGGCTTTTTGAGGAGCATTTGAAGAAAATAGGATTCGTATTGAAGGAAAAGCATTTTTGCGCGCTGTTTGATCCGCACGTCAACCGTATAAAACGATATCTACATAAAATATTTTTTAACTTGGTGTGTTTCCTTAGTAAAGGGACGCCACCTTCAGTTCGCGCCAATCAAATTGTACTATTTACGATTGGACTTGGAACTGGTTAGATTCGGATACAATTTGTCAATTTTGAATCCAAATTAGTACGGTAACTCTGGGGATGTTTGTTTGAAAATAGCGCTATTTACGGAGATATATGATTGTGGTGGTGTCGATACATTCATCTTGAACCTTATTAATAACTGGCCTGTTAGGGATGACTCGTTTGTCATTATTGCCAATTCAAATTATCCTGGACTGTGCGTCATCGAAGCTAGGGTGACACGTTCTTGCGAAGTGATTCGCCACAGAGTTCCCATTTATTCCAACTTGTTAAACGGAAATGTTTTTCTTAAGATTATCAGGGAGATGATTTCCCCTATTCTTAGATATTTGCTTATTTTCTATAATGTATTAGCTTTTCGAAAAACATTATTGCAGGCAAATCCGGACGCACTTATGGTTGTTAATGGCGGTTACCCCGGCGGAGATTCATGCCGTGCGGCTAATATTTCATGGGGTTTGTTTAGCGGAAAATCAAAAAGTATTCATAATTTTCATAGCCTTGTTCAAAGGCCTCGTTTTTACTTGCTTTTTCAGGAATATATTACCGATTGGATATTGTGCAAATTTACCAGTCAATTTGTCACGGTATCTAAAGCTGCTGCCGAATCAATATCCTTGCGTCCAGTGATATCCGCCAGGCATATAACCAGCTATATTCACAATGGCATAAAAATTAGCAATGCTTGTGAATTTGCGGTAGTAAGACATATTAAGGATGAAATCGGCATTGATTCTTCTTTCCCTCTTTGCCTTATGTTGAGCACGTACGATAAAGGCAAAGGACACTTTTTCTTATTGGAAGCACTCCGAAACGTGATTGCAGATGTTCCTAACGTACAACTGCTTATATGCGGTTATGGGTCGGAAAAAAGTAAAAATAGGGTGGCTGGGTATGTGAAGAAACTTCAGTTGGGTGAGCATGTTCATCTAATGGATTTTAGACCCGATATTTCAAATCTATTAGCCGATACGGACGTTCTTGTCGTCGCTTCCCAGGCATATGAATCATTTGGTCTTACAAGTGTCGAGGCGATGGCACACAAAGTTCCAGTTGTTGCAACCGATGTTGGAGGGATCCCGGAGGTTGTAGCCAATGGTGAAGGCGGATATTGCGTGAATTACCGCGATGTTGATTCCTACGCGCGTTGCATAGTTAAGTTGCTCAAAGATGGAAATTTGAGAAGAGAGCAAGGGGACAAAGGTTACAAAAGATACCTCGAACACTTTACTGCGGAAGTTATGGCGTCTAAGTATGCGGAAATGATTTATAAATGGTCGTATTCGACCATGCCCACCCGATAAAAGCTGGTAGCATAGGTAACACGGGCTACCAACAAACTGTGCTTCTATAGATTGATGATCATGCGTTTATGCCGAAACGTTGAGTGCTCAGCGGCGGTTTCTTTTCCTGTATTGTCTGTCGGATTTGAAATTAGAGATAATGCCTAGAGACATTAATATTTCTATTGTGAGGGTAGACGCTCATGCCCAGCCGGTACCGGCCAATATTTCGCACCGAGACAATATCCGCAAGGTTCTATTGATTCAACCACCTGCCTTCTCGAACAATCTGCGCGGTGACATGAATCCCAATGCGCCATTGGGGATTGCCTATATTGCCGCGGTATTGGAACGAGCGGGCTACGAAGCCAAAATCCTCGATGCATTTATTGAAGGTTGGCACACCGAGCAAAGAATTACCCCGGAAAAGATGCTGGTAGGGCTTCCATTCGAAGAAATTAAAAAAATTGTAGCCAGTGAATCTCCCGATGTGGTTGGGATTACCAGCATGTTTACGTCTCAGCGGAAGAATGCTTACCGGGTAGCTGAGCTTGTCAAAGAAATCGACTCGTCGATCACAGTGCTTGTTGGGGGGGCACATCCAACATCTGCTCCAGAGTCTGTTCTGGCTGAGGCCAGTGTGGATATTGCCATACTGGGTGAGGGAGAAAACACAATTATTCCCTTGTTGAGATGTATCGAAAAAGACGGTGATTTGACAGAGATTGATGGCATTGGTTATCGCGATTGCAACGGGCAACCAGTTGTACAGCCGAAAACTTCGCAGATTGAGGATCTCGATTCCATTCCGTTCCCGGCCCGACATCTGTTGCCGATGGAAAAGTATTTTGCTGCTGGTGTCCGGCATGGTGGGTACAGTAAGGGTAAGCGTTCTGCGTCAATGATTACGTCGCGCGGATGCCAGTACAAATGCAATTTCTGCACGGCCTTCAAGGTCTTCACTCGGCGTCCTCGAATGCGTTCTATTGAGAATGTTCTGGCAGAGATTGAGGAGTTGGTGACACGTTACGGTGTAGATGAGGTTTTCTTCGAAGATGATCAACTTGTAGCTAAACAGAGGAGAACTGGCGACTTGTTCGATGCGATCGCCCACCGCTTCAATATCTCATGGGACACTCCTAATGGTGTTTCTCCTTGGCTTCTGACAGAAGATATTATTACCAAGATGAAGAATTCTGGCTGCTACCGAATCAATCTGGCAATAGAATCCGGGGTGCAGGATGTACTCGACAGCATTATCAACAAACCCGTAAAGCTGGAGCAAATACCCGGACTCGTAAAACTCATCAGAAAATATGGAATTGAAGTAGGGATTTTTCTGGTAGTCGGCAATGTTGGCGAAAATCGTGTGGAAACTCTGGACGAGATACGGAAGAGCTTTCGATTCGCTCGCCTTATTCGAATAATCCCACATGCCTCAATTCTGACGGCTTACCCGGGTTCGGAGGTTCTTGAAATCGCCAAACGTAAGAAGTATCTGGTTCCTGGATTCGATTGGGACAACTTGATTATCCAGAAGCCTCAGTTGCAGACGCCGGAATGGTCACCAGAAGAATTGAAGGTTTTGGTCGAGAGAGAGATGCTCAAGACCAGGCTATGGATATGGCTAGTTTCTCCACTTCAGACAATTCATGTTGTTGGTCAACACTTCATTCGTGACCCCAAGCTTACCTTAATTAAGGTATTCAGGTTTTTGCTTCATGCGGTTAACAGTTTTGTAAAACCTCTGTTAGGAGGGAAATAATGGAATTTCCTTTAGTTAGTGTGGTTATGAATTGTTATAACTGCGAAAAATACTTGAAGGAGGCAATTGATTCGGTCTATGCACAGACCTATAAAAATTGGGAAATTATATTTATCGATGACTTTTCTATTGATCGCAGTGCGGTAATCGCACAGCAATATAATGAAAAACTAAAATACTATAAAACCTCAGAAAAAATAAAGCTTGGAGCGGCTCGCAATGTGGCTTTGGAAAAATGCCAAGGAGCGCTGATTGCCTTTCTTGATTGCGATGATTTGTGGTTGCCGACAAAATTGGAAAAACAAGTGCCATTGTTTTCTAATGGTGAAGTTGGTTTGGTATTTTCAAATTGTATTTCCTTCAATGCAGAAGGTCAAAATACCCTGCGTTATAAATCAAGAAACGACTACGCCGTGGGAAGCTGTTTTCCTCAAATGTTATCAAACTACTTTGTGATGATGCCAACTGCGGTAATGCGCAGGGATGTACTGCAAACGCTTGGTCAATGGTTCGATCCGGAATTTGAGGTGGCTGAAGAAGGCGACTTATTCAGCCGTATTGCCTATTCATGGAAACTCGATATGGTCAATGAGGCGTTGGCAAAATATAGGGTGCATTCGGGCGGGGATACATGGAATAAGAGCAAGCGATTTTTTGATGAATATGAATTGATGCTTACCAAGTATCGGAAACTAATTCCCGATTTCGATAGCGCCTATAAGGACGAAATTGTTGAGATGAAGCGAAAGGCCTATTTCATTCAGGCTGCTCTCAGTTGGGTAAACGGAAATGGTGTGTTGGCAAGAAAGTATTTAAATGAAATTGGTCTTACGGAAAGTAAGTCGCTGATACTGTACCTGGCAAGCTTTGTTCCAATACGATTTGTTAAGCCATTGCTATATAGAAAAGGGTTGATTGTCCCTTAATGGAGTCTTTCCTTTGAATGTGTACAAAGACGATGTCTTGGCATTAGTTGGATTACGCTACATATAATCGCCCCGCCCAACTTTTTTAGGGTTTTCTGCAGGAAAAGCAATTCTAGTCATTTTCACCGGGCACACCAAAATAACTCATTATGAATTTGCATAATCTCGGCGAACTGTTTGGTACTGAAGATATTACCTTGGAGTTGGGTAAGTTATGGGTGGGAGAACGCAGTTATCCGGTTATTGACGATGTAGTTATCCTGCTTGACGAGGAACAGTATCCACCTGCGCTGAAAAAACGCCTTAGTATTGCATCTTACTCCAATGCTCCGGAGCAGGAATTTGCCGAGGACATCCAGTTCACCTTTGGCGACGAATGGCAGACTTTTCCGGAAATTCTTCCCGAACACGAAAGCGAGTTCCGCCAGTATTTTGATCTTGTCGATCCGGAGAGCCTGAAGGATGCGCGGGTTTGCGATTTGGGCTGTGGCATCGGGCGCTGGAGCTATTTTCTCAAGGACCGGTGCCGCGAACTGGTGCTGGTGGACTTTTCCGAGGCAATTTTCGTTGCCCGCAACAATTTGCGCGATTGTCCTAATGCGCTGTTTTTCATGGGCGACTTGAAGCGCTTGCCGTTTCGCCCGGATTTTGCCGATTTTCTGTTCAGTCTGGGAGTGTTGCACCATCTTCCCAGCGATGCCTTGCAGGAAGTGCGCAACCTCAAGCCTTATGCGCCGAATATCCTAATCTATCTTTATTACGCGCTGGATAACCGCCCGTTGTTTTTTCGCGGGCTGTTGGCGGCGGTGACGGCGGTGCGCTTGGTAGCGGCCAGAATCAGGAATCCGGGATTCCGTTCGGTGTTTACCCTGCTGGGGGCATGTTGCGTTTATTTGCCTCTAGTGTGGTTCGGGCGTTTGCTGGAGCCTTTCGGATTGGCGCGCCATGTGCCGCTTCATGAAGCTTACAAGGGAAAGTCTCTGGGGCGGATACGTCAGGATGTCTATGACCGTTTCTTTACCCGGATTGAGCAGCGTTTCTCCAGAAAACAGATCGCCACGCTGAAAGACAGTTTTTCGGAAGTCACGATATCCGAACGCTGGCCGTACTGGCATTTTCTTTGCCGAAGATAATCCATGTGCGGCTTGGCTGGTTTCCTCAATCTGAACGGTGGTTTGAACGCGGATACCGCGCGTGCGGTTGCTTCCGCAATGGGGGCAGTGCTGCATCACCGGGGGCCGGACGACAGTGGCATTTGGGAAGATGCCGGGCAGGGGGTCGCGTTGGCACATCGCCGCCTGTCCATCGTCGACCTTTCCCCGGAAGGTCACCAGCCGATGGTTTCCGCCTGTGGACGATATGTGGTTGCCTTCAACGGCGAGATCTATAACCATCTGGCTCTCCGGCGTGATCTAGAGGGTGCAAACGGTGCTCCCGCCTGGCGCGGGTATTCGGATACCGAGACCCTGCTGGCGGCAATTGCCTATTGGGGACTGGAGCCGGCGTTGCAACGCTTTGTCGGGATGTTCGCCCTGGCATTGTGGGACCGCCTGGAGCGGACGTTGCATTTGGCGCGCGACCGTTTTGGTGAAAAACCACTGTATTACGGGCGGATGGGCAATGTCTTTCTGTTCGGTTCGGAACTCAAGGCGCTCCAGCAACACCCAGCCTGGCGTGGGGAAATTGACCGGGGGTCGCTGGCGTTGTTCATGCGCTATGCCTACGTTCCGGCACCTTACTCGATCTACAAGGGGGTGGCGAAACTTCCGCCGGGTAACTGCATTTCGCTGGGGCCGACCAGTTGGGGGGACGGGAGCCCACAACCCTATTGGACGTTGCGAAACGCAGCGGAGGCGGGCGTCAGAAGGCCATTTTCAGGTACTCCCGATGCGGCGATTGACGTTCTCGATGGCTTGTTACGACAGGCGATAGCCAGCCAGATGGTGGCCGACGTTCCGCTCGGGGCATTCCTTTCCGGCGGCATCGATTCGTCACTGGTAGTAGCGCTGATGCAGGCGCAAAGCGCCCGCCCGGTGAAGACCTTCACCATTGGTTTCGAAGATCCAAGCTACAACGAAGCCGAACACGCCAAAGCGGTTGCGCGGCATCTGGGTACCGAGCATACCGAGCTTTATGTCCGGTCCGACCAAGCGAGGGATGTCATTCCTCGCCTGTCGTCCATTTATGACGAGCCGTTTGCCGATTCTTCGCAGATTCCCACCTTCCTGGTGGCGCAATTGGCGCGTCGGCATGTGACCGTATCCCTCTCCGGCGACGGGGGGGACGAATTGTTCGGTGGATATAACCGCTATCTGTGGGCGGACAGGATATGGCATTACGTAAAGAGATTTCCCAAGCCGGGCCGGTTGTTGCTGGCTCAAGCTATTACGCTGCTCCCTCCGCAGGCTTGGGATGGCTTGTTCCGGTTTGCACCGAAGGCAATTCAGCATCGCTTGCCGGGGGACAAAATGCACAAGCTGGCCGATGTCCTCAAGGCGAGCGGGCCGGAAGAAATTTACCGGAACATGGTGTCCCACTGGGGGACGCAATCCATGGTGGTGCAGGGCGGACACGAGCCATCGACCACATTGAGCGATCCGGCGAATTGGGCGGATGTTCCGGAATTTGTGCAGCGCATCATGTTTCTCGATGGGATCAGCTACTTACCCGACGATATCCTGGTCAAGGTGGATAGAGCAACGATGGCGGTGGGGTTGGAAGGGCGAACCCCATTATTGGATCATCGGGTTGCCGAGTTTGCCTGGCAATTGCCTCTGGAACTGAAAATTCACAATGGAATAAGCAAATGGCCGTTGCGTCAAGTGTTGTACCGCTATGTCCCGGAAAAACTGATTGAGCGTCCGAAAATGGGGTTTGGCGTTCCCATCGGAACTTGGTTGCGTGGGCCGTTGAATAACTGGGCAGAGGATTTGCTCGACGAGTCCCGCTTGGTCCGTGAAGGCTTTCTCAATCCGGTGCCTATCCGCAAAGCGTGGCAGGAACATCTTTCCGGTCGACGTAACTGGCAATACCGCTTGTGGAATGTCCTGATGTTCGAGGAGTGGCTGACGCGTCAGGAAAAACGTGCCGTGATTTCGCAATAAAGTGTGCCGTCCTTTACGACGAGATTACAAGATGATTTCCTCACCTTCGCGAGCCAGCCTGTATTCCGGATCACCCTCGATTCTGGGGTGGCGCGCCAGAACCTTTTCGAATTCCTTCTCCAGCGCTTCGTCACTGCGGGTTGGTTCGTGGTGGGTGCAATAGACGATTTTTGCCCCGGTTTTTTTCCCCAGTTCGATGGTGGAATCGAAGGTGCCGTGTCCCCAGCCCTTTTTGCTAGGATATTCTTCCAGGGTATAGGATGAATCGGCAATTAATACGTCTACGCCTTGTAGCGCCTCAAGTATCGATTTTTCCTTCTCGGTGATGAGACTCTGGTATTCGGCGTAACTCTCGTCTTCAGGCGGGTAGATGTTGTAATGCGGTTCATGGTCGCCGGTGAAGAAAACCGATTTCCCGTGGCTTTCGACGCGATAGCCGAAGTTGATGACCGGGTGATTGAGCAAGGTAGGCGTAATGGTCGCCGAACCGATCTGGATGCTTTGCTCCGGCATCAGCGTTTCATATTCGATTTTGGCTTTCATCTCCGCTTCACGGACCGGGAAATAGCTGTATTGCAACTGCACTTCCATGATGTGTTCGATGCCTCGCCCGGAAATCGGGTCGAAAGCGCCGTGCAGGCGCAGCTTGTTGCCAGGAATGAAAATCGGGATGAAAAAGGGCAGGCCGTGAATGTGATCCCAGTGGGTGTGAGTAATAAATACGTTGGCGGTTACCGGCATTTCACGCAGCAGGGTTTGTGAGAGGGCAAACACCCCGGTGCCGGCATCGAGGATAATCAACTCGTTGTCATCGGTACGAATCTCGATGCAGGTGGTGTTGCCGCCGTATTTCAGTGTATTCGGCCCAGGCGAAGGGATTGAGCCGCGGACGCCCCAGAAGCGGATTTTCAAGGGTTCCCCTCCATTTGAGAAAACAGCTTGGACTCTTCGTGAATTTTCGACAAGTCACCCAACTCAGCGATAATGCCGTCAAGGTCGTTCTTGAAAAATTGCTCGGCTGCGGGGGGAAGTGCTTCGATGCAGGGATTCCCGCTGTTGCCAAAACCTAATTTTTTGCTAATCTGGTTTGCTGCGAAAACGCTGGACCAGATTGCCGTTTCGTCGTTTTCCGCAGAATGATGGTGGCGAATCGAATCAACCAGTTGCTTGGGAAACTGCCATTTTTCAGCGAGCATCGAACCGACTACGGTATGGTCCGCACCAATCATCAATTTTTCAGCCTCATGCAAGGGAATCTGGTCGGCTTGGGCCTTTTCCATGGCATTACGGAATTCTCCTGGCAAAAACTGGGCAAACACCACTTTCCCGAAATCATGGAGCAATCCGGCAATATAACAATCAGTTGGGTCGATACCCTTGGCGTATTGGCTGCAAAGTTGTTTGGCGATGCTGGCGGTAGTCAGGGAATGTAGTAAATATTGCTGGATATCGAAGCCGGCCGCGTTTTGCTTGGGCATGATGCCGACCGCGGCAACACTTAGCGCGAGGTTCTTGATGGTATTGAAGCCCAAATAAACGACTGAATGGTTGATTGAGGTGATCTTGTTGGGAAGGCTGAAATAAGCCGAGTTGAGCACTTTCAGGATTTTCACTGTCATGACTGGATCTTTTTCGATGACCTGAACCAAGTCCTTGGGCTGAACGTCCAGATTGCGGGTCAGTTCAAGGATCTTTTGTACGCTCTTTGGAAAAGCCGGCATTTTCTCAACAGCGAGAGCCAGTTTCCTTTCCAATTCCGGCGTCATGGTGGTCATCGGCTGCTGAGTATCCTGTTCATGTTGGAAATGTGGTGTTTTGAAATTTTTTCCGACGAAAGCTGTGCTGTATGAACAGCGCCAAGAAACAAGGCTAGTGAAAGTTTCTCTCGAAAACTGTGAAGCAGATCACAAATTCCGGAAAAACCCTAGCTCAACGCGGCGGCAATCCGATCCAGCGCGTTACGCAGGTTGTCCATCGAGGTCGCGAAGGAAATTCGGAAATAGCCCTCCGCCCCGAAAGCCGAACCCGGCACGACTGCCACGCCGGTTTTTTCCAGGAGGTATTCGGATAAGGCCATGTCGTTGCCTTGGGGAATTTTCCCTTCCTTGTACAATTTTGCGATGGCCTCGTGTGCGTCGGGGAAAGCATAGAAGGCTCCTCCGGCGCTGATACATTTGAGACCGGGAATTTCATTGAAACGACGTACCACGAATTCGTGGCGCTCGCGGAAGGCCTTGAGCATCGGCTCGATGCAGGCTTGGTTGCCTTCCAGGGCGGCTTGTGCGGCCACCTGGGAAATCGAGGTGGGATTGGACGTCGATTGCGATTGGAGGATTTCCATGGCCTTGATAATATTTTCTGGGCCTGCGGCGTAGCCGATGCGCCAGCCGGTCATGGAATAAGCCTTGGATACGCCGTTGAGGACCACGCAACGATCCTTCAGTTCCGGCGTGGCGTTGAGGATGTTGACGAACTTTGTGCCGGACAGGTTGACGTGTTCGTACATGTCGTCGGTGGCGACCAGCACGTGGGGATGCTTTTTCAGGATTTCACCGAGTGCTTGCAATTCGGCCAGCGTATATACCGCGCCGGTTGGGTTGGATGGGCTGTTGATCATGAACAGCTTGGTTTTGGGGGTGATGGCTGTTTCCAGTTGCGCTGGTGTGATCTTGAAACCTTGCTCAATGCCGCAATTGACGATAACAGGGACGGCCTCGGCGACAATCGCGATATCAGCGTAGGAAACCCAGTAGGGTGCAGGCACGATAACCTCGTCGCCGGGGTTCAACACGGCTAGGGCGAGGTTGAAAATGCACTGCTTGCCGCCTACGCCGACAATGACCTCCTTGGCGGTATACTCGAATCCATTGTCACGCTTGAACTTGGCAACGATGGCATTTTTTAGGCCGGGAATACCGGCAACCGGGGTGTATTTAGTGAAACCGTTGTCGATAGCTTTTTTTGCCGCATCCTTGATATGCTGCGGGGTGTCGAAATCCGGTTCGCCGGCGCCGAGGCCGATGATGTCGCGCCCTTCAGCCTTGAGTTTGGCGGCGCGGGCGGTAACGGCGAGGGTTGGGGATTCCTTGATGGCTTGAACGCGACGTGAGAGTTCCAAAGTACGATCCTCGGGGATGGGCGCGGGAATGACCGCGCATGGTAAAATTGGTCAATTGAAAACATATAATTTTACCCGTGATCGTCACTTTCCCCAATAGCCCGTATCGGCTAAATCAACCTTTCGAGCCCTCAGGCGACCAGCCGGCTGCCATCGCCAAGCTCGTGGACGGGATTGAAGATGGTTTGGCGTTCCAGACTCTGCTTGGTGTGACCGGCTCCGGCAAGACCTTTACCATGGCCAACGTCATCGCCCGCCTCGGGCGACCCGCTATCATCATGGCCCCCAACAAGACGTTGGCGGCGCAGCTATATTCGGAAATGCGCGAGTTTTTCCCGGAAAACGCCGTCGAATACTTCGTTTCCTACTACGATTATTACCAGCCGGAAGCCTACGTTCCGTCGCGCGATTTGTTCATCGAAAAAGATTCCAGCATCAACGAACACATCGAGCAGATGCGTTTGAGCGCCACCAAGGCGCTGCTGGAGCGTGAAGACTGCGTGCTGATTGCCTCGGTGTCGTGCATCTACGGTATCGGTGATCCGGTCGATTACCACGGCATGATCCTGCATCTGCATCAAGGCGAAAAACTGACGCAACGTGACGCCATCAAGCGCCTCACCGAAATGCAGTATGAGCGTAATGAAGTCGAGTTCAGCCGCGGTGCCTTTCGGGTACGCGGCGACGTACTCGACATTTTTCCGGCGGAAAGTGCTGAGACTGCGGTGCGTGTTTCCCTGTTCGACGACGAGGTGGAAAGCATCGCGCTGTTCGACCCTTTGACCGGCCATATTCAACACAAGGTGACGCGCTACACCGTCTATCCTTCCAGCCATTACGTCACCCCGCGCGAAACCACGTTGCGCGCCGTCGACGCGATCAAAGTCGAGCTGCGCGAGCGCCTGGAATTCTTTTACGCCAATCAAAAGCTGGTGGAAGCCCAGCGCATCGAGCAGCGTACCCGCTTCGACTTGGAAATGCTCAACGAACTGGGTTTTTGCAAGGGTATCGAAAACTACTCGCGCCACCTTTCGGGGCGCAACGCCGGCGATCCACCGCCGACGCTGATCGATTATTTGCCGCGCAATGCCCTGATGTTCATCGACGAAAGCCACGTTACCGTGCCGCAGGTAGGCGGTATGTACAAGGGCGACCGGGCGCGCAAGGAAAATTTGGTCGATTACGGTTTTCGCCTGCCCAGCGCGCTCGACAACCGCCCACTGCGTTTTGACGAGTTCGAACGGGTGATGCGCCAGACCGTATTTATTTCCGCTACCCCCTCCGAATACGAGCGAACCCACCAGGGGCAGGTGGTCGAACAGGTGGTGCGCCCTACCGGTCTGGTCGATCCGGTTCTCGAAGTGCGCCCGGCGACCACCCAAGTGGACGACGTCCTTTCCGAAATCAACCTTCGCGTGGCGAAAGGCGAGAGGGTGCTGGTCACTACGCTGACCAAGCGCATGTCGGAAGACCTCACCGATTACCTCGGCGAACATGGCATTAAGGTGCGCTACCTGCATTCCGATATCGACACCGTCGAGCGCGTCGAGATCATCCGCGACCTGCGTCTGGGCGTGTTCGACGTGCTGGTCGGCATCAACCTGCTGCGTGAAGGCTTGGATATCCCGGAAGTGTCGCTGGTGGCGATACTCGACGCCGACAAGGAAGGTTTCCTGCGCTCCGAGCGCTCCCTGATCCAGACCATCGGACGGGCGGCGCGCCACCTCAACGGTATGGCGATTCTCTACGCCGACCGCATCACCGGCTCGATGGAACGCGCCATCGGCGAGACCGAACGGCGCCGCACCAAGCAACTGGCCTGGAACGCCGAGCATGGCATCACCCCCAAGGGCGTGTCGAAGCGCATCAAGGACATCATCGATGGTGTCTACGACATCGAAACCGCCCAAAAGGAACTCAAGGCGGCGCAAGAATTGGCTTCGTACCGCCACCTCGATGAAAAGTTGCTTGCCAAGGAAATCAAGCAACTTGAAAAGGAAATGCTGGCCTGTGCCAAAAATCTCGAATTCGAACGCGCCGCTCAATTGCGCGATCGCTCGAAGGAATTGAAACACCTGTTGTTCGGGGTAAATGAATCGGGCGACGTGTAGCTTAGGCAGGACGGAAAATTGTTGGAATAAGCAGACGGAGAAATTCTGCGAGACATTCTCGTATGTTTTGCAGATGAAGGGCTGCAATGTTTACGACGTCTGTGCCGATGTTGCGAGGGATTCCTTTCGCGTATGATGTTGAGTTGAACGGCACAATGGATTGGTTGGGCTGGCTCAGGAAAGATCGCAACGATTTTGCCGAAGGACAAAAATGCCGAAACGAAAGAAGAATCCTCCTGAAGGAGAAGCTTTTAATGAACTGGGCCATCTGGTGCGCCAGTTACACGAAACCTTGCGCGAACTGGGCTGCGATCAGGCCATGCAGAGCGTGGTGGGCGAATTGCCGGATACCCAGGATCGCCTCAATTACGTTGCCCAGTTGACCGAGCAGGCCGCGCAACGCTCCCTGAATGCCGTGGAAATCGCCTTGCCGTTGCAGGAAAAGGTGGAGAGCGAGGCACTTCGGCTGCTGGAGGAATACCGCACGGCAAAAGCCAACGGCAGTTGGCAGCAGGTCGCCGACAAGATGCAGGCATTTATTGAAGTGTTGCCCAACCATACTCGCGCCACCTCGGAACAACTCAACGAAATTATGATGGCCCAGGATTTTCAGGATCTCACCGGGCAAGTCATCAAAAAAGTTACCCTGATGGCACAGAATCTTGAACATCAATTAGTGAATATTCTGCTTATCAGCAAGCCCGAAGAAACCGCACGGAAAGAAGGCGATTCACTCCTCAATGGCCCGGTAGTCAAGAAGGAAGGGCGCAAGGATGTCGTGAGCAGCCAGTCCGAAGTGGACGATCTTCTCAATGATTTGGGTTTTTAATGCGGTCAGCCATGAATAAGGTCAAGGTTCTATTTGTCTGCATGGGCAATATTTGCCGTTCGCCTACGGCAGAGGGGGTTTTTCGGCGTTTGGTGGCGGAGGCTGGCTTGACCGATGCCGTGTTGATCGATTCCGCAGGAACCCATGCCTACCACATCGGCAAGCCACCGGATAGGCGTGCTCAAGCTGCGGCCGAAAAACGGGGGTACCAATTAAGCGGGTTGCGGGGACGCCAGGTTTCGGCTGAGGATTTTGTCGAGTTCGATTATATTCTGGCAATGGATGAAGAAAATCTGTCTAACCTTAAACGGGTTAGCCACGCGCATTACCACGCCAAGCTATCCTTGTTTCTCGAACATGGAACTCGCTTTTCCGAGCGCGAGGTACCCGATCCCTATTACGGAGGGGATCAGGGGTTCGAGCATGTTCTTGACCTTGTTGAGGATGCGTCCGTGGGATTGCTTGGGAAGATACGAAAAGGCGAATAAAGGTAGTGGATGATCCATGAAGAAGGGGGCTTTTCAGCCCCCTTCCTGCTTTATTCTCCCTTTCGGGTTTCCACCATCACCAGCGGATCGCTGTGTTCCTCGGCCGCCTTTGGCGCACGGCTACGCCTTGGCTTGGGGGGGGGGGCGACCGGAGTAGGTTGCTCGGCAGGCGGAACGACCTTGTCGGGACTGGTTTCAATCATTACCAGATCACCCAGTGACGGCGGCTCTGCAACCACTGGGAGCTTTCTGCGGCGCGTTGCCTGGAGCTTGCTGTCTTCTTGCTCAACCGTGGGCGGCGCGGGAGGTGCTTCCGTAACCGGTTCGTTGGTCTCGATCGGGGCTTGAACTGGGATGATAGGTTCCGGTGTGGCTTCCGCTATCGCCACTGTCTGTACTGGGGCAGGGGGAGTAACGACAACCTGGATATTTTCCTCGATGATTGCAACCGGTGCGGTCGGCGTCGACTCTATCGCTGCTGGCTGAAGGGCCGGGACAGCCGCGGGTTCCACGCGGTGGACGGTGGTGGCCGGGATGGATTCCTGTGCAGCAACAATTTCTTTAGGCATCGCGGTGTTGTCTGTGCTGCCTTCAAACGCTTGGGACTTTCCGCCTTCACGATCACCACGTTCACGGCGTCCGCCGCGGCGCCCGCGGCGACTGCGCGATTCACCATCGGGTTTGTCGGTGACTGCTGGAGTTGCATTCTCGTGCCCGCTTTCCAAGGCTGGGGAAGGCTCCTTTTTTGCGGGAGCATTACGTGGCTTGGGTGTTTCCCTTTCTTCGTTGCGAGGACCACGGCGTTCTTCATTTTTGCTGCTGTCACGGTCGCGCCGGTTGCCGTCACGCTCGCCACGCTCGCCTCTTTCGCGGCGGGGACGGCGCTCGGACTGGCCTTCACGTTCACGCGACTTAGGTTTCGCCGGCTTGGTCTCTTCCTTGATTTCGCTGCCGAAACCAAAAAACTGTTTGACCTTCCCGAGCCAGGACGTGGTTGGTTGTTGGGTTTTTCGCTCTGCAACCACCGGTGCCGGCTGCTCGGGCGTGATGCCGCGTACGGCAGCGATCTGCCGCTGCGGTTTGGGTTCGTTGCCGTTGGGTTTTTCCTCGTCGGTTTCCGGCGGGATTTCCACCATCTGGTAGCTGGGGAGTACGTTGTCTTCGCCGACTTCGTCTTGACGCAAGCGCTGGATGCTGTAATGCGGGGTTTCCAGGTGTATGTTGGGGACCAGGACGATGTCGACTTTGAAACGCGACTCGATGGTGTGGATTTCGGCGCGTTTTTCGTTGAGCAGGAAGGTGGCGACATCCACCGGCACTTGGGCGCGGATAGCCGCGCTGTTTTCCTTCATCGCTTCTTCCTGGAGGATGCGCAGGATGTGCAAGGCGGAGGATTCGGTGCCGCGGATATGGCCGGTGCCGTGGCAGCGCGGGCAGGGGATGTGGCTGGATTCCCCCAGGCTGGGCTGCAAACGCTGGCGCGACAGTTCAAGCAGGCCGAAGCGCGAAATCTTGCCGGTTTGAACGCGGGCACGGTCGTAATGAAGTGCGTCGCGTAGGCGGTTTTCCACTTCGCGCTGGTTACGGGTGCTTTCCATGTCGATAAAGTCGATCACCACCAAGCCGCCCAAGTCACGCAGGCGGAGTTGGCGGGCGACTTCGTCGGCTGCTTCGAGGTTGGTACGGAATGCGGTTTCTTCAATGTCGGAGCCGCGCGTGGCGCGCGCCGAGTTGACGTCGACCGAAACCAGCGCTTCGGTATGGTCGATCACGATGGCGCCGCCCGAAGGTAGGCCAACTTCGCGGGCAAAGGCGGTTTCGATCTGGTGTTCGATCTGGAAACGCGAGAACAGCGGCACATCGTCCTTGTACAGTTTTACCTTGACGACGTTCTGTGGCATGACGTGGCCCATGAACTGCACGGCTTGATCGTAAATCAGTTCAGTATCGATCAGAATTTCGCCGATGTCGGGCTGGAAATAATCGCGGATGGCGCGGATCACCAGGCTGCCTTCCTGGTAAATTAGGAAAGCGCCGGTTTGCGATTTGGCGGCGCTTTCGATGGCGCGCCACAATTGCATCAAATAGTTGAGATCCCACTGGAGTTCTTCGTAGCTTCGTCCGATACCTGCGGTTCGGGCAATGATGCTCATGCCGGCGGGTACGTCGAGTTGGGCCATGGTGTCGCGCAGTTCATTGCGATCTTCGCCCTCGATGCGGCGCGAAACACCGCCACCGCGGGGGTTGTTCGGCATCAGGACCAGATAGCGCCCAGCCAGGCTGATGAAGGTGGTCAGCGCCGCGCCCTTGTTGCCGCGCTCGTCCTTTTCAACTTGGACGATCAGTTCCTGACCTTCCTTCAACACATCCTGAATGCGCGCACGGGAAACGTCCACGCCTTCGGCAGCGTTAAAGTTGACGCGCGAGATTTCCTTGAAGGGGAGAAAGCCGTGACGATCCGTGCCGTAATCGACGAAAGCCGCTTCCAGGCTGGGTTCGATGCGGGTGATAATACCCTTGTAGATATTGCTTTTGCGCTGCTCTTTTCCTGCGGACTCGATGTCGAGATCAACGAGCTTTTGACCATCGACAATCGCGACGCGCAACTCTTCAGCCTGCGTCGCGTTAAACAACATGCGTTTCATTTTATTTTGTTCTCCCGCGCTCTACACACGGGTGCGGCAAACCATGATGCGGCATGGCTGGCGTGAAGTCTAAAGGCGGTTTTGATTATACTTGCCTGTCATAACACCCAGAATTTGTATGTGCATTAATGTGTTGATTTGCCAAATTTAAACGCTTCGCCTTCGGGCGAAGCCGAAAATTCATTCAGTGCTTCGAGCGCGTAATTCGTTTATTATCGCTGCTTTGTTTGGTGAGCGAAATTAACCAGTTGTATCTCTGTCCATTGCGCGGTTTCGCGCATTCAATCGACTGGGTGAAGCAGCGGCTAAGTGCTCGTTACATCACACAGTTTTCTGCAGACCGTTAAGTATAAGCAAAGTGAATAATTTAAGCAAAGAATCTGTAACACGGCTTACGGTCGATGAAGCGGGGGAAGGGCAGCGTATCGACAATTTCCTTACCCGTCATTTGAAAGGCGTCCCGAAAAGCCATATCTATCGCATTTTGCGCAGCGGCGAAGTGCGGGTGGATAGCAAGCGGGTGGATGCCACGCATCGCTTGCAAATCGGGGAGGTATTGCGGATTCCCCCGATCCGCATGCGCGAAAACATTGACAGCATTCCCGAGAGTATTCCTCCAGCGTCTCGTTTAACCCCCCGCATTATTTTCGAAGACGAGGCGCTGATTGCCCTCAACAAACCTTCCGGGATGGCAGTACATGGCGGCAGTGGTGTAAGTCGAGGGGTAATCGAGCAAATGCGCCAGGAGATGCCTCAAGCACGATTTCTTGAGCTGGTTCATCGCCTTGACCGCGAAACTTCCGGGGTGTTGCTGCTCGCCAAAAAGCGCTCTGCGCTGACCGAACTGCATCGCGCCATGCGTGATAATGACATGGACAAACGTTACCTCACGCTGGTCAAGGGGATATGGACGAATCCCAAGCAAAGCGTCAAATTTTCCCTCCTGAAATACACTACCGCCGAAGGTGAGCGGCGCGTTAGCGTCAATCCAGAGGGGCAAACGGCACATACCGTCTTTACTCTGAAAAAATCCCTGGGCGATTTCAGTCTACTTGAAGCCGAGTTGAAGACCGGACGCACTCATCAGATTCGCGTTCATCTGGCGCATTTGGGGTTCCCCATCGCCGGGGATGACAAGTACGGCGATTTTCCCCTAAATAAAGAATTGCAGAAACGCGGCTTGAAGCGCATGTTTTTGCACGCATATAGAATCACCATCAAACATCCATTGTCAGGGGGAAAGTTGCTCTTGGAAGCGCCGCTTCCCAGTGACTTGGAGTCGTTTTTGAAAAAACTGGAGGTTGCGGGCTGTGCCGAAAAGATTTGATTTGCTGGTGTTCGATTGGGACGGGACGTTGATGGATTCGGCGGGAACCATCGTATCTTCAATTCAAAATGCCTGTCGCGACCTCGATATGCCGATCCCCAGCGATGCGGCAGCCAGTCATGTTATTGGGTTGGGCCTGCAGGAAGCGCTTTCGACGCTGCAGCCGGGGTATGCGCAGGAAGATTACGAGCGGCTGGTGGACCGCTACCGTCATTATTATCTCGGGCAGGACATGCAGATTCCCCTTTTCGAAGGCGTTGCCCAGGCCATCGCCGATTTGCATGACGCCGGGTTTCTTCTCGCCGTAGCGACCGGCAAGAGTCGCCGCGGATTGGATCGTGCTCTGGAACATTCCGGGTTGGGGCGCTATTTTCATAGTACGCGCTGTGCGGATGAATGTTTCTCCAAGCCCCATCCCTGCATGATAGAGCAGATTATGGACGAAACGGGCATGCCCGCCAGCCGCACCGTGATGATCGGCGACACCAGCCATGACCTGCAAATGGCCATTAACGCTGGGGTCGATTCCTTGGCAGCGGCATATGGCGCTCATCCGCGCGAGCATTTGGAAGGGCTGTCGCCGTTAATTTGTGTTGATAGCTTTATTGAGATAAACGAATGGATTAAAGAGAATGCTTAATGTTGTTTGTGATGTTAATTTGAGGGGTGAGTTCGGTGTCTGATTCGGAAAATTGGGAGCGCCAAGCTATCGAGAAATTGGCGTTTGCCGCCCTTCAGGAGCAGCGCCGTACCCGCCAATGGGGCATCTTTTTCAAAGTGCTGACTTTCGGCTACCTGTTCGTTCTGTTGTTTCTGTTTGGCGGATGGTTTAATCGCGGCGAAGGCCCGATAGGCGGAAAACACACGGCGTTGGTGGAAATGCGCGGTGTCATCGCCCTTGGCGGCGAAACCAGTGCCGACCGGGTCATAAGCGGTTTGCAGGAGGCTTTCAAGGACAAGAACACCAAGGGCGTGATCTTGCGCATCAACAGCCCCGGTGGCAGCCCTGTTCAAGCTGGCTATATCTACGACGAAATCAAGCGGTTGCGCGCCAAGTACCCGGAAATCCCACTCTATGCCGTGGTCGAGGATATCTGTGCATCGGGTGGCTATTACGTCGCCGCCGCAGCTGACAAGATATACGTGGACAAGGCCAGTCTGGTCGGTTCTATCGGGGTGCTGATGGACGGATTCGGTTTTACCGGAACCATGGACAAACTCGGTGTCGAACGCCGTTTGCTGACGGCCGGCGAGAACAAAGGATTTCTTGATCCCTTTTCGCCCATGAATGCCACGCAAAAAGGCCATGCCATGAAAATGCTCGGGGAAATTCACCAGCAATTTATCCAAGCGGTACGTAAGGGGCGGGGCAGTCGCCTGAAGGAAACTCCGGAAATGTTTAGCGGGCTGATCTGGACAGGAGAGAAAAGTCTAGAATTGGGCATGGCAGACGCTCTCGGTAGCATGGATTTTGTTGCCCGTGAAGTGTTCAAAGCCGAGGATGTTGTCGATTTCACGCCGCAGGAAGGGATCGCCGAGCGTTTTGCCAAGCGTTTCGGCGCTACCATGGCGAAAGCCATCAATCCTTTGGCACAAGGCAGCGCTGGAATTAGCTTGAAATGAAAGAGACTTACCAACCGATCCCCTGCATCCAGCACGAACGCCTGGAATTCAGCATATTGCGCAGGCTCCATCTAGAGTTGGAATATCTCGAAAATGGTGTTCGTAAAATAGAAGTGGTGTCGCCGCTCGATGTGAATACGCGGGAGGCGGGGGAATGGTTGAAATTCGGACGAAGAAATGGAAAGGTCGTGGAAATTCGTCTGGATACCATTCTTGCTTTCAAGGAAGTATTTCCTCTGAAATAAGGGTAAGGGGGGGGCGAAGAAAGGTGAGTGTGGCGAAGGGCCAGCCAAACTATCGTGAGTTGCACTGAGCGTAAACACACCCAATTCTTTTAGTCTATATGCCACACATGCCTTGTGTTCAAACTGGAAGTACTAGTAGCATTTGAATGGCGTATATTTTTGTGGCTGCAATTGAGGGAACGCCCCAGGGGCGTGAATGTTCTTAAAACGCGGATTTCAGTCGACTGAAATTGGGATCGGCGGGGCGGCAGTCTTAAACCTGTTTTCCCGAATGGTTCCGATTGCTGTCACAAGCTGATCAATTGACTTCAAGAGGTGCCGTATCAGTATTCCAGCATCAGTAGGTTCCAAGGAGTGCCAGTCTTCTTTCAGTTTAAAGCTGGGGCGAGTGCTGGTGGTGGATGATGTCGCGCTTAACCGCGAAATTCTCACTATGCATCTGGAAGGAGCCGTTCAATGCACTGACGAAGCCGAGGATGGTTATGCGGCGTTGGCTCTGTTCAAAAAGCAACGTTACGATGCAGTACTGCTGGACATCGAAATGCCTGGACTCGATGGTTGCCAAACCCTGGTTGAGATGCGCGCCTGGGAATTGCAACAGCGGTTGCCAAAAACCTTGGTCGTTGCGGTGACTTCCAGTGATTTTCCTGATGATGAGCAGCGAATCATGAGTGCTGGTGCTACGACTTACCTGGTAAAACCGGTCAAGCAGCGCACGCTGTTGGCCGCATTGCAAGTCCATTGTCGAGAAGAGGCACGTCCGCATCCCATGGCGAAATTGCTGCCAAAACTGTTTACTATCGCGGGTAGCCTGCTGGAGGAGATTGGAAGTATTGACCAACCGGAAACTGTTTCCAACCGGTTGCATCAATTGCGCGGGCTGGTAGCTGTATATGGTTTTGTGGATTTTGCAGAGCGTTTGAGAGAAGTGCATCTACGGGTTCAACAAGGAGAAATGTTGGAAGTTGAAGAGTTCGAGCGTTTGCGGGAGGAATTGCAGCGCCTTGAAGCTGATGCAATTCAGCCCTGATGAGCGTCCGTCCATCAGTTTCCCATGTGAGTTTTCCTATAGGAAAAATAGGGAAATCCTAATTCTGTAGATTTGGTCATGTAGGTTAGAGATTGATCCTGCTTTTATTGGTAGGATTTTTCCTTTGGCGAGTGTTACGCCGTCGCTTTTTGAGCAGTGGATGTTTATGAGACGCTGGGGAGAAGAAAAAAAGACTAGGGCACGTATCGAGATCATTCCCATGATCGACGTGATGATGTTCCTGCTAGTGTTTTTTGTACTCATCAGCATCGACGTCATCCCGGCCTTTGGCATCAAGACGCGCCTGCCCATTTCATCCAGCGCAGAAGTACATGCCGCTAGCTATAGCGCCGTCGTGGCACTGGGGAGGGATGGCGAATTGCAGCTTGATGGCGTGGTGGTCGCTCCGGAGGAACTGGTCCCGCGCCTGAAGGCTGCCCGGCAGAGCCATCCTCAGGTTGCGGTAATCGTCAATGGCGATCAGGCCGTCGAATTGCAGCGCGTTATTGTGGTAATAGACCTTATCAAGGCGGCAGGTTTTCAGAGCTTGTCGATTGCTGCCAAAAAGCAGCCTGGCGGAAAGAATCGGGCGCCATGAGCGCTTTTTTATTTCGTTTTCGCGAGCCGTTGTCTGCGGTCAATGCCGCCATATTATTGCTGTCGCTATTGGCGCTGTTTAATAGGATCACGCCGCTTGCAAAACCTTCGGCAGTAAGTTTGCCGGTTATCGAATTGAATATTGCGATGCCGGAGGTGCAGACGCTACCTGAACCCCCGGTGGTTCAGCATACCCCTCCGGCCCCCCCCGCAGTTCGACGGGAAGCCGTAAAGCCTGCTGCAGCGCCGGCGGGAAGCGAGGTTGTACGGCACGCCGGGAATGCAGGGGATGCCGTGACTTCGCCGGCCCTGCCTGCACTCGGGTCTACATCGCAATTACCCCATTCCGCTGAGGAGGCCGTTGCCGTGACGCCCGTCAGGCAGGTGGCCGCACCGCCAGCGCCGCCGGCAAATGTCGGGCTTGGGGCAGATGTCGCCTATGTCGGCAAGGTGCGTGCCTATTTGCAAGGTATCAAGCGTTATCCGACGGGGCGCGAAGCCAGCCTGCAACGTCCTTCAGGCGTCGCGGTAGTCGGATTTACGCTACGTCGTAGCGGCGAACTGCTTGATGCGGGCATCGAAGCCACGTCGGGTTCGATGCTGCTCGACAATACTGCACTGGCGACAGTGCGTCGTGGCACTTATCCGACGTTTCCGGAGGATGCCTGGGTTGGCAAGGCGCAACAGCGTTTTAGCGTTGAACTGGATTTTTTACCAAAATAATTAATTCCATTGGAGAGTTTTTATGCAGATCGCCCCGAAATATCTTGCACTCGCTATCGCCACACTTTTTACCGGAACTGCCATGGCAGAGGACACTGCCGCTGTGGGCCGCATCGTCGTCGAGGGTGATGTGCCGGGTAACGGCATGATGACTCAGGAAGAAACGCCCAAGGCGCGCAGTTCGGTAGCGCGTGCCGCGATGGAAGAGAAGAGTTCGTTGAACAATCCCTTTCAAATGCTCGACTTGTTGCCGGGGGTGAATAGCTTCAGCTTTGACGCTACCGGCCTTTTTGGCGGCGGCGTGCGGATGCGTGGTTTCAGCAGCGACCAACTGGGAGTGACCGTCGATGGCGTCCCGGTCAACGATGCAGGCAATTTTTCGGTCTTTCCGTCGGAACTTAACGACATTGAAAACTTGCAGGAAATTTTTATTACCCAGGGCTCCACGGATATCGATGCCCCGCATATCGGCGCAGCCGGCGGCAATATCGGTCTGGTTACCTCCAGCCCGGTTGACCAGTCGCGGCTACGTGTCCAGCAGACCTTCGGTAGCAATAATGCCTATAAGACCTTCGTGCGTGCCGATACCGGCTATCTGGGTGATAACCTGTTCAAGGGCTTTATTTCCTATTCCAAGGCGGAGGCCGACAAATGGAAAGGGGCGGGCCAAGCGGAGCGCGAACACGTCGATTTCAAGGGAGTGCTTAACGTTTCGCCGGGTAATAGCATTACCGCAGGTTTGATGTGGAACAAGATGCTCAACAATAACCTGCGCACCCTCTCTTTGACCGAGATCAATACGCTGGGGCGCAATACCGATTTCGGCACTGTTTCTCCCCAGCACCTGGCCGGGGTCAGTGGGGTTGCCCAAGTGGAAAAAGCACCGGCAAACGGTTATTACAACCTCAATCTCAACCCCTTCGAGAACTACATTGCCACCCTGAAAGGCAATTTCCAGCTTACTCCGGAGTTGCGTCTGGATGTCGAGCCCTATTACTGGTATGGCTACGGTACCGGCGGCAGCCAACTCAGAACAACGGCGGAAAGCAAAACCACCAGCAAATTGGGCGGTGGCATACGCGACATCAACCGCGACGGCGACACCCTCGATACCGTGATGATCTACAGCAGCGGCCTGACTGAAACCCATCGTCCCGGGGTCACTTTCAAGCTTTCCACCCAGGTCGACAATCACCAATTGATCGCCGGTTATTGGTACGAACATTCGCGCCATCGCCGCACACAGCCGGCAGTCGCCTTCAGCGACTCGGGAAACAGCGTCGACCCTTGGCTGAAGAACTCCGACAACTTTATCCTGCGCCAGGATGGAACCCCTTATCAGGGGCGTGACTTCCTTACCGTCAGTACCTCCAGCTCTTTGTTCGTGCAGGACACTATCGGGCTGATGAACGACCGGCTCAACCTCCAATTGGGCCTGCGCCAGAGCGGTATCAAGCGCGACTTCACCAACTTCGCCAGCGAAGGCGGCGGGGCTACCTACAATGTCCTGCAAGACTATTCAAAAACCTTGCCCAGCCTCGGTGCGCGCTATCAACTGAACCCTGAACAGCAGGTGTTTTTCAATGTCGCGGAGAATTTCCGGGCACCGCCCGATGCGGTCTATTACGGCCTGATTAAAGGCGGCACCTTCGTCAACAACGTGCTAACCGGCTACACCATAAAAGCGGTGGACGTCACGGCGGAAACCGCGACCAATTGGGATTTGGGCTATCGTTACGCGGGTAAGGAATTTTCCTTCTCCGGGGCGTTGTTCTTCGTCGATTTCAAGAATCGGATCGCTGTCGCCTACGACCCGATCAATGCCGAATCCACCAATTACAATGTCGGCGATTCGACAACTAAAGGTTTCGAACTGGAATCGGCATGGCGTTTCCAGCCGAAATGGAGCGTTTATGGTTCGCTGACTTATACGCGCAGCCGGATAGGACAGAATCTGCAGACTGGGGCAAGCACCTACGAAGCCACTGCCGGCAAGGAATTTCCTGACGTGCCCAACTGGATGATGGGCGCGGCTCTGCAGTATCGGGATGGCCCGTGGTCGGCCAATCTGTCGGCCAAGTACACCGGTAGGCGCTACTCGACACTGGTCAACGATGAATCGATCGGCGGTTTTACCGTGGTCAATTTCGATACCAGCTATCGTATTCCTTCAACCGGTTTTTTCCGCAATCCTGCGCTGCGCTTTAACGTTTACAATCTGTTCAATCAGGATTACCTCTACCTGACCGCCCTCAGCGGCAGCAGTTTTACGACCCGCGCCCAAGGTGTTGGCGGAAGCGCGCCTTCGTACTATGTAGGCGCGCCACGTACCGTGAGCGTCATGTTGGGGTCGGATTTCTAAAGCGGACAAACCGGAGCAAGATGTATGAATTATCAGGCTCTGCACGAAATAACCTTCTATGTGATGTATTTCGCGACAGGGCTGGCGACTTTCGTGATCGGTGAACGGCTGATTTTTTATGTCGTCACCTTGCGCCAGGCCCGCTCTTTCGAATCGCTGCTGATCGCCGAGGGCGGCGACGCAGCGCAACTCGTCGGGCGCCTGGATAGCCGCGAGAGCGTACCCGCCGACGCGCTACGCCGTATGGTCGAGTTGCGTCACCGCATGCATACCCGGCAGGACCAGGAGGACATCTCCGAAGCCATTTACCTTTCGCTCAAGGCCAAGCTTCAGCGCTATCTGTGGATACTCGACACGGTGGTTACGGCGGCGCCGCTGCTAGGGCTGCTCGGTACCATACTCGGGATTATCGAAACCTTCAGCGTGTTGGCGCATTCGGGAATCTCCGACCCCTCCGGTGTGGCGGCGGGTATCGGTACCGCACTTTTCGCCACCGGCTTGGGGATTGCCATCGCGCTTTACGGCCTGATTTTCTTTAACCTTTTCCAGGAGCGGGTGGAGCGTATCAGCGAGCATCTGCGCGTCATCATCCTGTATGCCGGTCTGGAAAAGAGGGAGGGGACGGCTTCTCACGTACCTGACTGACGCCGCTCAAGCATGTCCTTTATCTCCACAAGCTTTCGTCCTTTTTTCGGATTTCGACTGGCTACCCTGATTTTCTTGCTGGTGGTGGCGTTTCCTGCGCTGGCAACGCCACCCCGTGTCTTGCGGTTCGAGAGTATCGGAGATCAGGATGGGGTGAATGGCCAGCAAATTCTGGCCTTGCTACAGGATCGGCAGGGCTTTATCTGGATGGGAACAGAGCGGGGGCTGGCACGCTATGACGGATATCGGTTTATTAACTACCGGAATGACCCGGAAAACTTGCGCAGTCTCCCGGACGATTATGTCTCGTCGCTATTTGAAGACCAGCGCGGCAGAATATGGGTGGGTACCCGTAGTGGTCTCGCCCGCGTCGACTCGGAAACCGGGGGATTTACGCGGTTTGTCGCTGATGCCGAGCAGCACAGCGGCAATCTGGTCCGAAAACTCATTGATGACGGAAAAGGAGGGATGTGGCTGGCGACCTATGGTGGGCTACAGCATTTCAACCCGGATGACGGCCATTTCCGGGTTTATCGTCATGATCCGTCCAGTCCCGACAGCATTGCTAGCGACAACCTGTCTGCACTTGCCCTGGATGAAAAAGGGGGGCTGTGGATAGGCGCTTGGCCAGGTAGCCTCGACTACTTGGCACCGGGCACCGCTACTTTCCGGCACTTCTCCATGACGATTTCCCTTCCGAGCGGTTTGCGTAAGGACAACGTCAGGGCGCTACGTTTCGACCATTCGCACAGATTATGGATTGGTACGGATAGAGGTGTTATCACCTGGCAGCCGGATGGCGACGACTGGTCGCAAAGAAAATATGTCACCTCGCCGCTAGGACTGGACGATTTATGGGTGAACAATATCTATGAGGACAGCGAAGCCATCATTTGGGTTGCTACCCGAGCGACAGGTCTGCTGCGCTGGGATGATGTGCAACAGAAATTCATCGTTTACCGGCACAACTTGGGTGATCCGCATAGCCTGCAATATGATTATATTGAATCTCTCATGCAGGATCGCTTGGGAGTCTTGTGGGTAGGGAGTTATGGTGGGGGGTTAAGTAGGGTCAACTTGGCCAACCGCGGCTTCGAGCACTTGACTCTCAGTGATTCGCGTCCAGGCGAGGAGCGTGTTAACAACATCATTATTTACGGCATTGCGGGCAATAAGGACGGACATCTGTGGTTGGGAACAGGTAACGGCCTGCATCTCTTTGACCCAACGGCACGGAAATTGATCAAAAGTTTTTATCATGACCCGAAACGTCCTGGTTCTCTGAGCAACTCCCGCGTAAATAGTGTATTTCTGGCATCGAATGGTGTGTTGTGGGCCGCTACGCCGTCCGGTTTGAACCGGTTAGATGTCGCGGCAGGGCGCTTTAGGGTGGTTCACTTTGGTGATTCCGCCAGTGATTTCATCAATACCATAATCCCTAGCCGCGACGGTAGCCTGTGGCTGGGTACCGCGGGTGGTCTGATACGCTTCGAGCCGAAATCAGGGGCCGTCATCAGGAAATACTCCCATGATCCCTCCGATCCCCACAGCCGCAGTGTGAATTCCACCAGCGTCGTTTTGGAAGACCGTGCTGGGCAGGCGTGGGCCGGGGGGTGGTATTCGCCGGGGGGACTGGATCTCCTTGATTCCGCGACTGGCAGGTTCAGGCATTTTCGCCGCGACCCGCAAAATCCCGCCAGTCTGCAAGATGACATCATCAACACCTTGTTTGAGGACAACCGCGGCACCCTGTGGGTCGCTACGGGAAAAGGACTCAATCAGCTAGTATTCGAACCGGGTGGGAGGGTGCGATTTCGTCTTTACTCCGTGAAGGAGGGGGTGGCATCCAACTCCATTGGCGCCATCAAGGAGGATGCCGCCGGCCAGATTTGGATGGCCACCAAGGCGGGATTATCCCGGCTGGACCCGGGAAGCGGGAAGATCAGCAACTTTTTTCCTTCAGAAGGGATTGCCGACGGTGGTTTCTTTAGTGGCGCCGCTTACCGTGCCCAGGATGGCACCTTGTATTTTGGCGGCTATCAAGGACTGACGATAGTCCGGCCCGAGGAAGTGCGCCTCGCTACCAAGCCGCCGATAGTCGTGCTGACTGGGATTGGCGTGCCCAGCGGCCTCTTGCATGATGACCAGCGCGAAGAAAATGTCAGTTTGGAAGGGAAAGTCGGACATCCCAAGTCCTTGACCCTGTCGTGGCGGGAGTCCCTTTTTTCGCTGGAGTTTTCCGCTTTGCATTACGCTGATCCGCGTCGTAATCGCTACGCTTACCGTCTGGAGGGATTTGATCGCGATTGGGTGGAAACCGATGCCACGCATCGCACCGCCACTTATACCAACCTGGATCCCGGCGAGTATGTATTTCGGGTGAAGGCTTCCAACCATAAGGGGGTGTGGAACGAGACCGGTCTTACTCTGCCCATAACCATAACGCCGCCATTCTGGAAAACCGGGTGGTTCCGGCTGATTGTGGCCTTATTGTTACTCGCTCTCGGCGCCGCGGCCTACCGCTGGCGCATCAATCGGCTCAAGCGCACCCAGTTCCGCCTTGAACAACTGGTAAGGGAAAGCACCCGTCAACTGGCGGAGAAAAATAACGAGCTTTCGGAAGCTTATCAGGCATTGGTGGTGACTCGCGATGAGGCGCTCCGTGCCAGTGCCGCCAAGAGCGAATTTCTCGCCAACATGAGCCATGAGATCCGCACGCCGATGAATGCCATTGTCGGCATGACGCAACTTGCCCTGCAAAACGAACTTGCACCCAAGCTGCGCAATTACCTGGAGAAGGTCGATGGTGCGGCCAAATGGCTGCTTGGCATCATTAACGACATTCTCGATTTTTCCAAGATTGAAGCTGGCAAGGTGGAATTTGAACACCGAGTGTTTTTCCTGGATGGCGTCGTGGCTCGCCTCAAGGATATGCTGGCAATTAGAGCGCAAGGCAAGGGGCTGCTTTTGTGTTTCGAAGTCGGGAGTGACGTGCCGCGGGTATTGGTGGGGGACGCGATGCGCCTGGGCCAAGTGTTGACCAATCTGGTCAACAACGCCATCAAGTTTACCGAGAAAGGTGAAATCAGCGTCGCCATCCGGCGTGTAGCCAATAAAACAGAAGGTGTATGGCTGCATTTTAGCGTGCGCGATAGCGGGGTGGGCTTGAGCGAGGAGCAGTGTCAGCGCCTGTTCAGTCCTTTCACCCAGGCGGATAGTTCAACCACCCGGAAATATGGCGGGACCGGGCTAGGACTGTCGATCAGCAAGCGCTTGGTCGAAATGATGGAAGGAGAAATAGGCGTTGAGAGTCGACTGGGTGTCGGCAGTACCTTCTTCTTCACCGCCAGATTTGACGAGGAGCCAGAGCAGGCAGAACCGCAGACCGAGCAGCCAGTCTTGCCGGATGTCGCCCAATCGCTGCGCGGCGCAAGGCTCCTGTTGGTCGAAGACAACGCGGTCAATCAGGAACTGGCGTTGGAACTCCTTAATAACGTCGGCATCCACGTTGATGTTGCCAACAATGGTGTGGAAGCCCTGGATAGGTTGGAACACACGCATTACGACGGGGTATTGATGGATTGCCAGATGCCGGTGATGGACGGCTTCGAGGCGACCCGGAAAATTCGGGCCGATGCCCGTTTCGCCAATCTGCCCGTCATTGCCATGAGTGCCGGCGTCACGGTGGAAGATCGCGAGATGTGCCGGAAAAGCGGCATGAATGATTACATTGCCAAGCCGATTTACACCAATACCCTTTTCTCGACCCTGGTACGCTGGATAACCACTGCTTCGTTCCCACCGGAAAAGGTTGAGGCGAGCGAAACCCATCCGGAAACGGAAGTGCCGCGTTTGGCTGGGGTGAATACCGAAGAAGGATTGGCCTGCGTGAACGGCAATGTGGCGCTTTACCGCAAGATACTGAAATCATTCCGCAACGATCAGGCCGACGTGGTGGCGCGTATCCGCGAAGCATGCCGCTTCGGTGAGTGGGAAAACGCAGTACGGCTCGCCCATACCCTGCGTGGATTGGCCGGCAACGTGGGGGCCGATGGCTTGGTTGGCATCGCCAGAGCGCTTGAAACAACGCTCAGGAACCAACGGGACGAGCAAGTCGCCCCCCTGTTGGATGCGCTGGACGGGTCTGTAGAGGCGCTGCTCGGTGAAATTGACCGCGTCATGCCTCAAAGCAGGGGGGCGGCGGAAAATCTGCTCGTGGCAGAGGGGAATTCCGCGCTTGAGAGCGCACCTGGCCAGGAAGCGCGATTGACCTTGCTGGTGGTTGATGACACTCGCCAGAATATTGAATTGTTGTGTGCCGCGTTGGGGCCGGACTACCAGTATCAAATCGCCATGGACGGCGAGAGCGCCCTCCGGATCGCGACCTCGGAGAGCAAGCCTGACCTCGTCCTGCTTGATGTGATGATGCCCGGTATGAGCGGCTACGAGGTCTGTCAGGCGCTCAAGAGCAACCCCGACACGCGGAGAATTCCGGTGGTTTTCGTTACTGCACTGGGGGAACCGGTGGAAGAGGAAATGGGGTTGAGTTTGGGGGCGGTAGATTTCATTACCAAACCGCTCAGACCGCCGGTGGTTCGGGCGCGCGTGCGAAATCTTCTCAACCTCAAGAAAAAAGCGGATCTCCTGGAATCGCAGGCGTTTCTCGACCCGCTAACCGTTATTCCCAACCGGCGCAGCTTTGACGAGGCGTTGCAGGTCGAATGGCTGCGCGCCCAGCGTTCCGGCAAACCGTTGACGGTCATTATGGTGGATGTCGATAACTTCAAGTCTTACAACGACTGCTATGGGCACGGCGAAGGCGATATCTGTCTGAAAGCGGTGGCTTCGGAATTGGCGGTCGAGACGGTCTTACGGCCAGCGGACTTGGTGGCGCGTCTCGGTGGCGAAGAGTTTGTCGTGTTGCTACCCGATACCGATATCAAGGGCGGACGCTTGATTGCGGAACGCTTGCGCAGAAACATCGAGGCGTTGCATATCCCCCATCAACGCAGCGGCGTATCTTCCTGGGTAACGATCAGCGCCGGCTATGCCAGTATGGTATCCACCCCGGATGTTGCTGCCGCAGAACTCATGGCAGAGGCCGACCGGATGCTTTACCAGGCCAAGGCATCCGGGCGCAACGCCGTGTGCGGACCGGGGCCGGACGAGCGCGGCTAACTCGGCGAAATGGAAAAAGTCTTTATGACATCGCCGAGAGATTCCTGCCCTTTCATTCGTGCCGTTAGCGCTTGGTGGACACGCTTTGTTGCGTTGCTCTGTCTCGTGGCATGTCCGTTTGCGGTACCCGCCGCGCCTTTTCAACCGTTGCGCTTCGAGAATCTGCCCCCCGAAGTGTCGGGACACGCCAATGTGGTGTCTCTGATGCAGGACCGGCAGGGATTCGTGTGGATTGGCACTGAAGTCGGGTTGTACCGTCACAACGGCTACCAGCCCACCAAATTCCATAGCGATGACAAGAATCCGGGCAGCCTGCCCGGCGACTTGGTTTCAACGTTGTTCGAAGATGATCAGGGGAGGATTTGGGCCGGCACGAGCAACGGTTTGGCCCGCTATGAGCAGGAAACCGGGGAATTCACCTTGTTTGTCGTGGATGGCGGAAGCTCCGCAAGCCGCTTCATACGTAAAATCATCAGCGATGGACACGGTGGGATGTGGTTGGCGACCCGTGCCGGGTTGCAGCATTTAGACCCCGACACCGGCCGTTTCCGGGTATACCGCCACGATCCGCAACGTCCCGACAGTATCGCCAGCGACAATATTTCCGCGTTGTCGCTGGATGCCCACGGAGGGCTGTGGATAGCCACTTGGCCCAGTGGCATCGATTATCTGGCTCCCGGTGCATCGCTGTTCAAGCATTTTCGCCTGGATACGCCATCCAGGCCCGACCCCAAAATCAACAATGTCCGGACACTGCTTGTCGACCACCAGCAAAGATTGTGGCTGGGAACCGAATCCGCCATTTTTGTGTGGAAAGTGGGAAGCGATTGGTCGCTGAGGAAACGTGTCGATTCGCCTCCCGGCCTGGATGAATTCCGCGTCAACACGATTTATCAGGATAGCGCGGCAACGCTTTGGGTGGGAACCTTGGCCGGACTGTTCCGCTGGGACGAAGACACTCGCCAATTCATGGTGTACCGGCATCGTGCGGAAGACCCGCGCAGCCTTTCCTCGAACAACATTGTTTCGGTCTTGCGCGACAGGTCGGGAATCTTGTGGGTTGGCACCTTGACGGATGGGGTGAGCCGGGCCGACTTGACCATCACGGGGTTTGATCGTTTGATCCCGCGCGACCTGGCTCCCGAAAGCATGGATGTCAGCAACTATATCCTCAGCGTGGCGAGGAGTCCGGATGGCCGTCTTTGGCTGGGGAGCAACAACGGATTGCTGCTGGTCGATCCGCAAACCCGCAAACTGGTAAGAAGCTACCGGCATGATCCCAGGAAACCGGCGGGTACCCTGAGCAGCCATCTCATTTATAGTTTATACCCGGCATCCGACGGAATCGTCTGGATCGGCACACCGTCGGGTCTGAACCGCCTCGACCAGGCGAGCGGAAATATAACCACCATCCACTTCAAAGATTCCGCTAGCGACTTCATCAGCCGGATCGCTCCCGGACGCGGCGGAATCCTTTGGCTCGCGACCGGTGGGGGGGTAATCCGTTATGACCCGAAGTCCGGCGCAACCCGGCAATTTGTCAACGATCCGGCCAATCCACATAGCCGTGCCAGCAATTCCTCCAGCGTTATTCTGGAAGATCGGCAGGGGAGGGTGTGGGTCGGGGGATGGTATTCCGGCAGTGGGGTGGACGTTCTTGATCAAGACACCGGGAAATTCCGGCATTTCCGGCATGACCCCAAGAATCCAACCAGCTTGGGCGATGAGCGAATTACCGCGCTGCACGAGGACAATCAAGGGGGCATTTGGGTAGGCACGGTGAAAGGTCTTAGTCGGGTTGTTCCCCAGGCAGGTGGCGATATCGCTTTTGTACCCTACCATACGGACGATTCCGTCACCCCAAATTCGGTCCAATCCATCGAGTGCGATGGCGACGGCTATCTGTGGGTTAGTACCACAGCAGGGATAACCAGGCTAAATCCGCTCAGCGGACAGGCCTCTAATTTTACGGGCAGCGACGGGATTTCCGAGAGTTTCTATTTCGGCTCGTCGGCTGCGGGTGGTGACGGCGCGCTGCTGTTTGGCGGGATTCGCGGCGTCACGGTGGTGCGTCCGCGCGCAATCCGCGTTGGTGGCGTGAGTAGCGGCTCCAGTCCGCCCCAGGTGGCGATTACCGATATCAGCATTTTCAATCGTTCGCTCAACGAAGCGCCGCATCCCGAAGGTGTAGGGCTGGTGGGGGGCGTTTCCTCTCCCCGGTCGTTGGTCCTGTCGTGGCAGGAATCGGTGTTTTCCCTGGAGTTCGCTGCCCTGCATTATGCCGATCCGGGACGCAACCGTTACGCCTACCGCCTGGAAGGTTTCGACCGGCAGTGGGTGGAAACCGACGCGACCCACCGGATCGCCACCTACACCAATCTGGAACCCGGCAACTACACCTTCAGGGTGAAGGCGGCCAACAATAAAGGGGTGTGGAACGAGACCGGTGTGACCTTGCCGATCACCATTGCCCCGCCTTTCTGGAAGACTTGGTGGTTTCGCCTGTTAATCGTGATAGCTTTGCTGGGCTTAATGACGGTCGTTTATCGCTGGCGAGTCCGGGAACTCAGGCGTCGCCAGACCCAGCTCGAACATCTGGTTGAAGCGCGCACTGGCGAGTTGGTGCTGATGCGTGACCAGGCGTTGGCGGCGAGCCGGGTCAAGAGCGAATTCCTTGCCAACATGAGTCACGAAATTCGCACCCCGATGAACGCCATAATCGGGATGACTCAACTTGCCCTACAAGTGGATGTAACACCCAAATTGCGCAATTATCTGGAGAAGGTCGGGGCGGCGGCCAACGGCTTGCTCGGGATCATCAACGACATTCTCGATTTCTCCAAGATAGAAGCCGGTAAGCTGGAGTTCGAACAGTCCGCTTTCGATCTTGAAAAAGTAGTTGAACATCTAGCCGATCTTACCGTGTCCGGTGCGCAAGACAAGGGGCTGGAGTTCTTGCTCGACATCGGTACCGATGTCCCTTTCGGTTTGGTCGGCGACGCATTGCGGCTGGAGCAGGTGCTGGTCAACCTGGTCAGCAATGCCATCAAGTTTACCGAGCGGGGCGAAATCCGGCTCTCCATCCGTCAACTCGCCGTCGAGAAAGGCTTCGTCCGGCTGCGCTTCGATGTCACCGATACCGGGATAGGCTTGACCGAGGAGCAACAAAGCCGCTTGTTCTGCGCCTTTACTCAAGCGGACAATTCGACCACCCGGAAATATGGGGGTACCGGCTTGGGGCTGGCGATCTGCAAGCATCTGGTTGGCATGATGGGAGGTGAAATCGGCATTGAGAGCCAGCCCGGAAGCGGTAGCCGGTTTTCCTTTAGCGCGGGATTCGGCGTACAGGACGAGCAGAAACAGCGATGTGTATCCGCAACCATGCAAGGGTTGCGTGTGCTGGTTGTCGATGACAATGCCGGCGCCCGCGAGATTCTTCTTGCTATGTTAGCGGCGTTGGGCGTGGACGCGACGGCGGTTACATGCGGCGACGCTGCTCTGGCTGAACTGGAAGCGCAGCAGGGACAAGGCGCCCCTTATGGGTTGGCGCTGGTGGATTGGCGGATGCCGGGAATGGATGGGGTCGAGACTATCAAGCGTATCCGCGCTGAACGGCGATTGCGCCAACTGCCGGTTATTTTGATGGTTTCATCGTATAGCCGTGAAGAATTATCGCAGCGGGTGCGAGGTGTTGGCATCCATGGCTTCCTGATTAAACCGATTTGCACTTCAGCGCTCTACGACGGCATCGCGACGGCTATCGGCAAAGGCATCGCCGCCGCCCCGCAGAAAAGGCCGGTCAAATCCACGGAACACGAGTCTCTGAAAGGTTTGAGCGGTGCCTATCTCCTGCTGGTCGAAGATAATCAGGTCAATCAGGAGTTGGTTCTGGATATTCTTGGTAGTGCCGGGATCCGCGCCGATGTCGCCACGAATGGCGCAGAGGCGGTGGAGATGGTTGGGCTGGCGGCGTATGACGGCGTGTTGATGGATTGTCAGATGCCGGTCATGGATGGTTTCGAAGCCACTCGACAGATCCGCGACGATAGCCGCTTTGCCGACCTCCCGATCATCGCCATGACCGCCAATGCCATGGATGGAGACCGGGAAAAATGTATCGAAAGCGGCATGAACGACCATATCGCCAAGCCGATTAGTTTCGGCCAGTTCTACGCTACCCTGACGCGCTGGGTGAAGCCGCATTCGTCCGATCCAGCAATTCCCGAAGAGCGGGGTGATGCGCCGGTGGTGCCGAGATTGAGTGGTGTTAATACGGATGATGCACTGGAATACGTCAACGGCAATATCGCGCTTTACCGCAAGATACTGGCTGCGTTCCGTGATGATCAGGCCAACGTGGTCGAGTGCATCCGGGCAGCGAGCAAGGGCGGGGAAAGACAATCCGCCGTGCGGTTGGCACATACCTTCCGTGGATTGGCTGGCAATGTCGGCGCACAAGAACTTGCAAAAACTGCCGGGGAACTCGAAGCAGCGCTCAGAAGCGAACAGGACGACGCGGCGGAATCCCGGCTTGCGGAATTGGAAGAACCTTTGGCAGCGCTGATTCGAGAAATCGACCGTGTCTTGCCGCGCACTCTCGAAAATACGCCGCAATCGACGATTGCCAGCCCGAATCCGGCCGAGTTGGACGCTCTGTTGAACGAACTGGCCGCCCTGTTGGCACACGACGATGCGCGGGCAGTCAATCAAACCCGGAAAATTTTGGAGTTGCTGAGAGGCTGCGTAGCGGAAAACAGTTTCCGGGAATTCGGTAAAATTGTGGATCAATATAAGTTCCCAGCAGCATTCGATGCACTGTGCAAGCTCTCCAGCAAGCTGGGTATTCAGGTGTCTGCAAGGGGAGACGAGAACCATGACGGAATTGCGCGGCAAACCATCCTGGTGGTGGATGATTCCCCGGAAAATGTAGAGGCGCTGACTGCGGCTCTTGATTCCGAGTACCGTATCAAGGTTGCCGTGAATGGCGAAGCGGCCTTGCGGATCGCGGCATCAACCGCCAAGCCGGATCTCATTATGCTGGACGTGATGATGCCAGGCATGAGCGGCTACGAGACATGCCAAAGACTGAAGGAAAATCCCGTCACCCGGGAAATCCCGGTGATTTTCGTTACCGTGCTGGATGAATTGTTGGAGGAGGAAAAAGGGTTAAGCCTGGGGGCGGTCGATTACATAACCAAGCCGGTCAGCCCGCCAATTGTCCGTGCCAGGGTGCGCAACCATATCAACCTCAAATTGAAGACGGATATCCTGGAGTCGCGGGCGCTTCTGGACAGCCTGACCGGCATTCCCAACCGGCGCCGGTTTGACGAAACGCTGGCGACCGAATGGCAGCGCGCCCTGCGTTCCGGAACGCCGATGGCGGTGGTCATGGTGGATGTCGATTATTTCAAAAACTACAACGACTTCTATGGTCATGGCGCAGGTGACTTGTGCCTGAAGAGGGTGGCTGCAACCCTGGCTGTTGAAAGCGTATCTCGGTCGGTAGACCTGGTGGCACGCTACGGCGGTGAGGAATTCATCGCCTTGCTGCCGGATACCGATCTCAAGGGCGCGCGGTTGCTAGCGGAGCGTTTTCGCCGGGATGTCGAGGCGCTTCAAATTGCCCATGAGTACGGCGGTGATTCGCCCTGGGTAACCATCAGCGTCGGCTATGCCTGCGCCGTCCCGACCCCGCAGGCATTTGTAGCGGATTTGCTGGCGGAGGCTGACCGGATGCTATACCAAGCCAAGTCCGCAGGACGTAATGTCGTATACGGCGCAGAGTAGGACAGGCACGGGGGAGGATATTGTGGCAGAGGGAATTTAAAAAGCGTCTTGTCGGGCGCTTTTTAAAAAGGATAGTTGGCGGAGCGGACGGGACTCGAACCCGCGACCCCCGGCGTGACAGGCCGGTATTCTAACCAACTGAACTACCGCTCCAGCTTTGGTTTCGTCAAGCTAACGACGAAGCCTTCAACAAAAAGGCTTGGAGTGTTTCCAAGCCTCGAAGTTGGCGTCCCCACGGGGATTCGAACCCCGGTTACCGCCGTGAAAGGGCGATGTCCTAGGCCTCTAGACGATGGGGACCTAGTGTTTCTAATAAAAAAAGCCAACCGGGATCGGCTGGCTAATTTATTTGGCTGGCGGAGCGGACGGGACTCGAACCCGCGACCCCCGGCGTGACAGGCCGGTATTCTAACCAACTGAACTACCGCTCCAGCTTTGACTTCATCAAGTTAATGACGAAGCCTTCAACAAAAAGGCTTGGAGTGTTTCCAAGCCTCGAAGTTGGCGTCCCCACGGGGATTCGAACCCCGGTTACCGCCGTGAAAGGGCGATGTCCTAGGCCTCTAGACGATGGGGACCTAGTATTGGTGGAGGTAAGCGGGATCGAACCGCTGACCTCTTGCATGCCATGCAAGCGCTCTCCCAGCTGAGCTATACCCCCGAAAAGCCGGCATTATCCTTGGGCGTTCTGGCTTTGTCAACCACAAACATCCGGTGCCGCATTTGCAGAAATCGTTGGGGTGGACGATGGGACTCGAACCCACGACAGCCGGAATCACAATCCGGGACTCTACCAACTGAGCTACGTCCACCACTGAAACTTGCAAGCCGCGCATTATAGCAACACCTGGTTTGTTTTTTCCAGAACTTTTTCAAGATGAAAGTTTCATCGTGTATGCGATAATCCATGGTGAGTTTGAAAAACCTTTTTATATCTAATGAAATCCACACTTTTTTTGGCGATTTTCGGACTGCTGGTCAGTTCTGGGGGGCGGGCAGGTGAATTGGGCGAACTCCTCCGGGATACCCTGCATCATCCGCAGATCGAGGCGGCGCAGTCCTTGAAAAATGCGGCCCAGGCACAGCAGGATGCGGCGACCGGGCGTTATCTCGGCTCCGTCGTGGCGTCTTCCGGCTGGCATCGTTACGAGGGAATCCGCGTGGTCGGGGTCTATGTTCCCGGTCAGCCTGGCCTGCCGCTGACAGCGGACCGGATAGTCCAGACCGGGGTGAATTACAGCCTGCCGGTCGATCTGTTCGGAGTGATTGCTGCCAATCGCGAACGGGCCAAGCAGGATGTCTCCGCTGCCGAACTGGTTTCTCAACAGCAGGCTCTGCTTAAGCTCCACCAATCCGCTGCCGCCTACCTGACGTTGCGCGCTTTGCAGAAGCAGCGCGAGGAGCTCGGGTTTTACCGGCAGCGGGTTGAGGCGACGATTCTGCGTGTTAGGCAGGAAGTCGAACTGGGCAAAACTGCCGGCGTGGAAGCCCGTTATGCGGAAAGCGAATTGGCCCGCTTGATTGCCGACGAAGCGCTATTAAAGGGCAATCTCGCCCAGACCCAAGCGGAATTGGCCGAAGCCAGCGGACGGGAGAGTTTTCTGCCAAGCGTGGGCGTCACGCCCTTACCCGCGTGGGAGGATATCCCTTTTGGCGATACGATCCCGGCGCGGTTGGCGCAGTCGCGTGAAGGGGCGGCGCGCGCGCAAGCCGACGAGGGGCGACGTGCGCTATTGCCGCAAGTAAGCCTGGACGCCAACTATTTCCGCAATAGCGGCGGCGGAGATGATCGCGATACTTGGGCGTTCGGCGGGGTGATTTCGCTGCCGCTGGGGGTGAGCCAGTATCAGCAGTCTGCTGCGCAAAAACATTCGGCACAGGCTGCCGTCGATCAGGCGCGGGCGGCGTTGCGCGATGCCGAGCGCCAGCTTGTCGGCCTTCGCGCCGCTTACGAGAGTGCCAATGCCGATGTCAGCGCCCTGGAAAAGGAAATCCTCTACCGCGAGGAAGTGGTGAAGGTGCAGCGTGAAATGCAGCGCCTCGGAAGCCAGACCCTGGAAAACCTGTTCCGTCACGAGCGCGACTTGCTCGATGCTCAATTCCGCATGGCGCAATCTCAGGCAAGGGCGGTCGTTTCCTGGTCGGCTGCGCAAGTGATTGCGGGAATGCCCGCGGAAACCTACATAGCCAAGTTGGATACCAAAAAATGAAGAAAAAACTGATAGCTGGATTGGTGATCCTTGCCCTCGTCGCGGGTGGGGTGGTACTGGTCAAGAAGAAGCGCGAACAATTGGCCGCCGAGCCGCCGCCGGCCAGCCTGCCGGTGGTCATCGAGGAAAAGGTGCTGCAAGCCGGGGCGGTTTCGCTGTCCCTGCGCAACGTCGTCGAGGTGCAGGCGCTTCGCGATACCGTCCTGGCGAGCCGCCTGACCGCTTACGTCACCGAATTGCCGCTGTATGAAGGGGAGCGTTTCAAGAAGGGCGCGTTGCTGGCGAAACTCGACGTCAGCCAGGCCGATGCCGATTTGCAGCGCGCCGATGCGAGTCTGGCGCAAACCCGCCTCCAGGAAAGTACCCTGGCGGCCGATCTGGCCGCCGCTGAAAGCACTCTCAAGGCCGAGCAGGAGCGTACCCAGCGGCTCCAGACACTTTACAAAATTCAGGGTGTTTCGCTGGAGCAAGTGCAGACCGCCGAAGCCGTTCTGGCCGGGGTGCGCGCCCGTTTTGCCGCTGCCAGTGCCGCTATGCAGAATTTCAAGGCGCTATTGCAGGCTAATTCGGCGGCGCGCGAGGCAGCCAAAGAGAATTTGCGTTACGCCATGATGACGGCGCCCTTCGACGGGGTGGTGAGTCAGCGTCTGGCGCAGCCCGGCGACTTGGCGACACCGGGCAAGCCGTTGCTCAAGATCGTCGATGTCGGCGCGGGCGTGCGCTTGCTGGTGAATGTGCCGGAGCGTCTGCAACCCGTGGCGTTGCTCCTCGGCGAGCAGCGCCTCAAGCTGCAAGCCTGGCCGGAGGCCGGACAACAAGGATTGCGCCGCTACGAGGCGCGTGCCGCCGGCGGCGCGTGGGTGCCGGGGTCGCGGGTGGAAGCCCAAGTGGTGGTGTTCCAGTCCGACAAGGCGGTGTTCCTGCCGCGTACCTGCCTGCTCAACGACGACGGGAAAACCGCCGGCGTGGTGCAGCTTCACGACGGCAAGGCAACGGTGAAAAAACTCACCCTGGCGGCGAGCGGCGAAGAGGGGGCGGCGACCCGCGACGAAGGTCTGGCCGGGCAACATATCGCCTGCGCCAGCCCGGATATCCTGGCCCGCCTGGCGGCGGGCGCGCCGTTCAAGCCGGCCAACGGGCAAAGGTAAACGGCATGTTGTTCAGATATTTTTACAACCGCCCTTTGTTGCTGGCGATGATTCTGGCGATTACCTCGCTGCTGGGGGTGATCGGCTATCTGAAGATGCCGCGCAACATGTATCCCGACGTGGAACGCCCGCAGGTCACGGTGATTACCCAGCTTCCCGGCGCGTCAGCGCTGTCGGTGGCACAGAAGCTGTCGCGCCCGCTGGAACAGGAACTGTATGCCCTGAGCTTGGTGCGCGACGTGCAGAGCACCAACAAGAACGAAGTCTCCATCGTGCGCGCCGAATTCGAATACGAAAAAGGCCTGGATGCGGCGCTGCTCGACGTCAACAACGCGCTCTCGCGGGTTCGTGCCAAGCTTCCGGCGGAAGCGCCGCCCTCCAGCGTGTATTCGGTGGGGGGCTTTACCCAGCCGGTGATGGTGTTGGCGGTTTCGCCGAAACCCGAGAGTGGCTTGGATCTGGCGCAAGTGCGCTTGCTCGCGGAAAACGACATTCGCACCAGCCTGATTACCGCGCCGAGTATTGCCAATGTGGAAGTTTTCGGTGGTTTCGAGCCGGCGGTACGGGTTGAATTCGACCCGCTCAAACTCGCCAAATACCGCATCAGCCAAGCCCAATTGCAGGAACTGATCGGCAAGTTCAACCGCGACTGGCCGCTCGGCACCCTGCAGAGCGGAAGCAGCGCCATGACCATGACGGTTTACGGTGAACGCGCGGAGCTCGACAAGCTGCGCCTGCTGCCGCTGGCGAAAGGACTGACGCTAGGTGACGTGGCGGAACTGAAACTTTCCCATGGCGAACGCTATTCTGCCTTCCACGGCAACGGCAAGGCGGCAATCGCCATTTCCGTGTTGCGCGCGCCGGGCGGCCCGGTGCAGGCCGCCATCGATGACGTCGAGGTTCAATTGCCGTTGCTCAAGGCGCGCTATCCCAACCTCGAATTCGCGGTGGCGGACACCCAGGGCGAGTTGATTCGCAACTCCAACAGCAACATGGTGCAGGCCTTGCAGGAGGCGATTGTCTTTACCTGCCTGATTATCCTGTTCTTCCTCGGCAACTGGCGAGCCGTGGTGACGGCGCTGATTTCCATCCCGCTGGTGTTTCTGTCCACGGTGGCGATTCTCTGGCTGCTCGGCAAGGAAATGAACATCCTGGTGATGACCGGCATTATCCTGGCCTTGGGGATGCTGGTGGATGACGCCGTGGTGGTGCTGGAAAACATCGAACGCCACCTAGAAGTGCTGCACGAAGACATGCAGACGGCGGTCCGGCACGGCACCGAGGAAGTCCTGTTCCCGGTATTTGTGGGCACCCTGGCGACGGCGGTGGTGATTTCGCCGCTGATGTTCGTCGGCGATTTTTCCCAGCAGATCTTCAAACACCTGGTTTTCGCCGTGGTGATCGCGGTATTCACCTCGTATTTCATCGCGGTAACCTTCATCCCGCGCCTCTCGGCGTTCTGGTACCGCAACGGGATGCCGCCCAAGAACCGTCTGGAACGCCTGATGGAGCGGCTTTACCAGCAGGGCGTCGAACCCGGCGCGAAGATCTATACGGGGATGCTGCAATTCGCCTTCCGCGGCGGCTTCGCGCGGCGCCTGATCCTGGTGATCCCGGCCTTTTTCCTGCTGGTGTTCAGCTTCAAGACGGTGATGCCGATGATCGGCAACGACGCCCTGCCGCCCATGGATACCGGCATCGTGCGGGTGCACGTCAAGTTCAGCGCCAACGAGCCGGTGAGCGTGGCGGAAGCCCGTCTCAAAGATTTCGAAGCCCGCCTCATGCAGGACCAGCGTCTGTTGCGTGTCAGCACCACGTTCGGTTCCGAGGCCGGGGTGATTTCCCTGGGGTCCGGGCAATTGCCGGCGGAGGCCACCTTTACTATCCATTACGTGAGTCGCCTGGAGCGGGGTGAATCGAGTTGGCAGATCGAGGCGGATCTGCGCCGCCAGTTGGCCGCGTTGCCTGGCGTGACCATCGCCGACGCCTTCGATTCCGGGGCGACTGCGTTGTCCACCGTCAAGGCGCCGGTGGATATCCGCCTGTTTGCCGAAGATTGGCGCTTGTTGCCCGCCGCCGCCGAGAAGGTCAAGGCCGCCATGGGCCAGGTGGCGGGGCTGACCTCGGTATCCACCAGTTGGGATGCCGATACCCTGGAAGCCAATCTGGTGCTCGACGAAGACAAGCTGCGTGCCCTCGGCCTCCTGCCCGACGCGGTGCTTGCCCAATTGCCGTTGAAAGGCGCGGCGGTGGCTTCCCTGAGCAAGTTGCCGACGGTCGGCGCGGTGCCGGTGCGCACCTATTTCGCCGAGCCGTACCGTTCCAATCCGGGCAGTCTGACGTTGTTGCCGATCGCCTTGCCGGACGGCAGCGCGGTGAGCCTCGGGGAAATCGCCCACGTCGTCCAGCAGCCGGGGCTCTCCATGCTGACCAGCAACGGCCTGCGTTACAGCCTGGACGTACTGGGTTACCGCAATACCGCGCCGATCAGCATGATTAGCGAGGGGGCGCAGAAAGCCACGGAGAAAGTGCTGTCTCCCGGAGTGGAATTCGCCGACAAGGGCGATGGCGCGGAAGGCGCCAATTCGCGCAAACGTATGTTGACGGGCCTGGGGCTGGGCGTGCTGCTGCTTTTCGGCGTGCTGGTTCCGTCCTACGGCAGCGTGGCGCTGGCCCTGCTGTCCATCGTCATTTTGCCGCTGTCCGCCATCGGCGCGGTATGGGGGTTGCTGGCCTTCAACAAGGCGTTGGCTTTGCCGGCGATACTTGGCATTATTCTGCTGTTTTCCATCATCATCAAGAATTCCATCCTGATGGTCGATTTCATCCAGGAACGCCGCCGCGACGGACTGAACGCCTATGAGGCAGCGCTGGGGGCGGTCAAGCTGCGCTATCGGCCCATCCTGATGACGGCTTTCGGCACCATCGCCGGCATGATCCCCATCGCCATGCAGCGCGCGGTCGGGCTGGAACGCTTGTCGCCGCTGGCCGACGCCGCCATCGGCGGGCTGCTGGTGGGGACAGTGCTGTCGCTTTTCTACCTGCCGATGTTTTACGTTTGGGTAATCGGTAACAATCAATCAACCAAGGAATAATCATGCAAACCTCCATCATGACCTCCGATGAACTCGACCGTCTCGAAGACCTGCTGGCATCCGACGCCTTCCAGGGCGAGGCGATGACGCTCGACGCCATGCAGGGTTTCCTGTGTGCAGTCATCAGCTCACCCGACATGGTGTCGCCGGGCGACTGGATTGCCGAAGCCATCGGCGAACCCAACTTCGAAAGTCCCGCCCAAGCCGAAGAAACGATGGCCTTGCTGATGAAGTTCTACAACAGCATTGCCGGCGCGCTCGCCAACGAAGAGGAATTCGACCTGATCCTTTACGGCCTCGAAGAGAACCCCGATGAGCTCGATTACGCGGCCTGGTGCGACGGCTACGTGTTCGGCTCGCAAATCGGCGAAACCGACTGGTTCGAAGCGGCGGGCGAATACGCCGAGGATCTTAGCGAAAAAATGGAAGTGTTTTTCCTGCTCAACGGCGCGCTCAAGGAAGAAGCGCTCGAACACAAGGAACCCTGGCTTACCCCGAAGGAAGAAGAGAAAGCCATGGCCGAAGCTGAAGAACTTTTCCCCAGTGTGATCGGCGATATCTATCGCTTCATGCAAAGCCTCAAGTCCTCTGAACCGGTCCGCCGCGAAGCGCCTAAAGTGGGGCGCAACGATCCGTGTCCGTGCGGCAGCGGCAAGAAATTCAAGCAATGCTGCGGCAGCGACCGAACCTTGCACTAGTGTGGTGCTTGCGAAGTCACGATGCTGCTGTAGGGCGGACTTCAGTCCGCCATGGCGTGCTAAAGCCCGCCCTACAATGGTTGCGCTATTTCCAAAGCAGACCACTAGCATAATCCGCCGAGGAATCACATGAATCTATACGGATTTCTCGCAGTAGGGGCCGGCGCAGCCTTTGGCGCGTGGTTGCGCTGGTGGTTGGGAGTAGCGCTCAATCCGGTTTTTCCGACCTTGCCGTTGGGCACCCTGGCGGCCAATCTGATCGGTGGCTACCTCGTCGGCATGGCGGTCGCGTATTTTTCCGCTCACGCCGGCCTTCCTCCGGAAGCCCGGCTATTCATCATCACCGGCTTCCTCGGCGGACTCACCACTTTTTCCACCTTTTCGGCCGAGGTGGTGGGACTCCTGGCGCGCGCGGAATACCTGTGGGGCCTGACCGCTGCGGCAACCCATCTGTTCGGCTCGCTGGCGATGACCGCGCTGGGTATCCTGACCTTCAAATTCCTGGAAAGAGGCGCATCATGAAAGGCACCTGCATCCGTTTCTACCTGCATGAAACACGTCAGCACCACCACCTCCTGGCTTACGAATGGTTGCTGGAACAGGCCAAGAAAATCGGGATTCCGGGCGGTTCCGCGTTCCACGCCATCGCCGGCTTCGGGCGCGACGGCATCCTCCACGAAGATCATTTTTTCGAACTGGCCGGCGATTTGCCGGTGGTGGTGGAGTTCATCGTCAGCGACGCAGACGCGGAACGCCTGCTGGCCTTGATCCGGGAAGAAAAACTGCCGCTCTTTTATGTCAGGACGCCGGTCGAATACGGCGTGCTGAATGGCGCGCATTGCTGAACTTCTGGCGCAACCTGCCATGCGTTGTGTGATGCGGGTGCGCCAATGCTGAAGACTTTGTTCGCGCTGCCGTCTACCGTCTGGCTGCTGGGCTTTGTGAGTTTTTTCAACGATGCGGCCAGCGATTTGGTCTATCCCCTCCTGCCCCTTTATCTCGCCTCGGTGCTGATGGCCGGCCCCAAGGCGCTGGGCATCATCGAAGGAATCGCCGAGGCGACCGGTAGCCTGCTCAAGCTATTTGCCGGCGTGCTGGCCGACCGCATGCATTCCACTAAGTATTGGGTGGTGGGCGGCTACAGCCTGGCCGCGCTAGGACGGCCTTTTCTGGCGTTGGCTGCGTCTTGGCCGTGGGTGCTGGCGTTGCGCTTTGCCGACCGGGTTGGCAAAGGGCTGCGTTCTTCGCCGCGCGATGCCCTGTTGGCATTGAGCGTGGCTCCCGAGCAGCGCGGCCTGGCCTTTGGTTTTCACCGCGCCATGGACAATGCCGGCGCGGTGGTCGGGCCGTTGCTCGCCGCCTGGTTGCTGGCGCGGGGCATGCCGATTCGCGATATCTTGTTGTGGACGCTGGTGCCGGGCGTCATCACGGTCATTCTGGCGCTGAGCATCCGCGATCCGCAGCGCGAGATAGCGCATACCAAACCGGCTTTCAGTTGGACGCTGCAAGGCTTTCCCCCGGTGTTTAAACGCTACTTGCTGGTACTGGCGCTGTTCACCCTGGGTAATTCCTCCAACATGTTTTTGCTGCTGCGCGCTCGCGACATGGGATTGCCAGACGCCCAGGTGCCGCTGCTGTGGGCATTGGTGTCGGCGACCGCGATGCTGTTTTCCACGCCCTTGTCGGCGCTCTCCGACAAGCTCGGGCGCACCCGCCTGATCGTCGGCGGCTGGGCGGTGTACGGGGCGTTTTACCTGCTGCTCGGCTTGAACGGCCATAACCTGTGGCTCTTGTGGCCGCTGTTCGCTTTCTACGGCTTGTTCATGGCCGCCACCGAAGGCGCGGAAAAAGCCCTGGTCGCCGACTTGGCACCCAAGGAATTGCTGGGAACCGCTTACGGCTGGTTCAACCTCACTGCCGGGGTGATGCTGCTACCGGCATCGTTGCTGTTCGGCTGGTTGTGGCAGACGTTCGCGCCGGAGGCGGCATTCGGCTTTGCTGCCGGGTGCGCCATTCTGGCGGCGCTTTTGTTGAAATTTTGGGTGCCGACACGGCAAGTTCACACAGATGGCCTAGACTGATAATTTGATTCTCTGCTGAAAGGACTCACCATGTTCCCACGTATCGACGCCATACACGCCCTGGAAATCCTCGACTCGCGCGGCAATCCCACCATCCGGGTGAACGTTGTGCTGGACAACGGCATCGTCGGCACCGCTTCGGTGCCTTCCGGCGCATCCACCGGGGAAAACGAGGCGGTGGAACTGCGCGACGGCGACAAGAAACGCTACGGCGGCAAGGGCGTGCTTACCGCTGTCTCCAACGTCAACAAGCTGATTGCCCCGGCTCTGGTCGGCTTCGACCCGCGCCAGCAGGCACAAATCGACCTGACCATGATCGAGCTGGACGGCACGCCGAACAAGGCCAGGCTGGGCGCCAACGCGATACTCGGGGTATCCCAGGCGGTTGCCCGCGCCGCCGCCGAGTATAGCGACCTGCCGCTCTACGCCTACCTGGGCGGTGCCGGTGCAGTGCATATCCCGGTGCCGATGATGAACGTGCTGAACGGCGGCAAGCACGCCGATTCCGGGATGGATTTCCAGGAATTCATGATTTACCCCATCGGCGCGCCGACCTTTGCCGAAGCCCTGCGTTACGGCGCCGAAACCTTCCACGCCTTGAAGAAAATTCTCGCCGCCAAGGGCTACGCCACCAGCGTCGGCGATGAAGGCGGCTTTGCGCCGCAAGTGAAGAGCAACGACGAAGCCTGCGAACTGATCGTCGAAGCCATTGCCGCCGCCGGATATCAGCCCGGCAAGGACATCGCCATCGCTCTCGATCTGGCGGCAAGTTCCTTCTTCGAGGACGGCCAATACCGCCTCACCCGCAGTGGTCAAGGCGACAAGAGCGCCGCCGAAATGACGGCCCTGCTCAAGCTTTGGGTGGAAAAATACCCCATCGTCTCCATTGAGGACGGCCTGGCCGAAAATGACTGGGCAGGCTTCCGCGAACAAACCGCCGTGCTGGGCGACAAAATCCAGATCGTCGGCGACGACCTGCTGGTGACCAACACCCGCTTCATCGAGCGTGCCGTCGCGGAAAAATCCTGCAACGCCGCGCTCATCAAGCTCAACCAGATCGGCAGCGTTACCGAAACCATCGCCGCCATTCACCTGTGCCGCAAGGCCGGTTGGGGCTTCGTCATCTCCCACCGTTCCGGCGAAACCGAAGACACCTTCATGGCCGAATTCGCCGTGGCGATGGGGGGCGGTCAGCTCAAAACCGGTTCGGCGTGCCGTTCCGAGCGGATTGCCAAGTACAACCGCTTGCTGGAAATCGAGCAGGAATTGGGTAGGGCGGCGGTGTTCGGGCGGTAATTCGCCCTCAATCAGGCGGGACGCGGCAAGCCAAGAATCGCCTCGATCCCGCCGTCGGGGTGGTTGCGCAACACCAGCTCGCCTCCGTGTGCCTGGGCAATGTTGCGGGCGATGCTCAGCCCCAGTCCCGTGCCGCCGGTATCGCGGCTGCGTGATTCCTCCAGGCGGAAGAACGGCTCGAACACCCGTTCGAGTTGTTCCTCGGGGATGCCGGGGCCGCGATCCCTGATGCGGATTTCCAGGTGTTTTTCATTGCCGGATACGCTGATGTCGGCGCTCGTTCCATACTTGACGGCATTGTCGATCAGGTTGCCGAGGCAGCGTTTGAGCGCAGCGGGTGCGCCGGGGAAAGGGCGCTCCGCCGAACCCTGAAGGTGAATTTTCCGGCCCATTTCCTCACCGTCGGCCTGTATGCTTTCCAGCAGCGCCATGATGTCCACCTGTTGCGTCGCTTCCTGGCGTTCCATGCCGCGCATGAAGTCGAGGGTGGCGGTTACCATGGCTTCCATTTCCTGCAAATCCTTGTCGAATTTCGCCTTGATATCGCCATCGTCGAGCAGTTCGGCACGCAAGCGCAAGCGGGTGATCGGCGTTTTCAGATCGTGCGACATCGCCGCGAGAATACGGGTGCGATCCTGGATGTAGCGCACCAGGCGGTTTTGCATGGTGTTGAAGGCATGCGCGGCGCGGCGCACTTCCGCCGGGCCGTTTTCATCCAGTGGCGGGTGATGGATATTCTTGCCGAGGTCTTCGGCGGCGGCGGCGAGCACCTGCAAGGGGCGCGTTGCCAGACGCACGGCGATGAGGGTCGAAACCAGCACGACCACCAGCAGGATCAGCAGGTTCACGAAGAGGTGGTAAGGCCAGACGAATGCGCGTTGCGGCAGGGCGAGGTCAAAGCTGGCCCAGTGTCCGTTTTGCAGGCGCACCTGAACGTGGAGCGCCAGGTCCGGCGGCACAAAGCGCTGCCCGATCAGGTCGCCCTGCCAAGCCAGGCTGGTGGAACCGCTGTTGCTGGGCATGACGGCAATGCGGACGGGCCGCTCCGCCGCGAAGTGGCCGCGCAGGAAGCGGCTGAAATCCGCCACCGGTTCGAGCAGCGGGTCGCCGCTTTCGGCGCGGGGCGGGGTATCCAGCGCGACCGGCAAATCACCGCCATTCAGCGCGCCAAGAAAATGCTTTTGTTCCCGCTCGTCGAGGCTGTCCAGCATCTGCACCCGATCCGCGATGCGTTGCGCGGATTGCATCGCCCCGGCGCGGAACAGCAGCTTGCCGCGTTCGCGCAGATGAATCCCGGCACTGAACGAGATGACCACCACCAGACTGCCCAGCAGGATCAGCACCATCCGCCCGAACAGGGTTTGCGGCGCCAGCCTCATCGCTCGGCCTCCACCCGCGCCGACAACACATAGCCTTCGCCGCGCACCGTCTTGATGATCGAAGGTTCCTTGGCATCGTCCCCCAAGCGATGGCGCAGGCGGCTGACCAGAACGTCGATGCTGCGCTCGAAGGGGTCGGTTTCACGTCCCTGGAGCCAATCCATCAGTTGATCCCGGCTCAACACCCGGTTGGCATGGCCCAGGAATATCTTGAGCAAGCGGTATTCGGCGCCGCTCAACGGCACCACCACGCCTTCGGGGGAAAGCAGTTGCCGTCCCGTGACATCCAGCCGCCTGTCGGCAAAAAGAATGTGTAGCGCGTCCTCCAGGGGCGTGCTGTCCGGCAGGTTCCTGGCGCGACGCAGCACGCTTTTGATGCGGGCCAGCAGCTCGCGCGGGTTGAAGGGTTTCGGCAGGTAATCGTCGGCGCCCATTTCCAGGCCGATGATGCGATCCATCTCGTCGCCGCGCGCCGTCAACATGATGACGGGAATCATTGAGCGCGCCCGTAAATCGCGGCATAGCACCAGGCCGTCGTCGCCGGGCAGCATCAGGTCGAGCACGATCAGGTCGATGCGCCCCTGTTCGAGCGCCGCGCGCATCGCTTTGCCATCACCGACGGCAGTGACCTGGTAACCGTTTTTGCGCAGGTATTCGCCGAGCAGGCTGCGGATTTCGGCATCGTCATCGACGACGAGAATGTGGTCGGGAGTGTTCATGGCGGCTTTTATACCCCTTCCGTGGTCTTCCGAGCAAACCCTTTGTAACCCAGTGTGACAACCCCAGCCGCCAGTTACATTGAGTTACAAAATGGCTGACCGTGTAACGTTCAGCTTACACGGCAATGCTCTAATTCCTCATGATAAAAATTCATGGGCCATGGCAAATGTTGCAGCATTTCTCGACACGCAATCCGGCGCGCCTTTTCCGTGCCAGGCGCATTCAATCCGGTTCCTTGCTGCTGGGCATGGTGCTCAGTTTCGGCGCAGCAGCAGGCGAACTGGGCGATTTGTTGCAGGCGACCTTGCAGCATCCACAGTTGCGTGCGGCAACCAATCAGACCGCAGCGGCACAGGCGCAGGCCGACGCGGTGAGCGGGCGTTATCTGGGCAGCGCGGTGCTCTCCAGTGGCTGGCATCGTTATGAAGGGCAGCGCGTGGTGGGCGTGTTCACCCCCGGCACGCCGATGGTTCCGCTGATTTCCGAACGCATCGTTCAAAGCGGCGTGAACTACAGCTTGCCGGTGGATTTGTTCGGGGTGATCGCCGCCAGCCGGGAACGCGCCAAGCAGGATTTGGCCGCCAGCGAATTGCTAGGCCGCCAGCAGGCTCTGCTCAAACTGCACCAAGCCGCCAGCGCCTACCTATCCCTGCAAGCTCTACTCAAACAGCGTGCCGCGCTCGCGCTCTCCGTGCAGCGCGTGCAAGCCACTTACCGCAGAACCCTCAAGGAAGTGGAGCTGGGCAAGGCGGCGGGGGTGGATGCCCGTTACGCCGAGAGCGAACTGGCGCGACTCGCCGCCGACGACGCCGTACTGAATGGGGCGTTAACACAAGCCCAGGCCGATCTTGCCGAGGCCAGCGGGCAGGAAAAGCTGCTGCCGACGGCAGGCGAAATCCGGGTGCCCGCCTGGGAGGATTCCTCCGAGGTTGCCCTGCCACTACAAATTGCCCAAGCCCGTCACCAAGCGGCACAAGCCCAAGCCGATGAAGCCCGGCGCGCCCTGCTGCCGTCGTTAAGCCTGGACGCCAACTATTTTCGCAACAACGTTCCCGGCGGCGACCATCGCGACACCTGGGCGGTGGGCGGCGTCATCAGCCTGCCGTTGGGTGTATCCCAATACCAGCAGGCCAAGGCCCAAGGGCTGAACGCGCAGGCTGCCGCCGAACAAAGCGAAGCCGCCCGGCGCGACAGCGAGCGGCAGCTTGCCGGCCTGCACGCCGCTTACGACGCGGCACTGGTGGATGCCGCCGCGATGGAAAAGGAAACGGACTACCGCGAACAAGTGGCGCAAGTGCAGCAGGAAATGCAGCGCCTCGGCAATCAAACCCTGGAAAACCTCTTCCGCCACGAGCGCGACCTGCTCGACGCCCGCTACCGCCTGGCGCAGGCCAGAGCACGTGCTGCCGCTGCCTGGTCGGCGGCGCAAGTGGTCAACGGATTGCCTGTCGAAACCTATATTGCACGGATGGATGGACTATGAACAAAAAAATCATCGCCTTTTCGGTTGTCGTCGCCTTGGTCGGCGGCGGCGCTCTGCTGCTCAACACCAAGAGCCAAAAACACGCCCATGAAACCGGGCCGATCCTGCTGCCGGTGGTGGTCGAAGCGCGGATGCTGGCGGTAGGCCACACCCGCCTTACCCAGCCTGCGGTGGCGGACGTGCAAGCCTTGCGCGACAGCGTGGTGGCGAGCCGTTTGACGGCCTACGTCACGGCCTTGCCGCTGTTCGAGGGCGAGCGTTTCAAAAAGGGCGCGATTCTGGCGAAGCTGGATGTCAGCCAGGCAGAGGCCGATTTGCAGCGTAGCGCGGCCACCCTGGCGCAAAGCCGCTTGCAGGAAGGCACGTTGGCGGCGGAACTGGCGGCAGCCGAGAGTAGCCTCAAGGCCGAGGAAGAACGCACCCGGCGTGTACAGACGTTGTACAAAATCCAGGGCGTCTCGCTGGAGCAGGTGCAATCCGCCGAGGCCGCACTGGCCGCCGTGCGCGCCCGCCATGCCGCCTCCAGTGCAGCGATGCAGTCTTATGCGTCGCTGCTTCAAGCCAATAACGCCGCCGTGACAGCGGCTCGCGAGAATCTGCGCTACGGCCTCATCACCGCGCCATTCGACGGCGTAGTCAGCCAGCGCATGGCGCAGCCGGGCGATCTGGTTACACCCGGCAAGCCGCTACTCAAGATCACCGATACCGCCGCCGGCACTCGTTTGCTGGTGAGTGTGCCGGAAACCCTGCATCCGGCGGGGTTGCGTATCGGCGACCAGATGCTGCCCCTGACCCCATGGCCGGAAGCCGGGGCGCAAGGTTTGCGGCGTTATGAGGCGCGTAGCCAAGACGCCGCGCTGTTGCCGGGATCGCGCATTGACGCCCGCTTGGTGATTTTCCGCTCACCGGAAGCCGTGTTGCTGCCACGCGTATGCTTGTTGAACGACGACGGCCACAGCGCCACCGTGCTGGCGTTGAAGGAAGAGGGCGGCGAAATAATGCCGGCCCAGGAATCAACGCATCAACCGGCGCATCAGCCCGAACACCCCGGACAAAACCACCATCAGCCTCACGACCAAGCACCGGCTCACGCGATGGTGCAACCCGCCGCAGCGGGCGGGCATCATCGCCAGCCGCAAAGCGCCGGTCAGATCGAAGCGATCCGCGTGACCTTGACGGCCCAGGGCGAAGAAGGTGCGGTCGGCAGCGATGCGGCACTGGGTGGACGGCGCGTCGTCTGCGCCAGCCCGGATATCCTGTCGCGGCTGGTGGCTGGTGCGCCGTTCTCTATCCAAGTCAGCGGAAAGTAATCCATGTTCAAATACTTTCACGACCGCCCGCTGCTGCTCAACGTGATCCTGGTGATCGCCTCGCTGCTCGGCGTCATCGGCTACCTCAAGATGCCGCGCAACATGTACCCCGACGTGGAGCGCCCGCAGGTCACGGTGATTACCCAGTTGCCCGGTGCGGCGGCGCAAAGCGTGGCGCAGAAGGTGTCGCGCCAGGTCGAGCAGGAGTTGTACGCCATCGCCAAGGTGCGCGACGTGCAGAGCACCAACAAGAACGAGGTGTCCATCGTCCGCGCCGAATTCGAGTATGAAAAAGGCCTGGATGCGGCGCTGCTCGACGTGAATAACGCCCTCTCGCGAGTACGCGCCAAACTGCCCGCAGAGGCGCCTCCCTCCTCAGTCTACGCGGTGGGCGCTTTCACCAATCCGGTGCTGGTGCTGACGCTTTCCCCCAAACCCGGCAGCACGATTTCCCTGGCGCAAATCCGTTTGCTGGCGGAAAACGACATTCGCGCCGCGCTGGTCACCCAACCCGATGTCGCCAATGTCGAAGTGTTCGGCGGCTTTGAACCTGCCGTGCGGGTCGAGTTCGATCCGCTCAAGCTGGCGCGGCTGCACATCGGCACCGCGCAATTGCCGGAACTGGTCGGCAAGATCAACCGCGACTGGCCGCTCGGCACCCTTCAAGGACATGGCAGCAGCTACACCCTGAGCATCTACGGCGAACGCGCCGATGTCGAAAAAATGCGCCTGCTGCCGCTGACCCGCGACGTGAAACTGGGCGATGTAGCCGAATTGAGCCTGTCCCACGCCGAGCGCTATTCCGCCTACCACGGCAACGGCCAGCCGGGCATCGCGGTGGCGGTGCTGCGCGCACCGGGCGGGGCGGTGCAGACAACCATCGAGAGCGCCGAAATGGTACTACCGGCGCTCAAGGCGCACTATCCGCAAATCGAGTTTGCCGTCAGCGACACCCAGGGCGAACTGATCCAGATTTCCAACGACAACATGGTGAAAGCGCTGCTCGACGCGATTCTTTTCACCAGCCTGGTGATCCTGCTGTTCCTCGGCAACTGGCGTGCGGTCGCCACTGCGCTGGTGAGCATACCGCTGGTATTCCTGGTGACGCTGGCGATTCTGTGGCTGCTCGGCAAGGAGCTCAACATCCTGGTGATGACCGGCATCATCCTGGCGCTGGGAATGCTGGTGGACGACGCGGTAGTGGTGCTGGAAAACATCGAGCGGCATCTCGATGTGCTGCACGAGGACATGCAAACGGCGGTGAAGAAAGGCACCGAGGAAGTGCTCTACCCGGTGTTCGTCGGCACCCTGGCGACGGCGGTAGTGATCGCCCCGCTGATGTTCGTCGGCGATTTCCCGCAGCAGATTTACAAACACATGATCCTCACCGTGGTGATCGCGGTATTCGTCTCCTATTTCATCGCCGTGACCTTCATCCCGCGCCTGTCGGCCTTCTGGTACCGCAACGGCCTGCCGCCGAAAAACCGCTTCGAACTCGCCATGGAACGTCTTTATGGGCGGCTGATCGCGCCGGGGGCAGGCCTCTATACCGGGATGCTGGGTTTCGCCTTCAAGGGCGGCTTCGTCCGCCGCCTGTTGCTGGTGCTGCCGCCGTTCGCGCTGCTGGCGTTCAGCTTCAATACCATCATCCCGGTGATCGGCAAGGAAGCCATGCCGCCGATGGATACCGGCAACGTGCGGGTACATGTGCGCTTCGGCGCCAACCAGCCGGTAGCCGTTGCCGAAGCACGCCTCAAGGAATTCGAGGCGCGTCTGATGCAGGACAAGCGCGTGAAACGGGTCAGCGCCATTTTCGGCTCCGAGGCTGGGGTGATTTCGCTGGGTTCCGGCCAGATACCCGCCGAGGCGACGCTCAACATCAGCTACGTCACCCGCCTGGAACGCAGCGAAACCAGTTGGCAAATCGAGGCCGACCTGCGCCGCCAGATCGCCGCGTTGCCCGGCGTAACGGTCGCCGACGCCTTCGACTCGGGCACCACCGCGCTATCCACCATCAAGGCGCCGCTCGATTTGCGCCTTTATGCCGACGACTGGCGCCTGCTGCCGGGCGCCGCCGAGCGCGTCAAAACCGCGCTGCAAGGCGTGGCGGGGCTGTCCTCGGTGTCCGCCACCTGGGACGGCTACACCACCGAAGTCAGCCTGGTGCTCGATGAAAACAAGCTGCGCGCGCTGGGGCTGACGCCCGATGCGGTGATGGCCCAGTTGCCCCTGAAAGGCGCGGCCATGGCCAGTCTGAGCAAACTGCCGACGGTCGGCGCGGTGCCGTTGCGTGGCTATTTCGCCGAACCTTACCGGGCCAATCCGCAGGCGCTTACCTTGCTGCCGATCCCGTTGCCCGATGGCACTTCGGTCGCGCTCGGCGAAATCAGCCGCATCGTCCACCAGCCGGGACTCAACCTGCTGACCAGCGACAACCTGCACTACACCGTCGATGTACTGGCCTACCGCGACACCATGCCGGTCAGCATCCTCAGCGACAACGCCGTCGCCGCGGCGCGCCAGGTATTGCCGCCCGGCGTGACCCTGAGTGATGAAGGCGACAACGGCGCCGGCGGCCACTCGACAAAACGCATGATGATTGGGCTGGCGGTGGGCGTGCTGCTGCTGTTCGGCGTGCTGGTGCCGTCTTACGGCAGCGTGCCACTGGCGCTGCTGTCGGTGCTGATCCTGCCGCTCGCCGCCATCGGCGCGATCTGGGGGCTGCTGGCCTTCGACAAGGCGCTGGGCATGCCCGCCACGCTGGGGATTATTTTGCTGTGCTCGATCATCATCAAGAATTCCATCCTGATGGTCGATTTCATCCAGGAACGCCGCAAGGAAGGGATGGAAGCGTTTGCCGCCGCGCTCGGCGCGGTGCAACTGCGCTACCGGCCCATTCTGATGACCGCCTTCGGCACCATCGCCGGCATGATCCCCATCGCCATGCAGCGCGCCATTGGCCTGGAACGCATGTCGCCGCTGGCAGTGGCGGCCATCGGCGGGCTGCTGTTGGGAACGGTGCTCAGCTTGTTTTATCTGCCGATGCTGTATGTGTGGGTGACGGGGAAACTGCGGGAGTGATGGGATGGAAAACGATTCGTTCCGGCATTTGCCATGGATAGCGAAACCTGTATGACGTACAATCAATAAACAACTATACGTCAAAGGCTAAGATCATGTCTTCCAAACTGACCCTGCGGCTTGATGAAAACCTGATTGAACGCGCCAAACGGGTGGCGGGGCATTCCGGCAAATCCGTCTCCCAGATGGTGGCGGATTATTTTTCCCTGCTGGAAGCACCCGATGCCGGCCCGCCGCCAGCCAATGCACCGCGCACCCGCGCGCTACGCGGCGCATTGCGGGGTGCCGTTGTGGATGAAGACGACTTTCGCCGCCATCTTGAGGAAAAATACCGGTGAGGATCCTCTTCGACACCAACGTCGTCCTGGATCTGCTGCTGGATCGCGCCCCCTTTGCCGACGACGCGGAAACGCTGTTCGGCTTCGTCGAGGAAGGCCGCCTTCAGGGCTATCTGTGCGCAACGACGCTGACCACCCTCCACTACCTCGCGGCGAAAGCCGTCGGCGCGGCCAGGGCGAAGGAACAACTGCAAACCCTGCTCGCCCTCTTCGAAATCGCCCCCGTGACCCGCTCCGTGCTGGAAGAAGCCCTGGCCGACAAGTGCCGCGATTTCGAGGACGCGGTCTTATGCCGGGCGGCCATCCACGTCGGCGCAACCCAAATCGTCACCCGCAATCCCGCCGACTTCAAGACCTGCGCCCTGCCCATCGTCAGCCCCCGCGAACTGGTCAGCGGTTTACGGGCGGGGTGAGCGGCGGTAAATTAATGGGGCTGAGCGAGGTGGTGGCTAAAACGTTAGCCGCCGCACTCGGCGCGGTGCAACTCTGCGCTACCAGCCCATTCTGATGACCGCCTTCGGCACCATCGCCGGCATGATCCCCATCGCCATGCAGCGCGCCATCGGCCTGGAACGCATGTCGCCGCTGGCGGTCGCAGCCATCGGCGGACTACTGCTGGGAACTGTGCTCAGCTTGTTTCGATGCTGTATGTGTGGGTGACGGGGAAACTGCGGCGCTGATGTTGAGGAGCGGGCAGGCAGATAGCCATCCAAGAGTCGCAAGAAGCTGATCTCAGCGAAACGTCGGCGCGCCCTCTACCCGGCAAAATGCCCTTCACTGTAGCCGGCTTCACGCTGACTTCGTATCGCCAGCACGAACACGGTGTCCATCTCGGGGACGTAGCGATACAAAGCCACATAACCATGCGAGCGACGACCGATCACTAGTTCGCGCTTTGCATTGGCCACTGGGCGACCGATCAACGGGTTCTGCACCAGAACATCCAAGGCGGCCATGATTTCACCGATGCGCTCCCCAAAATTTTCTACCTCATGACTGGCCAGATAATCGAGGATACGATCAAAGTCATCTGCAACCTCAGGCGCCAACTCGACGCTGGACAATTTCAGCGCACCAGCTTGCGAGCAACGGGGCGCGTCGCAACCTTTCCGGCAATGCGCGCCTCCAGATAGCCACGCATTTCCTGCCACGGAATGGTGTTGCCCGTGGCCACAATATCGGCAAAGCGACCCTCCGCAACGGCATCGAAATCAGCGCGACGTTCAGCTTGTTCGGCTTTCTCGGTAATGGCTTCCAGAATGAAACCATGAGTGGTTTTTCCGGCGTGTTTCGCCGCAGCAGCAATACGGACTTTCAGATCATCCGGTAAGCGAATGGTGGTCGTGGACATATCAGGCTCCAGGCAAAATACGAAGGATAATGTAGCACATTGGTGCTACGAGGTGAGGTTTGGAGGCAAAACTTAAGGCAACAACTGAGTTTTATCGTGCTTGCGGACTCGGCTGAAGTGCCGATTGCCGATATTTGTCTTTCGTTGAAATTGGCAAGATTAATGGCAGGGCGGATTCAGAAACCAACCGCAACAGTTGATGTTTAGTAGCAGTTTTAGCCAGTTCCACGTTGAGCAGAAAACTTGTGTCACACAAAAAGCGCCGATGCCCAGCTAAGCATCGGCGCGGTCAAAGGACAACCTCATTTCTGAGGCAATGACAGCAAGTTATCACTCTTGCGGCCATCTGCAACGGTCTGAACGTACTTGATGTGACCGTTGCTATGGACATGAACCCAAGCCCCCTTAAGTTGCGGATTTCGGTCAGGACACCACACCGAGTTATTCCCGTTCTTCTCAATGTAGGCAACCATATCTCCCCGCGTACAATCCCCACTCTTAAGAACCTTCCCAGACTCTTCAATCTGATCCCACCAGAGGTGGCTGATGTGCTCATGTCCTGTCCCACCTGCCATGTGACGTGCCGTGCATTTAATTGTCGTTGCCATAATATATAGCCCTTTATGAAAAGCGCCCAAGATGAAAAGTTCTGTATAGGCGTACATCAAGTATCTGACTGTAGAATTCAGTTGTCAAGCAAAAAAAATAAGCCTACTCTGAACTCCTGGATCAAGGAGAATGCCGTGGCAACCATTGTGGGTGAAAAGATACGAGCACAAAGAAAGCGCCTAAAGTTGACGTTGGAGCAACTTGCTGAGAAGACAGGATCAAGCAAGAGCTACATCTGGGGGTTGGAAAATGGGCCGGCAGTAAGACCATCTGCTGAGAAGATAGCCCGCATAGCCGAAGTCTTTGGGGTCACGGTGGAGTTCCTCCTTGATGACGAGAAACAGGAATTCTCCGACACCGATGCAGACCTTGTCTTTTTTCGCCGCGTTTCCCGGTTGGATACAACAAAACGCGCACAACTAGAGAAGTTCTTGAAAGCAATCGACGATGAGTGACCCGACAACACCAGTTGCCTGGGGCATTCAACTTTCAAAGCTTTGGCTTGGTAGCGGTCAGAACTTCCCTGTCAGAGTGAAAGATATCGCGCTTGAAGTTACGAGGACAAAATTTTCCGATCCGGTGCATTGCGTGATCCCACACGGAATTGATGGGATAGACGGCATGCTCTCAAAGCGCCAAAAGAAAAATGACTGGTGCATCTCTTATGATGAGAATGTGACCGTGCCGGGACGGATCAATTTCACAATCGCCCACGAACTCGGACACTACCTGCTACATCGGAAGCAGCGAGACGCCTTCCAATGCGGGCAGCTACAGATGATGGAGTATGACAGCCCAGAGTCCAAGCGTATTGAGTCTCAAGCCAATACTTTTGCGGCCTACTTGTTAATGCCAAGAAATGATTTCGAGACCCAAGTCGCCGGACACGAATTGTCATTTGACCTGTTAGGCCACTGTGCGGATCGTTACCAAACATCCCTAACAGCCACAGTATTGAAGTGGCTGGAGTTCACAGCAGAAGCGGCGATGTTGGTCGTTGCTGACCATGATGAGTTCATCTGCTGGTCGTACTGTAGTCAAGCAGCAAGACGTATCGGCGCATATATATCACCGGGGAAAACTGTCCCAGCGTCGGCTCTGGAGCATATGAGAAGCAACACGCCAAATGTTCGGAAACCTCGACGTGTTGCACCGAGTGTTTGGCATGCCACGGAGGAAGCTATTGAGTCAGTTATTGTTTCTGATCAATTTGAACAATACATCTTCTTGATAAGGTTCCCATTCTCATTGACGATAGAACACGCAGAAGAACCTGAGCAGGATGCATTCACGGTACTCGCGGAAAAAGCGCAAGGGCTGAACTGGAAGACGTAGGAATTCCATCCCCTGCTGGACACGCCGCGCCAACAAATTCGCACTAGCAGACAAGGAGCGCGTATGGCGTAATAAGCGATAGCGCATTGCACCAAGTCGTGAAAACAAGGCAATAGTTGGTCGTGCGGCAAATTTACATGCGGCGCAAAGCCTGTATTGCGCCGACAGTCAGTCGCCATGTGACAACTCAACCTCCCCTCCACCCGCCCAATCCAGCGGATAGACGGCGGCGGCAACCAGACGGTGGAATGTCGAATACGGCCAGTCGGATACCCATTCGACACAGCCGTGTTTCACCGGATTGATAGGCACGTAATCCCTGTGCGCCCGGTAATCAGCCTCGTCCCGAATCAGGTGTTCCCAATGGATGCCCCGTTCACCTCGGCGGATGCGCTACGCGCGGACAAGCGTTCGGTGCGCGGCAGCCACTTGGAAAATCCCATTTATATCAAGCGCCGGCGTGTCGCAAAATCGGCATCTTCGGGCGGTAATTCGATCACGCAATGCAAGTGGTCCGGCAGTACCCCCCGCCGTGGATCAGGAAAGGGTAGCGTTTTCGCACGACACGGACAGTCTCGCGCAACACGGCGATAGGGCGCGTCAGCAGGTCGTTTCCATGCCGTTTCAGCAAGTTCACGGTAAAGAAACAGGTTCCGCCCGGATGCCAGGCTCGACGATAGTCAGGCATTGCAGAGGTATCGGATCATTCGACATGCTTCGGCACCATCGCCGGCATGATCTCCATCGCCATGCCGCGTGCCATCGGCCTGGAACGCGTCTCGTCGGCCATCGGGGGGCTGCTGCCGGGGACTGTGCTAAGCTTGATTTATCTGCCGATGCGGTATGGGGGATGGGGAGGCAGCGCCGGTGAGCCTTGTCCGAATCGCTATTTAACGGAATATGAAAAAATGAAAATTAAACTGTTTGTTCGTGCCGCCGTATTGGCCCTCGCGTTTGTCGCGCCGGGCGTAAATGCCGATCAGGATAACCGTGAAAAGGTCAAACTGCCCGAGATGATGAAAACCCATATGCTCGGCAACATGCGCGACCATCTTTCGGCGCTGTACGAAATCCAGGTTGCGCTTGCCAAGGGCGAACTCGACAAAGCCGGCGACATCGCCGAGCAGCGTATCGGCATGAGTTAGCTGATTGCTCATCACGCCGCCCACATGGCGACTTTCATGCCCAAGGGGATGCAGGCCGTCGGCACGGAAATGCATCATGCGGCGAGCCGTTTTGCGCTGGTCGCCAAGGAAGGTGATCTGGTGAAGGCTCTGGAAGGTTTATCCCTGGTGACGCAGCAGTGCGTGGCCTGCCATACCACTTACCGGGTGAATTGAGCCTTGGACTGGCTGGCGGTCACGTTTCCCGTTTCCGGGGTGCAAACCTGGCTGTGGCTGCCGCCGCTGGTGGCGTTCGTGATCTCTTTCTTCACTTCGATGGTCGGGGTGTCGGGCGCATTCCTGCTGCTGCCGTTCCAGATGAGCGTGCTGAATTTCACTTCGCCGGCGGTCAGTTCCACCAACTTGGTGTTCAACCTGCTGGCGATTCCCAGCGGGGTTTACCGTTATATCCGCGAAGGGCGGATGCTGTGGTCGCTGACTGGGATTGTCACGGTAGGAACGCTGCCTGGCCTGATCGGCGGGTATTACGTGCGCGTCCTGTATCTGCCCGATCCGCGCCACTTCAAGCTGTTTGCCGGGGCGGTGTTGCTGTATATCGGCTACCGGCTGCTCGGCGATTTCCTGCCGTGGCGCAAGGCGACGGTCACTCCTGCGCCCACTACTGCGGGCATGGCGATGAAGCCGCTGCATTTCTCCTTTAGTGAAACCGCCTTCGAATTTCGCGGCCAGCATTTCGCTTTCTCGACCCCGGCGATGTTTCTGCTTGCCCTGGTGGTCGGCATGATCGGCGGCATTTACGGTATTGGTGGTGGTTCGATCATCGCGCCGTTCTGTATTGCCATTTTCGGCCTGCCCGTCCATGCCGTGGCGGGCGCGGCGCTGGCAGCCACCATGTTTACCTCGGTGGTCGGCGTATTTCTTTACAGTGTGCTGCCGGCGCCGGCGGGTATGGTCACCCACCCCGACTGGGCGCTGGGCTTGTTGTTTGGGATCGGCGGGGTGGCGGGTATGTACCTGGGGGCACGTTGCCAGAAACATGTGCCGCAGGGCTGGCTCAAGCTTCTGTTGGGGGTGCTGTTGCTGTTCCTGGCGGGCCATTACATACTGCCCTTCTTCCTCGCATGAGATAACCCCCTTGGCGCAACCCGGACACGATCACCACCACGGCCACCATCATGGCGGCCAATCGCGCAACATGCTGGTTGTTGCGCTGTTGCTGACCTTCGGCTTCGCGCTGGTGGAGGCACTGGCCGGCTGGTGGTCGGGATCGCTGGCGTTGCTCGGCGATGCCGGTCACATGGTCACCGATGCCACCGCGCTGGGCATGGCGGCGCTGGCCGCGTGGCTCGCCCGCCGTCCACCGTCGCCGCGCCATTCCTATGGGCTGGGGCGAATGGAAGTGATGGCGGCGCTATTCAATGCCTTATTCATGGTGGCGGTGGTGGCGGGGATTGCCGTCGCCGCGGTGCAGCGCCTCTCGGCAACCCAGCCGGTCAACGGCGAAATAGTCACCCTCGTCGCGGGACTGGGGTTGTCCATCAACGTGATGGTGGCGCTGGCGCTCAGCCGCGGCGAACAATCCCTCAACGCGCGCGGTGCCTTGCTGCATGTCATGGGCGACCTGCTCGGCTCGGTCGCCGCCCTGGTTTCCGGGGTAGTGGTGAGCTACACCGGCTGGACGCTGATTGATCCCATCCTGTCATTGTTCATCTGCGCGCTGATCCTCCATTCCAGCCTGGGACTGCTGCGCGAGGCACTGCATACCCTGATGGAGGGCGTGCCGTTCGGGATATCCCTGCCCGAGGTGGGGCATGCCATGTCCGGCGTCGCCGGGGTGTGCTCCATCCACGACCTGCATATCTGGAGCCTCAACGGCGAGCGGGTGGCGCTTTCGGCACACGTGCTGGTCGACGACATGGCGCAATGGGAGAATGTGCTGATGCGGCTGCGGGAAATGCTGCTCGACCGCTACGCCATCGAGCATGTCACGCTGCAACCGGAAACGATCAGCAAGACCATCTGTTTCGCGCCATGCCCCATTTCCGACGAGCGGCAGCATGACATCAAGGAGGTTTCATCATGCGAAAAAAGCTAAAGGCAACGAATTGGGCCGTTTTCATCGCCGCGCTTTGCATCGCCGCGCCGGCCCATGCCCAGAACCCGCCGCCGACGCCGGAGCCGCGCGAACTGATCTATTGCGCCGACCAAATGACCCACGAGGAACGCGAAACCTACCGCGCGAAAATGAGCGCCGCGCGGACCGCAGAAGAGAAAAACATGCTGCGCGAAGCCCATCGCCAGACCATGCAGGAACGCGCCCGGCAGAGCGGCAACAGCGAATCATGCGAACCACAGCGTCTCCGCCAACGCGAAGGGTGGAAACGATGAAACGGCCCACCCTGGTGCTGCTGGCCGGCGTCGTTGCACTGCTGGCCGGTTGCACCGACACGCCGAGCGTGAACAAGGGCGACCCGCTACGCGGCGAAACGGTACACAAGGTCTGCCTGGATTGCCACGGCACGGAGTTATACGCCTCCCCGCAACGCAAAATCAAAACCCTCAAGTCGTTGCGCAGCGAAGTGGCGCGCTGGGGCGATTACTACAGCCCGGCATTCACCGCTCAGGATGACGAGGATGTCGTGGCCTATCTGAATAGCGCGTTTTACAAGTTCCGATAGCCGGGGATAGTAGGGCGGCGGCGCCTTCAAGCGTGGCGCCAATCCTGAAACCACTCCGCCAGCGAGCGGCTTTCCCCGAGGCCGGCCAGGCGCTGGTCGATGGCATCGTGATTGCCCCACACCACCTCGGCCATGCTGCCGTTCGCGACGCGCGATTCGATGTCGCCGCAATACAGGCCCAGGTCGCGCTGTACATAAAAACCATAGGTGCGGCACGCTACCGGGCGCTGGGCATAGACAGGACAAGCGCCGCTGGCAAGGTCGAGCAGCGGGCAGACCAGCGGGCGCGACGGCAGGCGGACGAGCCGCGCCAACTCCGCGCCGATTTGCTGGAGGCGCTGCTGCGGGAGCGTTGCCAAGCCGTGCCGCAGCAATTCCCACTCCGCCGAGGTCAAACGGGGCATCTCGGCAAGCGCGCGGCAACACCCATCGCAGCCCTTCCCGCAAGGCCAGTCGGCGCGCCCGTCGCGGATCGCGCCAACACGCGCCGCGATGTCGCCGTGAAGTTCAATGAGTTTGGTATTGGATTCCACTAGGATTTCTCGTGTTTGTTTGGTTCTATTTGGTTTGATTGCATTGACGTACATCGCCGACTGCGATCTTGGCTTTTCCTCGGATCAATCATGAATATGCGGCGGAAGACAATGATGCTTTTTCGCTGTGCGCGGGCCGCTCCATTTAGGGACATCTCGAATGGATTAAACATGTTATCCCGCATTGTGACAAGCTGCACCCGCTCCCGGCCCTTGCAAATATCCGAAACAACGCATATAGTTCATCCCATGCTCGAAACCCAAGCCTTCTTTGATGTTCTTTCCGACGAAATCCGTCGCCGTGTCTTGTGTCTGCTGCTCAAGGAGGGCGAGTTGTGCGTCTGCGAGTTGTTCCAGGCGCTGGATTTGCCGCAGCCCAAGGTGTCGCGCCATCTCGGGGTGATGCGCGATGCCGGAGTGTTGTCAGTGCGGCGCGAGGGAACTTGGGTGTTTTATCGGCTGGATGCGCAGTTGCCGCTGTGGGCTTACAAGGTGGTGGAATTTATGGTGCAGGGAAGCGCTTTTCCCGAGGATGTGCAGCGCCTGGATGCGATGCCGAACCGTCCGGTGCGTTGCTGCACCTGATTTTTATCCTTATTAATGCGATTTGTCATATATATGCAACGGCGGATTGATAGGCTGCCGTTGCGGCAATTTTTCTGGAGTGAGCGGCTATGAGCGCGCAATGCGAAGTGACGGCGAAGGCGGCGGCAGGCGAGGCTATGGGCTTTTTCGAACGCTACCTGACGGTGTGGGTGTTTTGCTGCATCCTCGCTGGGATCGCGCTGGGGCAGGTGTTTCCGGCGCTGTTCCAGGCCATCGGCAGGCTGGAGGTGGCGCGGGTCAATCTGCCGGTGGGGCTGCTGATCTGGGTGATGATTATCCCGATGCTGCTGAAAATCGACTTTCACGCGCTGCATCAGGTCAAGGAGCACTGGCGCGGCATCGCTGTGACGCTGTTCATCAACTGGGCGGTGAAGCCGTTTTCCATGGCCTTGCTGGGCTGGTTGTTCGTGCGCCATTTCTTTGCGGAATATTTACCGGCGGGGCAGATCGACAGCTACATCGCCGGGCTGATTCTGCTTGCCGCCGCACCCTGCACGGCGATGGTGTTCGTGTGGAGCAACCTGTGCAAGGGCGAGCCGCATTTCACCCTGAGCCAGGTGGCGCTCAACGATGTCATCATGATTTTCGCTTTCGCGCCGCTGGTTGCCTTGCTGCTGGGCCTATCGGCAATCAGCGTGCCGTGGGATACGCTGTTTCTCTCGGTGCTGCTGTACATTGTTATCCCGGTGGCGCTGGCGCAAGGCTGGCGGCGGGTTTTGCTGGCGGGCGGGGAGGGGGCGTTCGAGCGTACCCTGAAGCGCCTGCAACCTTTCGGCCTGGCGGCGCTGCTGGCAACGCTGGTGTTGCTGTTCGCCTTCCAGGGCGAGGCGATTCTTGCCCAACCGCTGGTGATCCTGATGCTGGCGGTGCCGATTTTGATCCAGGTGTATTTCAATTCCGGGCTGGCTTATCTGCTTAATCGTCGTTTCGGCGTGGCGCATTGCGTGGCGGGGCCGTCGGCGTTGATCGGGGCGAGCAATTTCTTTGAGCTGGCGGTGGCGGCGGCCATCAGTTTGTTTGGGTTTGAATCGGGCGCGGCGCTGGCGACGGTGGTCGGCGTGTTGATTGAGGTGCCGGTGATGCTGTCGGTGGTGAAAATCGTTAATGCCAGCCAGGGATGGTATGAGGCGGCGAAACGTTGATGGCCAAGAATATGTTTAAGTTGTTCCGAAAATCTTATATGAATCGGGCTGGTTTCGTAGGAGCGGCCTTGGCCGCGATCTTCAGCATCACCGTCCGCGCCGGCACTTATCGCGGCCAAGGCCGCTCCTATCGGGAGCGTGTTGGGCGTTCCGGGGTGGAACGGTGGTTCTTGACGGTCTTGCTGGGCTTGAGCATTGCTTCTTCTGCATACGCCGATTACCAGCCCAAGGCGGAGCTGGTTACTGGTAACGTGTACGCCCTGGTCGGCCCGCTGGGGCAGCGCAGCCCAAAAAACGATGGACTCAATGCCAATTTCGGTTTCGTGGTCGCCAGGGATGGGGTGATTCTCATCGACTCGGGGGCCAGCCGTCTGGGCGCGGAAAAAATCGCCCAAGCCATCGCCACAGTGACGGACAAGCCGGTGCGCTGGGTGGTGAATACCGGCAGCCAGGATCACCGTTGGCTGGGCAACGATTATTTCGCCGCGCACGGAGCGGAAACCATCGCCATGAGCCGTACCGCCGCCACTCAGGTGCAGCAGGCCGAGGGGCAGTTGAAAGGGTTGCAAGGATTCCTCAATACGCGCCTGGAAGGTACGCGCGCCTTGCCTGCGCAACGCCCCTTGGCGGGCGAAGAAGCCGCTCTGGAACTGGGCGGCGAGACCCTGCGGCTGCGTTATACCCATGCCCATTTTCCCGGCGACGCCTGGGTCTGGCTGCCCAAACAGCGCGTGGTATTTTCCGGCGATCTGGTGTACGTCGAACGACTCCTCGGGGTGATGCCGTGGTCCAGCGTGATTAGCGGGCAAAAGGCATTCCTCGCGCTGGAAGCGCTGCAACCCGCCCGTGTCGTGCCCGGTCACGGCAAGGTTTGCGATTTGGCCCAGGCGCGCCGCGAGAGTGGCGATTACTATGATTTCCTGGTGAACAAGATCGGCGTCGCGGCGCAGGACATGCAACCGATGAGCCAAGTGCTCGACCAGTACGCCGACCTGGCGGCTTTTCGCCATCTGGAAAATTATGCCGAACTGCATCGCGCCAATATGAACCGGGCTTTCACCGAATTCGAGGCGCTGCCGTGATGCTTATCCTGATTTTGTTGGATTTATTCCGTTCATGGTTCGACACGCTCACCACGAACGGAATAAGTCAGTTCCTATAGGAAACACAAACATGTTTGAGCTTTTCGCCGATTGGCTGATTTATTCCTTGGCAGGGCTGCAAGGCACGCCGCATGGCGACGCCTTGCATTTCTTCGTCATGGATGTCACCAAGATATTGTTCCTGCTGACCCTGGTGATCTACCTGATGGGCTTGCTGCGCGCCCTGCTCAAGCCGGAGAAGGTGCGCGAATTCATTCGCAATCGTTCCAATATCTCGGCGCGCTTCATGGCGGTGGGACTGGGCGCGGTGACGCCGTTCTGCTCGTGCTCGTCGGTGCCGCTGTTTATCGGCTTCGTCGAGGCCGGGATTCCGCTGGGTGTGACCTTGTCGTTCCTGATCGCCAGCCCGATGGTCAACGAGGTGGCGGTGGTGGTGCTGGCGTCGGTGATCGGTTGGCAGATGACCGTCATTTACGTGACGACCGGGCTATCTATCGCTTTCATCGGCGGATTCGTGCTGGAACGCTTCAAGCCGGAGCGCTGGGTCGAGGAATACGTGTGGAAAATCCACATGGGTAAGGTGCGCGCCGCCGCCGAGGATAATTCGCTCAAGGCCCGCCATGAATATGCGATGAGCCAAGTGCGCGAGATCGTCGGGCGGATCTGGAAATTTGTACTGATCGGCGTCGGCGTCGGTTCGCTGATGCACGGCTATGTGCCGAAAGATCTGATCGTCAGCATTGCCGGCGACGGCGGGCTGCTGTCGGTCATTAGCGCGGTGTTGATCGGCATTCCGCTGTATTCCGACGCGGTGGGGATCATTCCGGTGGCCGAGGTGCTCCTGCAAAAAGGTGTACCGTTGGGCACGGTGCTGGCCTTCATGATGGCGGTGGTGGCGCTGTCCGCCCCGGAAATGCTGATACTGCGCAAGGTGGTGAAATGGCCGCTGCTGGGGGTGTTCGCCGGCTACCTGGCGTTCGCCTTCGTGGGCGTGGGCATGTTGTTCAATTCTTTGAGAGGTCTGATATGAGTAGCGAATTGCATCCTTCCATCGTCGCGTTGGTGTCGCTGGCCGCCAACATCGCGGCCAACCATCCCAAACAGGGCTTGTGCCAGTTGGACAAGCTCAAGCAATACGGCGTGGCGCCCGAGCAGATCGACGCCGTGATTGAAATTGCCCGCCATATCCGCGACGAGGCGGGGCAAAGCCTGGACGTGAGCTTCGACGAGGCGCGCGCGCAGAAGATCGCCACGGCCAAGCCGTTGTCCATACCGGTTGCCGGCGCCTGCTGCACGCCGACGCCGGGCGGGAGGGCGTGCTGCTGATGGGCGCGAACAAGCTGGATATCGAATGGCGGCACCTGGAAGTCGCAGGCAATACCTGCGAGCGCTGCGATGCCACCGGCAAGACCTTGGGTGATGTGCTGAAGGCACTGTCCGCCGAACTCAAGGCGCGTGGCGTCGAGGTGGTTTTCTGCGAAACGCCGCTGGGTGCTGCGGAACTGGCGCAGTCCAACCTGATCCTGTTCAACGGCAGGCCATTGGAAGAGTGGCTCAATGCGCGAACTACACAGAGCCATTGCCAGTCATGCTGCGAGATGGTGGGTGAGCAGGTCAATTGCCGCGCCGTGGAAATCGCCGGCAAGGTTTACGAGGCTATCCCGGAAGCCCTGATCCGGGACGCCGCCTACGCGGCGCTAGGCATGGAGAAAAAGACGATGAGAGAAATCAAGGTGCTGGGCTCGGGTTGCGCCAACTGCAACAACACGGTGAAGCTGATTGAGGAAACCGCCAAGGAAATGGGCGAGATGATCAACCTGGAAAAAATCACCGACATGGCGCAAATCCTTGCCCACGGGGTGATGTCCACCCCCGGCGTGATGGTCGATGGCTGGCTGGTGCATAGCGGCGGCGTGCCGACCAAGGCGCAGGTGCAGATGTGGTTGTCCGCCAGCGCCGACAGTTGCGGCTGCGGCGACGAAGGCAATTTGGGCTGAAAGGATTAGACGATGAAAACCGTATTGATACTATGCACCGGCAACTCCTGCCGCAGCCAGATGGGCGAGGCGCTGGTGAACCACGACCTAGCCGGCCTGGTGCGCGCACTGTCCGCCGGCACCCGTCCCCAGCCCAAGGTGGCCGACGGCGCGATTGCCGCGTTGCAAAGCGCCGGCATCTCTACCGAGGGATTGATTCCCAAGGATGTTGAAGCGGTAATGAACGAGGACATCGACCTGGTGGTGACGGTGTGCGACAACGCCAGGGAAGCCTGTCCGGTGTTTCCCCGCGCGGTTCCCAAGCTGCACATGCCTTTCCACGACCCCCACGGCGAGCCGCTGGAGAGCTTCGAGCGGGTGCGGGACGAGATACGGGCGCAGTTGATACCCGAGTTACAGGAACGGTTTGGTATCGCATCCGGCGTCAATACATAACCTGATTAGCGCTGATTTTCAGCTATTGGTTCGGTTCTTCGGAGCGGCCTTGGCCGCGATTGCGGTGCCTCTTCGTGATACCTTCTGTCGCGGGCAAGCCACCCTCCTACAGGATGAAGAGTCATTTATTTGAAACATCCGGCCAAGCTGAAGATCAGCGCTAATCAGGATACATAATGCGGTGCATGATGGAATAATCGCCCAAGCTGTAGGACGGGCTTCAGCCCGGCAGGTCGGGTTAAAACCCGACCTACAATCCTTTGATTAGACGCCGGATTTCTAACGAATAATCCGGGTTGGAAGTTCTGTGTAAAATCGTGTTCCCCGCCATCCTGATTTTCCTCGCCACCCTCACCTTGGTGATCTGGCAGCCGCGCGGGCTGGGCATCGGCTGGAGCGCCTTGGGCGGTGCAGCCGTGGCGCTGGCGAGCGGGGTGGTGACGGTTGATGACGTGCTGCTGGTGTGGCACATCGTGTGGGATGCCACCTTTACCTTCATCGCGCTGATCCTGATTTCGCTGATCCTCGACGCTGCCGGCTTTTTCGAGTGGGCGGCGCTGCATGTGGCGCGCTGGGGCAGGGGATACGGGCAGCGCCTGTTTCTCCTGATCGTTCTACTTGGCGCGGCGGTTTCCGCGCTGTTCGCCAACGATGGCGCGGTGCTGATTCTTACCCCCATCGTCCTGGAGATGCTCCATGCCTTGCGCTTCAGGCCGGCGGCGGCGCTGGCTTTCGTGATGGCGAGCGGCTTCGTGGCGGACAGCGCCAGTCTGCCGCTGATGATTTCCAACCTCACCAATATCATCGTCGCCAATTATTTTCATATCTCCTTCGCCGATTACGCGGCGGTGATGGCAGTGGTGAACATCGTTGCCGTCATTGCCACGCTGGGTGCGACCTGGTGGCTGTTCCGCACGGACATTCCGCCGCGCTTCGACGTGGCGGCGCTCGATGTTCCCGCCAACGCCATTCGCGATCCCTTCGTTTTTCGCGCCGGTTGGGTAGTGCTGGGCGTGCTGCTGATCGGTTATTTCGCCGCCCATCCGCTGGGCTTGCCGGTTTCCGCGATAGCCGGTGCGGCGGCGTTGTTGCTGATGCTCGCCGCGCTACGCGAACACTGGTTGCCCAGGCAGCCCCGAGGGGTGATTCCGGTACTCACCTTGCTGCGCGAGGCACCCTGGCAAATCGTACTGTTTTCGCTGGGTATGTACCTGGTGGTGTTCGGGTTGCGCAATCACGGTTTGACTGCCGAATTGGCACGCATACTCGAATGGCTGGGCGGTCAGGGTATGCTGGTCGCCACCTTGGGTAGCGGCTTCCTGTTTGCGGGGCTGTCGGCGGTGATGAACAATCTGCCCACGGTGATGATCGCCAGCCTTGCCATCGCCCAGGCGGAGCTTTCGCCATTGGTACGCGAGGCGATGATTTACGCCAACGTGATCGGCTGCAACCTCGGCCCCAAAATGACCCCGATAGGCAGCCTGGCGACGTTGCTATGGCTGCATGTCCTGGCGCAGCGCGGTTTGAGCGTGGGTTGGGGGCAGTATTGCCGCATCGGCGTGGCGCTGACTTTGCCGGTTCTGACCGTGACCCTGCTGGGGTTGGCGGGGTGGCTTGGCGTAGTGCGCTGACGATCAATCGGAGCGCCGGCATCCTGCCGGCAGGCCGGCGAGACGCTGGCGCTCCCAACTCAAAACGCTCAAGAAGTCCCTAATATTGCCTGTGCGGCGGCAATCCCGCTTCTCACCGCGCCTTCCAGGGTCGCCGGATAATCCCCGGCGGTATAGTCCCCGGCGAGCAGCAGTCCGGGCAACGGCGTAACCTGTGGCGGGCGTTGCAATCCCGGCGTACAGGCAAAGGTGGCGCGCTTTTCGGCGATGATCTCGACCCACAGCGGCGGCGGCAATTTGCCGAAAGCCTGCTGCAATTCCTGGTGTACCTGTTGCGCCAAGTCATCGCGAGCCAGCTTTTCATGCGCGCCAGCAGCGCTGATGACGACGCACAGCAGCCCCTTGCCGCGCCCCAACTGGCCGAGGTCGAACACCCATTGCGCATGGCCGCCGCTTAGGCCGAGCAGGGGCGAGGGCAGGGCGACGTGCTCCGGGTAGCGCAGGTAAAGGGAATAAATCGGCTGGTAGGTGAATTTATCCAGCATCGCCCGAGCATCGGCCAGTTCTGCGAGGTCGGCGGTCAGCGCGGCGATCCGCTGGGGCGGAACGGCGCAAATAACGTGGTTGAAGTGGCGGGTCTGATTCGCGGTGCTGACGGCAAACCCGCCGTTTGACACGGCGATGCGCCGCACCGGAGTGGCACGGTGTAGCGCTCCGCCACGGTTTTCGATGAAACGGGCGGCGGATTCGGGAAACAGGGTGGAAGCATCGACCCGCGGGATCAGCATGTCCGAATCGGTGCGCCGCCGGTCGAAGCTGTCGCGCAGGACGTTGAGAAACACCTGCGCAGAGGCGATTTCCGGCGGGGTGTTGAGCGCCGCGCAAACCAGTGGCTCCCACAGAAAGCGCCGCAATGACGGTGTCTGGCCGTATAGTCCGAGCAGCTCGGTGACGCTGATGTCCTTGTCCAGCCTGAATCTGCGCAGCTTCAGGGCCAGCATGAAGCGGGCGGCGGCAAGTCGCTCGCCATTCGTCAGCCCTTGCGCGGTCAGCAACGCGACGATGAGGTGCAGGGGGGCCGGGAGACGCGGCGCGGCCAGCCTGAATTGGCCGGGAACGTGGAGTTTGAGTGGGGTGCATAACAGGGCTGCATCGGGCGCCCCGACCAGGCGCATCAGGCGCAGCAGTTCGCGATACGCACCGAGCAGCAGGTGTTGGCCGTTATCGAGTATTTCGCCGCGATATTCGACGCGCCGGGCGCGTCCGCCTAGGGTTTTGGCGGATTCGTAGACGGTGACCGGAATGCCGGCGTGGGCCAGTTCCACCGCCGCCGCCAAGCCGGCATAACCGCCGCCGATGACGGCGACCTTCATGGGGAGAGCTGTCGTAGGAGCGTGCCTTGGCCGCGACAACTCCGGTCTCTTCGGCGTATACCGCTATCGCGGCCTAGGCCGCTCCTACAGGTGGATTTCAATTTTTCAGCCAAGTCTTCCACGCGATCCACAGCTTGCGCATGGGCGTCAGCGAAGTGCGTCGATCCAGCACCTGGAAGCCGCCTCGCTGGATTTCCTCAAGCAGGGTGCGGTAAATCGCCGCCATCACCAGCCCGGTGCGCTGGGCGCGCCGGTCGGTCTGGGGTAGGGCGGCAAAAGCGCGCTGGTAATAGCCTTCCGCGCGTTCCGTCTGGAAGGCCATCAACTCCCGGAATGCCTGATTTTCCTTGCCATGCAGGATGTCCGCTTCGCTCACGCCGAAATGGGTAATTTCGTCGAGCGGCAGGTAGATGCGGTTGCGCCGCGCATCCTCGCCGACATCGCGGATGATGTTGGTGAGTTGGAAGGCCAGCCCCAGTTCATGGGCATATTCTTCGGTGCGGGTGTCGCGGTAACCGAAGATCCGTGCCGAGAGCAGTCCCACCACTCCGGCGACGCGGTGGCAATACAGCGCCAAGTCGTCGAAACTCTGGTAACGGTTGTGGTTGAGGTCCATCTCCATGCCGTCGATGATTTCGCGCAATTGCCCGATGGGCAGGGCGAACGGACCGACCACTCCGGCCAGTGCCTGGCCGACCGGGTGTTCGGGCTTACCCTGGTAAATCCGTTCGACTTCCTCGCGCCACCAGCCGAGCTTGGCGCGGGCCACGCCCAAGTCGGTGCATTCGTCGACCACGTCGTCGACTTCACGGCAAAAAGCATACAGCGCGGTGATGGCACGGCGCCGCTCGGGGGGCAGGAAGAGGAAACTGTAATAAAAGCTGGAGCCGCTTTGGGCGGCGTTTTCCTGGCAGTATTGGTCAGGGGTCATGGGCGGTCAAAGTGGTTGGCGTCGGTCATTTTTTTGCCGGTTTTTGTTTCCAGAACAACGCCCGCCAGCCCATGAACACCCAGTCGCGCCACTCCAGTACCGGTCGTTCGTTGAACACGTCGCTGTTCTTGTGCAGCTTGCGCAGAATGGTCTCACCACCCAGCACGATCATGCGTAGTTCCAGGGCGATCCGCCCCGGCAGGGTTTTACACAGCGGAGTGCCGGAATGCAGGAGCTTGCGGGCGCGCTCGATCTCGAATTGCATGAATTCGTTCCACCTGCCGAACATCATCCCGCTCGCCAATGCACTTTCGCGGATGCCGTAGCGTTGCATCTCGTCCTGCGGCAGGTAAATGCGGTTCTTCTCGCGTAGATCGATGGTGATGTCCTGGAGGAAATTGATGAGTTGCAGACTGGAGCAGATGGCGTTGGAGTAGGCCAGGTTCTTGGGGGTGGCGGCTCCGTAGAGATGCAACAGCAATTCGCCGACCGGATTGGCCGAGCGTCGGCAATAGTCCATCAACTCGGCGAAATTGGCGTAGCGTTTCTTGGTCACGTCCTGCGAGAAGGCGTCGAGCAGATCGTAAAAGGGCTGCAAAGGCAGATGAAATTGGGCGACGATCTCCGCCACGTCGCTAAACAGCGGGGTTTCCGGCACATTTTGCGTAGCGATGCGGTCGAGTTGCCTGCGGAAGCCGTCGAGCAAGGCCAGACGCTCGTCGTCGGAAATCTCACCTTCGTCGGCAAAATCGTCGGCGGCACGGGCAAACGCGTAAATCACCCCGACGGCGTGGCGCAAATGCCCTGGCAACAGGATCGATGCAACCGGGAAATTCTCGTAATGCTGGACGGTGGATTGGGGGGATAGCGGCATAGCCGGATTTTAACCCGGTTCGAGCCTACGGGATACGGCGATGAGCGATGAAGAATGACAAAGGGGGATGAGGAAAGTGTTCCTCATCCCCCTTTGTCATTTAACGGATTTTACCGACCGCGATCAGCGAAAGTGCGGCGGGTATCCTTGCCGCCTTGCTTGTTGTAGCTGCCGGCGGGACGGGCATCGTTGTTGCGGAAGGTGCGTTGTTCACCGGTTCTCGGCGCGCCGCCGGCATTGTGGCGTTTGGCGAAACCACCCTTGGGAGCAGGCTTGGGACCGCTGGGGCGCTGAGTGCGCTTGGGTTCCAGGCCGACGATGACGTGCGGGGTGATGTTATGGCCGGTGAAACGTTCGATGCGCTTCAGATGCAGGCCGTCCTTGGGCGAGGCGAAAGATACGGCAATCCCGGAAGCCCCGGCGCGACCGGTACGCCCGATGCGGTGCACGTAGTCTTCGGCGAATTTCGGCAAATCGAAGTTGATGACGTGGCTAATTCCCGAAACGTCGATGCCGCGCGCGGCCACGTCGGTGGCGACGAGAACACGGATTTGACCGCGTTTCATCTTGGTCAGGGTGCGGTTGCGTGCGCTTTGGTTCATGTCGCCGTGCAGGGCCGCAGCGGCGTGGCCTTGGGCAAACAGGTCTTCCGCCAATTGGTCGGCGTCGCGCTTGGTGGCGGTGAAGACGATGGCCTGCTTGACCTCGACATCGGTGATGATGTGTTGCAAGAGCTTGTTCTTGTGGGCCATGTCATCAACGAAGTGCAGACGCTGCTCGATGTTTTCGTGCTTGGCTTGCTGCGCGGCAACCTGGATGGTTTTGGGTTGCTTCAGCAAGCGCTGCGCCAAGTTGCCGACCACGCCGTCGAGGGTCGCGGAGAACAGCAGGGTCTGACGGCTGGCCGGGGTTGCAGCGGCGATTTTTTCCACATCGTCGATGAAACCCATGTCCAACATCCGGTCTGCTTCGTCGAGAATCAGCATTTCCAGGCGGGAGAAGTCGATGCGACCACGTTCCAGATGGTCGATCAGGCGGCCCGGCGTGGCAACCAGGATGTCCACCGGTTGCGACAACAGCTTGTTTTGCAGGGGGTAGGGCATCCCGCCGAGGATGCATACGGTTTTGACGCGCAGGTTCTTGCCATATTTCCAGGCGGCTTCATTGACTTGATTAGCCAATTCTCGGGTGGGGGTCAAAACCAGGATGCGCGGGCCACGGCTCTTAACCAGCGACGGTTCGGTGAGCCTTTGCAGGGCCGGCAGGATGAAGGCAGCGGTTTTGCCGGTGCCGGTTTGTGCGGAGGCCATCAGGTCGTGACCAGCCATTGCTTCGGGAATGGCTTGCGCCTGAATCGGGGTTGCTTCGGTATAGCCAGCCTCGGCAATGGACTTGAGAATGTGGGGGTGCAGGTTGAGTGCGTCAAAAGACATTAGAGTTTCCTTATTTTCGAGTACAAGTTTTCGCAGGCGGAAAACGGCAATACCCGATGGAAACGGGAAATCGCAATGGCTACCGCGCGGCGCAAAAAATATCGTCGCTAACCGGTAGTGATTGCAATTTCAGGGAATTCTGAAAGAGAGAGGGTCAGGGAGCGATAAACAAATGGTCACTGCTTTCATGACCAAGCTGCAAATTATATATGCTAGCTTCCGGACTTGGCAAGTTTTTTGTTAGGAATGAATTGCCTCAAAAAAGTGGTTGTTGGCAACCCAAAATACAGGAGGCTACCCGGCCATGGGCAAGCGAGACGGACGTATTTGGATCAGATAGGCGCGCGTTATGGTAAGACCGCGCGCGCGGGGAAGTCGAAGATACTGGACGAGTTTTGCGCGGTGTGCGAACCGCAAGTATGCAAAATCCGCCTGTTGGCGGAGCGGCGGAAGAGAGGTGGCGCCGGGAATTCGGACAGGTCGTTAAGTGATAGTCTTGCTCAACCCAAGCCGTGGAGACCACGGCGCATTAGGAGCAAGCCCATGAAAAGAACGAGAAGGAATCACGCACCGGGATTCAAGGCCAAGGTGGCCCTAGCGGCGATCAAAGGCGACAAGACGCTGGCAGAATTGGCTGAGCAGTTTGACGTTCATCCGAACCAGATTTCCGAATGGAAGCAGCAGTTGCAGGAATCGGCAGCAGACGTGTTTGGCGGAACGCCCAAGAAAAAAGCCGATGAACCCGATATCAAGGTTCTCCATGCCAAGATCGGGCAATTGACGCTGGAGTGCGATTTTTTAGAAAGCGCGCTCACCAAGGCGGGATTGCTGAGCGCAAGGAAATGATTGACCGAACCCATGAATTGCCGCTGGTACGGCAATGCCAGATATTGGAACTGGCGCGCTCAACGGCGTACTACCGTCCACAGCCTCTATCTGAATCGGACTTGGCTCTGTTGCGCGACTTGGAAATCACCCACCCCAATCACGTCTGGGCAACGGATATCACCTACATTCCGATGAAACGGGGCTTTGTTTAGGGCACTTCTATAAATTCCCGCCTTTCTGGATAATCTGAATTATCGGTACAGCCACCTGTGACCACGCCATGCAAAACAGCCTGTTTGACCTACAAAATCGCTATGCCAGCCTCTCTGAGGCAGGCGACCCGCTGGAGCGGCTCAACGCCGTGATCGACTGGGAGATATTCCGCCCCATTCTTGGGCGGATTGATGCCAAGGAACGCAAAAGCGCTGCGGGCC
>Ga0208371_1000025_pt1 | contig 155878 bp, 140 predicted proteins | sample SubbioCR12Aug_1A_FD_184827 | JGI IMG/M metagenome (GOLD analysis project Ga0208371, IMG submission 184827) | Serpentinite rock and fluid subsurface biosphere microbial communities from McLaughlin Reserve, California, USA - CR12Aug_1A (SPAdes) | ecosystem: Environmental > Terrestrial > Deep... | reverse complement strand
CTTCCAGGCTGGAGGCTTGCTCTTCGGTGCGTTGGCTCAAATCCTGGTTGCCTTGGGCGATTTCCTTGGAGGCGGTTCCGATGGAATCGACGGCTTCCTTGATCTCGCCGACCAGTTTCTTGAGATTGTCCGTTGTGGCGTTGACGCTTTGCTTGACATCATTGAACGCGCCCTGGTACTCGCGGGTGACGGTTTGAGTCAGGTCGCCCTGAGCCAGTGCTTGGGCGACGCGGATGGTGTCCTTGAAAGCGGTGTCGACGGTATCGGAAAGCAGATTCAAGAGTTCGGAGAGCGTCCTGGTATAGCCTTGCTTGCCGGCCAGGTTCATCTTGACGCTGAAGTCGCCTTTATTAGCGGCTTCGACGATATTCTGGATTTCCGCGACAATCTGGGTCAGAGAATCCGCCGTGGTGTTGACGCTGACCTTCACTTGGTTGAAAGCCCCCTGGTAGTCGCGGGTGACTTTTTGGCTGAGATCGCCTTCGGCCAATGCTTTGGCAACCCGGATCGTATCTTTGAAAGCGGTGTCGACAGTATCGGAAAGCTGGTTGAGCAATTCCGATAGCGTCTTGGTGTAGCCGGCCTTGCCGGTCATGTCCATTTTCTTGCTGAAATCGCCTTTGTTGGCGTCATCGACGATGCGCTGGATTTCGGCAACGATCTTGCGCAGGTTCTCCTGCATGGACTGCATCGCCAGCAGGAGTTGCCCGGTTTCGTCGGTGCCGTGCACCGTGATGCTGACCGAAAGATCGCCGGCTGCAATCCGTGTGGCTACATTGACGGCTTGGTCGAGCGGTTTGGTCAGGCTGCGGGTCAGGACGATGCCGATACCGATGCCCAACGCCAGTCCGCCAATAATCAGGATGATCGCCAGGGTGCGACTGGCTCCGTAAATTTCGTTGGTTTCCTTGAAAGTTTTGGCTGCCCCCTGCTCCTTGAATTTCGTCACGTCGGTGAGCGTGTCGTCGACTTTCTTGTTGATGGCGCTTTGTTCCTTGTGCACTTTATCGAATTCGCTGCTTGACTGGACGGAATTGTCCTTTGCAATCAAGCTCAGCATCGCCTGTGTAACTTTGTCCCACTCGGTAACGCTAACATTCAGGTCGGCCATCATTTTTTGGCCCGTTTCGGTATAGAAAAGTGCGCTACCCTTGCTCAAGTTATCCTTGAATTTGGCGATGTTCTCCTGGGTGCGCTGAACGTATTTTTGCTTGTCTTCCGGGGTCTTTGCCAGCACCGCGCTACGCCAGTCGCGCGACACGTAGATCAAATCGATATTGGCTTCCTTGACATAGGAAACTGCCATCAAATCCTTTTCATAAAGCCTTTCCGACGCATCATTCATTTTGCCCATGTTGACGATGGCGATGCCCCCGATGATCGCGCTTATCAGTGCGACCATGATGAAGCCGCTGACCAGCTTGGTGCCTACCTTGACATTTTCCAGTGCCATGACGTTTCTCCTCTTATTTTGTTATTTATACCGTTGCCTTGGCGACCAAATCCATGTCGCTGCTGGTCATGAGCTTTTCGATATCCACCAGGATCAACATGCGGCCATCCAGGGTGCCGATGCCGGTCACGTACTTGGTGTCGAGCGTCGAGCCGAATTCCGGGGCGGGCTTGATCTGGTCGGCCTGGAGCGTTATGACGTCGGAAACGCCGTCCACCACCATGCCAATGACCCGGTGGGCGACGTTGAGGATGATTACTACCGTCAGTTCGTTGTACTCGGCGTGGCTGAGGTGAAACTTGATGCGCATGTCGATGATCGGCACGATGATGCCGCGCAGGTTGATGACTCCCTTGATGAAATCCGGCATGTTGGCCAACGTGGTGACGGCATCGTAGCCACGGATTTCCTGGACTTTGATGATATCCAGGCCATATTCCTCCTTGCCCAGCGTGAAAGTGAGGAACTCGTTGGCGGAAGCAGCGGTTGCCGCTGGTTTTTCTGGTATGGACTCGGACATATCACACCCCTCATTATTAGAATAATCACCCTTAGACTATAGACACAAATCCGGACTTGTTGGTCTGAAATGGCGAAGCATTGCATAACCTTCACACACCCGCAAGTGCAATGGCGACGGGGCGGTGTGCCGGTATACTTGATCGTTTACGAGGAAATGGCATGTGGATTCCGTGCGCGCACGAAATCCGCAAATTCCTGCGCCGGCAACGGCTTGCTGAAGTAATATCCTTGGATCAGTTGGCATTCCAGCGAACGGAGAAAGTCGAGTTGCTCGATGGTTTCCACCCCTTCGGCGATCACCTTGAGCTTCATGCTTTTTGCCAAGCTGATGATGGCGCAGACGATGGCACTATCGTCTGGGTCGGTGGTGATGTCGCGAATAAAATTCTGGTCGATCTTGAGCTTGTCGATGGGAAAACGCTTTAGGTGCCCCAGAGAAGAATTTCCCATGCCGAAATCGTCGATGGATACGCAAACGCCCAGTGCTTTCAGGTGTTTGAGCATGACCACCGCACTTTCCGGGTCATACATGACCGCGCCTTCCGTCAGTTCGATGTCGAGCAAGCGGGCGTCAAAGCCGGTTTCCGCCAGTATGCGCGGCACCACTTTGTGGATGTTGCGGCGGAATTGCAGAGGTGAGACGTTGACCGCAATCGGAAAATCGGGAAGCCCGAGGTTTTTCCAGATTATCCCTTGGCGGCAAGCGGTGTGGAGTACCCATTCGCCCAGGGGAACGATCAAGCCGCATTCTTCCGCGACGGAAATAAATCGCGACGGGGGCACTAAGTCGCCGTCCGGCGGCTGCCAACGGACCAAGGCTTCCGCGCCGATGATTTCCCCGGTCCAGATATCCATCTGGGGCTGGTAGTAAAGAACGAACTCTTCCCGTTCCAGTGCCCGTCGCAAACCGCTTTCCAGCGACAATTTTTCCAGGGAACAAGCATTCATTCCAGGAGTAAAGAAATGGAGTTGATTGCCCCCATTTCGCTTGGCACGGTGCATGGCCGATTCGGCGTTACGTTCCAGAACCGCCCCCGAACGGCCATCATCGGGAAATATGGCAATCCCGAGGCTGGCTGAAACGAACACTTCCAGGGCATTGACCAATTCATTCACCGTGAACGGCTCGGCGAACGTCTGGAGTATTTTCTTCGCCACTTTTCCAGCATCTTGAGCATCGCCGATGGCCGGAAGAAAAATCACGAACTCGTCGCCGCCGACATGGGACAAGATGTCCGTTTCGCGTATCACCTGTATCAATCTGTCGCTAATCTTTTGCAACAGTGATTCGCCGCTGTCGAACCCCAGCGATTCGTTGACATGCTCGAAGCGGTCCAGCCCGAGGTAAAAAAGCGCGCCGCAGGGGCTATCCGCATCCGAGCACGCCAGTACATCTTGCATGTAGCTGCGAAACATGGCGCGATTGGGTAGTCCGGTCAGCGCATCGTAGTTCGACAAGTATTGAATTTCCGCCTCAGCCAAATTGTTGGCGGTGACGTCGGCAACCAGCAGCAGAACTCCGCCCACCAGTTGTTGAGCGCTATGTAGCGGTGCTACCCAAATGCTGATGTCCAGGGTTGAAGCGTCACGCCGCCGCTGATTGGACAACTGGATGCCGACGATGGCGTCGTTTTGCAGGGCGTCGTTGCAGTAGCGCTGAATTTCTTCGCGCCCGTCCGCCGCGAGGACCGGGAACGGCCTGCCCAGCACTTCGCGCTCGCTCCAGCCAAACAGTTTTTCCGCCACCCGGCTCCACAGCATGACTCTTTTCTCGCTATCGAGGGTGATGATCGCCAATGGTGAGGCGCTGATCAACGATTGCAGGCGGTCATTGCTCTTCTGCAACGCCGTTTTGAGGTTCCGGTATGCCGAAATGTCGTGCAGCGACACTGCATAATAGGCCCAGCTTCCTTCTTCCCACTGGAGCGCCGTCACCTGCATTTCGAGTATCACCTTGCCGCCGTCGGGTTGCGACATTTCGATCTCGGTGGTCTTGCCTTCGAGCAACGGGAAACCGAAAACGGTTCCGGCCAGCGCTTCCGCACGGCGTTGCATGAGCCGTGCGGCGGCGCGATTGGCGTAAAGTATCGTTCCACTGCGGGTGGTTACAATGATGCTCCCATGGAAGTTTTCCACGAGGGCGCTGAAATTGTTTTCCACGCTATCCCTGCAGGATTCGCAGCGGGATAAGGGGAAAAATCCCAAGCCCCCCAGAAAATCGGTTTGTAGGTTTTGCATAGCCATTTATCCTGTCGTTAGCGTTACCAAGGACACGTCGTCAATCGGCTCCAGTCCTTCCATGAAGGCAATCAGGCAGGACTTGATCGATTCCAGGGTATGCGCAGGCTCCTGCGCTTCGTTTATCGCCGTTTGCAGGCGGGCATCGCCGAACATTTCCCCGTGGGGGTTGACGGCCTCGGTCAAACCATCGCTATACATGACAAGATGGCAAGAAGACGGAACCGCCAACACTTCGGTACTGGCGTCGAACTCCTCGGCAGACATCACCCCCAGTGCCGGCTTGGCGCTGCGAATCCCCGCGATCACGCGATGGTCGTCATCCACCACCAACACTTGCGGCAACCCGCCATTCCATATTTCAATACTCGCTCGGGCCGGATTGATGCCGACCAGGCATGCGGCACAGAAGTGTCCGGTTGGCATGAAGCGGTGGAGCTTGTTGTTGATTTCCGCCGCGATCTTGCCGATCTTGCGGCCCTTCCTGGTCATCGAGAAGAACGCATCCGAAGCCGGTACCGCGCCGATCGCCGCCGCTAGTCCATGGCTGGTGAAATCGCCGAGCATCACGTTGATCCCGCCTTGCGGGGTGCGCTCGTAAAACAGGACATCCCCGCTGAAATGCCCTGCCGCCCATACCCAATGCTGGACATTGGCGCAACTCGCCTGAGCGCGATTCATTAGCTTGTCGAAAATTCGCTTTGCCATGCCGATCTCGAATTCGGTCTTTTGCTTGAATTTCTGCAAGCTGTCGTGAACCTGCAAGGTGCGTTCGATTACCGCGATTTTTGCTTTCAGAGCCTGATGGTTATGCGAGCTTTCGATGAAGTCGTCCGCATAGTTTTCGATGAATCGGGCAAGTGCCGGATCGTCCAATTCCGGCGACAGAAAGACTACCGGAACGAAACGTTGGCCATTGATGCAATTTTTTACTTGCAACACGATCTCGGGAGAATAGTGGTTTGGCGAAGATGCGTTCATCAACACCAGTTCAGCCCAATCTTGTCCGGCCAGTGCCAGCGCCTCGCCGTGGTTCAAGGCGACCCGAAGGCTGTGCCCTTCGGCGGCCAGATTATGGACGTGATGGGAGTGCACAGCCCTTTCACCATCGCATTCGACAATCAGAATGTTCATTTTTACCTCCACCGTTCAGTATTTGCCTCCCCGCAAAGGCAAGATTGCCTCATTGCGAGGCAATCTCATATCGGCGAAATCGGATTTTTGGGTAAGGCTTAGCTGCTGCGTTGTCAGGGAAGGATTACGCACCCGGGAAGGCACGGTGAGATTTCAACCTCTGGCGGCCAAATGCGGGTCGAGCAGGCGGTGATTGACGCCGTAGCGAATCAGATCGCTATTGTTTTCGACATGGAGCTTACGCATCAAACGCGCTTTGTGGGTGCTGATGGTTTTTGCGCTCAATGACAATTCCTCGGCGATTTCGATGAGATGCTTGCCTGCCAGCAACTTCTGAAACACCTGGAATTCGCGCTCGGAAAGATCTTCGTGAGGGAGAACATCGTTGGACAGGCTGAAATCCAGCACCATTTTTTCCGCCAACTCGGGTTCGACATAGCGTCCCCCGCACGCCACCTTCCGGATGGCGGCCAGCAGCATGTCCAGATCGCCGCCCTTGGTCACGTAACCAGAAACCCCGGCTTTCAGGGCGCGGGTTGCGGTCTGCCCGTCATTGCTCATGCTCAGCACCAATATGGGCAACATCGGTTTTTCCTGGCGAACTCGCTTGATGAGGTCGATTCCGCTGATACCCGGCATGGAAATGTCGAGCAAGGCGGCGTGGAAGGATTTCTTCTGGATGATTTCCAACATTTCCCAGCCGTTTGCGGCTTCTCCGCCCACCCTGATATCGGAACTGGCATTGATAACTTGCTTGAGCCCCTCGCGTACCAGGGCATGATCGTCGGCAATCAAAATATTCAGCATGTTTATCCCTTTATACAACACCAAAAGCGGCCCGACGCGAATTAACCCGGAAAGGTCTTTTGGTATCCCACGAGTAGATGGCGCGACAAATGACTGGCAAGCTCGTCATATGGGCAACGAACAAGCGGCGAAAACGAATCTCCGTACCCCCTCCATACATCCGTGGCAGAGCGGAGAACATACAAAAAACAACCACAAACCAACCTCCCTGGCGCAATCAAACCCTTTGGCGACAGGTCCGGGAAGCATCGTTTCTGGACTTATAGTAGCTCAGCAAACTGGGTTAACAACACTAATTTTGCATTAGGAATCCCCTAATTTATCTAAGGATAATTCCTATCCTTGTAAGGGAAACCTCAATGACGGCGGGATGTGATTGAAAATCAGGATATTTTTGAAAGAACCACGACGACAGCGGTTCCTTGCGGCTGTGCGGCTGAAATGGTGAGGGTCGCGCCTATCAGCTTGGCGCGATAGTCCATGGTCATCAAGCCCCGACTTTTACCTTCTTCCCCAACGCAAGCGGGGTACCCCACTCCGTCATCCCTGACGATCAGGCGTACCTCTTTTTCGTCCGATTCCAAATCGATGGTTAATTTGCTCGCGGCGCTGTGTTTCAGCGCATTGTTCAGCGCTTCCTGGGCAATACGGAACAAATGCGTAACGATCGCAAAATCGCCGATTTCATCGCATCCGCTACTCCTGAATTCACAGGGTATCCCCGATACGCCGGAAACATCGCTGGCCAGATGGGCCAAGCTTGGCTTAAGACCCTGCCGCGAAATATCGAACTGGATCAGACCATTGGAAAGATAGCGGACGGTACGGGTGGCCTCCCCGACCAACTCTGCGATGTGCTTTGCCTTTTGGCTACTTTGACTCCCGGACTTGGAGAGTTCGTTAAACAGCGCAGAGGCAAAGAAGCCTATCGCGGTTAGGGTCTGCCCCACGTTGTCGTGCAGTTCGCTGCCTAGATGCAGCCGCTCTTCCTCGCTGACCAGGAGTAGGTGAATTTCAAGTTTGCGGCGATTTTTTATCTCTTCCTCAAGGATCTCGGCTTTTTGGGTCAACGCCTGGGTTCTCTGGGCAACGCGCTGCGCCAAGGAATCATTCAGGGCGACGAGAGCGTTCTCTACCCACTTACGATCACTTAGGTCGATAAACGTAGCGAAATGGTGATCGTCCATAAATGTGATATGGACTCTGATGTATTTGACCGCTCCATCCTTGGAGGTGATTTGAACTTCCATCGGTTCAAATTCGCCTTTCCCCTCTTTGGCAATATTTATGAGCCGCTTATACTCATTGCTTACCCACGCACGATATTCCGGGTCAGGATAGGCGAGTATCCACCACCGCGCGAGATTGGGAATATCCTCGATGGAATAGCCGAACATTTCCGTGAAGTAGGGGTTCAAATACAAGGTGTTCTTCCCATCATTGGAGGAAAGCCGCACGCCGACCGGCAGGCTCTCCAGCATGGTGCGTTCGCGGCGCTCGGCCTCCTGAAGCTTCTCCATGGCCGCAACCACTTCACGGGTGCGCGCCGCGACCATCTCTTCCAGATGGTCGCGGTATTGAAGAACTTCCTGTTCCGCCCGTTTGCGCGCGGTGACGTCCAGCCCGATGGCCAGCAGGCCGACAACACGGCCGTCGGCATCCTTGAGGGTTTTGTCATACCATTCAATCAACTTTTCCCGCCCATCACGGGCAACGATGGCATTCACATTACCGTTGGCATGGAAGTCATTGATTGCTTCCAGAAACAAGACCTTGGTTTGCGCTTGGATCTGAGGCGGCAAAAAGGTTCCAAACCAATCCTTGCCCCGCACTTCTTCCTGTGAATAACCCGACAGGGTTTCCAGGTACGCGTTGATGCGAATGATCCGCCCCTCTACATCCAGCACCAGCACGATGGTCTGTGCGGTATCGATCAGGCTTTCGGCGAAATCCCGTTCATTTCGCAACATCGCCTCAACTTGTTCGCGTTCCCTTAATTCCGCCTCAAGCCGACTGGAGACGACCGTCTGGCGCTGCCATCCACGGTAGATCAGCCAGGCTGAACACAGCGTAACCAGGAAGAACAGTACCGCCAACGCGGCTATCTTAATCGCCTGCCGTCGCCACTCGGCAAAATAATCGGCGGTGGCGAGTCCGACTGCAACGAAGAGTGGAAGATCATCGATCTGCCGATAAGAAACAGTCCTCTCAAAGCCATCTACACCTGAGTAATTCTGGTAGGTAATAGCCTTGCGACCGGCCTGAATCATTTCCCTCAGTGGCAGTGGCGCGCCCGGAGAACCGATCAGGTTGCCGACTCCCCGCGGCTCTGGATAGCGTGCGACGGTACCCAGTTCGCCGTCGCGCAGCACGATACTTCCGTGGGGGCCGACATCAATGGCGGAAAACGTCTGGGAGAGACGCTCCAGCGTAATCGCCGCGAAGGCGATTCCGCCAAACGAGCCATCCGGCTGCTCGATGCGCCGAACCAGGAGGATCACCCATTTCTGGTTGATACGGCTTATTTGTGGCTTGGAAAGCAGCAATCCCAGCTTGGGATTTTCCCGCAGGCGGATGAAATGGGGCCGATCGGCAATGTTGACTCGCGAATTGGAGACGACATCGCTACCATAAACCAGCATTCCTTGCGCGTCGGCAATCCGCAGGGCGTCGATTTCCGGCAAGCGCAGCCGCATCCGCTTGATATGCGTGTTGAAGGCATTTTTATCGACGCCTCTACTAGTGTTACGTTGCTCCTGGTATTCGTCGATCACATCGACCAGGGCAACATCAACGGCCCGAATGTAGCCAGCAATTTCATTTTCCAGCACCCGCGTCAAATTTTGAGTATTGAGTTCGGCCTGCTCCTGATAGTGGCGATAACTCTGCTGCATCGACAACCAGATCAGGGTTAAAACCAAAAGATTGATTAACAGGACTCCCCCTATCAAGCGCGAGATAAAGGGCTTCGAAGTAACCGTTAAAGGGGGGGAGGCAGATTGTTTAGTAATTGGGCCAACCATCGATATGGACTCTATCCCTGAAACCGGTTCTTATTTGGAGTGCTTCAAGCTGATTCTAGCCCATTCGCCCTATCAGGCGAACTATTGGGATTTCAATTGCCTGTGTTCCCTTGCCGTTTCACGCCACGCCAGTGCTTCGAGAATTGGCGCGGCAATGACTACCCAAGTACCTAACACCACCGTTTAGCGCCGTTTTCGGTAAATTATTAACCGGTAGCTACGCCACTTACGACGTCGCACCATCCGGCGATTCGGCCACCTGCAACACTTTTTGGATCAGCCCGATATTCAGCGCAATCGCTGTTGGGCGATTGACTTTGTGCGGCAATTTGGCAGGCAGGAACCAGCGGTACTCGGAATGCTCATGGTTCAGACGCGGTTCAATTTCGCGGTCAGTCAGAAGAAGGAAGTAATGCAGTTCGCGCAAGGCCTCGACATAACCGATGTCCTTAATCTCGGCACCGTTGATGCCGCCAAAGCTGACCAGATCGCCAGCGGCCAATTCGACGCCGATCTCCTCGGACAACTCGCGCCGTAACGCGTCACGCGGATTCTCGCCTGGATCGATGTGGCCGCCAAAAAAATTCCACAAGTCGGGCTTGTTGACCGACGCCGAACGCTTTCCAAGCAGGAAAGTTCTGGTGGAAGTACAGTAAATGATGGCCCATGCTCCGGCCTTATTGTTGAAGTTCATGATCTGCGGGACCGCTCACGTAAATTGACTAAATCATAGCATTGCTCGATTGGGTAATCAGTCGCTTTCGTCTCAAGGCGCGGCTATCGCAACAGAACAAGAATCGTGTTGCCCTACAGCAGGAAGCCTTGCGAAAAGGCCGTGCGGAAGTTGGTTTGCCCAATTAGTACGCGGCTTAAGGAAGGCGCTCCACTCACCAAAGTAGGGTTTTGTTTTTCGAACTTTCGAGATACCCTTGAGACATTAGAAGATTGCCTAGGAGTAAAAAATGTCGATCGTCGATTGGTCTAGCGATTACTCCATCAATAATTCCATTATCGATTCCCAGCACCAGCGGCTTTTCGATATCGTCAACAACCTGCATCTGGCTCTGCTTGACCACGACAAGAGGCACGATGCGGTGTCCGTCGCGCTCGACGAATTGTTTGATTTCTCCAAGACACATTTCGCCGAGGAAGAGCGCCAGATGGAGGCCGCGAACTTCCCCGGACTGGGCGAACACAGGGACGCGCACGCAGCCTTGCGTCAAAAAATACTAGAGTTTCAAGATCACCTGTCCAAGGAGGAGCCTGTATCCTTAGGTGCCGACTTGCTCGGCTTCCTAATCAGCACGTGGCTGTTTTCGCACGTTTTGGGGATAGATAAGAAGTTCGCGCATTATTTGAAGCACTAAGCCGCCAGTTTTTGTCGCAGGCGAACCCTGCCAACATACCGGTTTCTTGTGTCTGTTGCGCCCGCGCAATGATGAAATCCGGCTACAAGAGCTTACATGGACGCTGGAACGCAAAAAGCCCAACCTTTGGAGTTGGGCTTTTTGCTTTATTTATCTGGTTGCGGGGACAGGATTTGAACCTGTGACCTTCGGGTTATGAGCCCGACGAGCTGCCAGACTGCTCCACCCCGCGTCTGATGAAGTGCATTATACGGACATCATCCGGTTTTATCAAGAAATATCGTAACAATATGTTTTTATTAGCCATACAGATGGCAGTGAGTTTCGTGAGCGGTCCCTGCACCACTAACGGGCGGATAAATCTCCCGGCACTGGCTCATGGCCTTCGGACAACGGGGGTGAAAATGGCAACCAGTGGGAGGATTGGCGGGGGAAGGCAGGTCGCCGCTCAGGCGGATGATTTCGGGTTTGATGGCTGAATCCACCGAAGGAGCGGCGGAAAGCAGCGCCTGGGTATAGGGATGACGGGGGGTGCTTAGCAGTTCTCCGGCTTCGCCGCGTTCGACGATGCGCCCCAGGTACATCACTGCCACTTCGTGGGCGAAATATTCCACCACAGCCAGGTTATGGGTAATGAATAGATAAGCCAGCCCTAGTTCATCTTGCAACGCTTTGAGAAGGTTGAGGATTTGTGCCTGGACTGAGACATCCAGCGCGCTGGTGGGTTCGTCGCACACGATCAGCTTGGGATTGACTGCCAAGGCACGGGCAATGGCGATGCGCTGCCGCTGGCCGCCAGAAAATTCGTGGGGGTAGCGGAATTTTGCTTCCCCCGCCAGGCCGACTTGTTGCAATAATTCGTCCATGCGCGTTTGACGCTCGGTTTCCGACTTGCCCAGGTTAAGGGCGATCATGCCCTCTTCGAGGATGTCACCCACTCTCATGCGCGGATCGAGCGAGGAAAAGGGATCCTGGAATATCACCTGCAAGTCGGCGCGGTGACTGCGCAGACGAGCCGTATTGAGACGGGTCAGTTCGACGCCAGCATGACGCACGCTGCCGGCGGTGGGCCGCACCAGTTGCAGGATGCCCTTGCCCACGGTGGTCTTGCCACAGCCGGATTCACCGACCAGCGCCAGGGTGCGGCCCGGACGAATATCCAGGGAAACCCCGTCAACCGCCCTGACCTGTCCGACGACACGCTGGAATAGGCCTTTGCGGATGGGGAAATGGACTTTCAAACCACTGACTTCGAGTAGGGGGTGCGCAGATAGCGCCAGGGGTTCGCTTGGGGAAGTCGCTACAGGCACGTAGCCAACGCTTTCAGTTGTCGGCGCGTCCGGGGCATACAAGAAACAGCGGACACCCCTCCCCTCCCCGGTCTCCAGCCATGCCGGAAGGTTATCCGCACAAGGCGCGAATGCCCGCTCGCAACGTTCGACGAAGCGGCACCCGCTAAAAATCTTGTCCAGTTTTGGCACGGACCCCTTGATGACATCCAGACGCTGGCCGCGCTTGGCTTGGCCCGGCAGGGAGGCAAACAGCTTTTGCGTATAGGGATGGCGCGGAGCGGCGAAAAAAGCCTCGCGATCCGCTGTTTCGACGATTTCCCCGGCGTACATCACCGCCACGCGGTTGGCCATTTCGGCTACCACGCCCAGGTCGTGGGTGATGAGCAGAATTGCCATGCCGCGCTTTTTCTGGAGGCGGCGCAGCAGTTCGAGAACCTGGGCCTGGATGGTCACGTCCAGCGCGGTAGTCGGCTCGTCGGCGATCAGCAGTTCGGGTTCGCAGGCCAGCGCGATGGCGATCATCACGCGCTGCTTCATCCCGCCGGAAAGCTGGAAGGGATAATCGCCGCTACGCCGTGCGGCATCGGGAATGCCGACTTCGTCGAGCAGTTCGACGACGCGTAGCCGCAGCGCTTCGCCTTCCAGATCGGTATGTTGTTGCAGGGTCTCAATGATCTGCTGGCCGACGGTCAACACCGGATTGAGGCTGGTCATCGGCTCCTGGAAGATCATCGCGATGCGCTTGCCGCGCACGCTGCGCATCGTCGATTCGGGTAACGCCAATAGATCTTCGCCGCCCAGCAGCACAGCACCACCAGCGACATGCCCGGCTTCCGGCAGCAGGCGCATGAGAGACAGCGCGGTCATCGACTTGCCGCACCCCGATTCGCCGAGCAGGGCGAAGGTTTCGTGGCTGCGGATGTCGAAGCTCACGCCGTCCACGGCGCGCACGCTGGATTTGCCCGATGCCAGGAGGGTGGTGAGGTTGCGGACTTGCAGGAGGATTTCGCTCATTTCACCCTCGGGTCAAAGGCGTCGCGCACGCAGTCGGCGAACAGGTTGGCGGCCAGCACCAGCACGAACATGAAGCAGAAAGCCGCCGTCAGCGACCACCAGACCAGCGGCTCGCGGGCCATTTCCAGGCGCGCCGCGTTAATCATGTTGCCCCAACTCTGGGTGGTGGGGTCGACGCCCACCCCGACGTAGGACAACACCGCCTCGGCCAGCACCAACCCGGAAAAATCCAGCACCACGGCGATCAGCACGATATGCATCACGTTGGGCAAAATGTGGCGCACGATGATACGCACATGGCCGACCCCGAAAGCGGTCGCTGCCTGGATGAAATCGGCCTCGCGCAATTTCATCGCCTCGCCGCGCAGCAGGCGGCATAGCCCGGTCCAACTGGTCATGCCGAGGATCAGGCAGAGGAACAGCAAGCGCAGGTCAGCACGGGCGTTGACGGTGTCGAACAGATCGGCGTTGCTGTCCATGTAAACCTGGAGGATCAGCACGGCTGCGGCAATCAGCAGCACGCTCGGGATCGAATTCAGCGTGGTGTAGAGATACTGGATGGCATCATCCACCCAGCCCCGGAAATAGCCTGCCGCAATCCCCAGGAACAGCGCGAAGGGCAGCATCACCAGGGTGGTGACGGTACCGATTATCAGCCCGGTACGGATGCTCTTCAGAGATAAATAAAACACGTCCTGCCCGACCTTGTCGGTGCCGAAGATGTGATAGTTGAACGACAGCGCCGCCGCCGTCGAGGCGATAATCAGGACAGCGGCAACGGCGCCCAGCAAGGTGCGCCAGGGAATTTCGTCCTCTCCCCGGACGATCCGTTTCCAGGCCTGCCCGGCGGATAAGTGGCGATGCCGCGCCAGGGAAAGCGTGGTCAACAAGGCGATTCCCCACCACAGCACCACGCCGTGAAAGACTCCCTTGGCGGTGGTCGCGACTACATCGGCGGTGAAATCGTCGAAGTCTTCCAGGTGCGCACCGCCGTATTTCAGGCGCGGATAGTCGCGTTTCTGCCCGCCCCCCGGCAGCTCAATGGTTTCCTTGGTGAACAGGTGGGTGGCAAATGGCGCGGAATAGGTTTTCTCCACATGGGTGCGCAGCGAAGTCGTCATCAAGTCGAAAACGCTCAACACTTCCGGCGCATATTGGCGCGCCTCGCCGGGCTTGGCTTGTGGGAGGGCAAGGCGAAAATGCAGGGAATCGGCCAAACCGATCACCACGAAAGCCGTCAGCACTGCGGCGGACACCACCCCTACCCGGCTGCGCGCCACTTTGCGCCAAGGGGCGGCGAGATGCTCGCGTTTCCCTGTCCGCCAGGCATAAAACCATACGCCCGCCACAAGCAGCCAGATCAGGGCATCAGTCCACAGGAGAACAGGCTTGAAGAGCGTCATTCCAGGCGTATCCTCGGATCGACCAGGGTGTAGGAAATGTCGGTGAGCACCAAGCCGACAATATAGAGCAGCGAACCGATGAATACCATGGCGCGAACGATGGCGAAATCCTGGGCCTGGATGGCGTCGATGGTATAGCTGCCCAGGCCGGGGATGCCGAAGAAGGATTCGCTGACCAGGCTACCCATGAACAGCAGCGGAATCACCACCACCACCCCGGTGAGGATGGGGATCATGGCGTTTTTCAGCACATGACCGAACAGCACGCGCATCTCCGACAAGCCCTTGGCACGGGCGGTGCGCACGTAATCCTTGGCGGTTTCCTCAAGGAATATCGTGCGGTACCAGCGCGCCCCGCTGCCGATGCCGCCTACCACCCCGACGATCACCGGCAACACCACGAATTTCAGGGCATTCACCCCGCTATCGAAACCGGAAATCGGCACCAGATGGAGCATCTTGCTCACCAGATACTGTCCGCCGATGATGTAGAACAGCCCGGATACCGACATCATCGCCACGCACAACACCACCCCGGCGATATCGATATAGGTGGCGCGGAAAAACGCCATCAGCATCGCAAAGGTGACATTCACCGCCAGTCCGATCACGAATACCGGCAGGGCGATGGCGAGGCTCGGCCACATGCGGGTCTTGATGTCGCGGGCAATGTCGCGACCCTCGTCGGAACTGCCGAATTGCAGGGCGAACATTCCCAGGGATTTTTCGAAGAAAATGGTGTCGGCGGCCTTCCCTGTGCCTTCCGCTGCCCTGTTCCACATCAACGGCTTGTCGTAGCCGCGCTCGTGCTTCCACTTGGCGATGGCTTCCGGCGTGACATGTTTCACCCCGAGATGAATGCGCGCCATGTTGTCCGGGGTGTTCACCACGAAGAACAGCGCGAAGGTAAGCAGGTTCACCCCGATCAGGATGGGGATGGCATACAGCAGGCGGCGCAGGATATAGGCGGTCATGCGCTTTCCAAAACGGCCCAGTCTTCCAACTGTAGCCCCGGCACACGTTCGAAATGGCGGGTATTGTGAGTGACGAGGATAAGGTTTTCAGCCAGGGCGTGTGCTGCGATCAAGGTATCCATTGTGCCGATGGGCTGGCCGATTTTGCGCAAGTGAGCGGCAAGAGAGCCGTAACAATCGGCGGTCGCATTTGTCCAGGCCAGGGTCGTCATTTCCTTCAACAAAAGATCGATAGCCGTCCGACGCTTGTCGGTGGCGTCAAGTAGTGCTTGGCCGAAACGAATTTCCGCGCGCGTCGCCACGGAAATGGCGACTTCCTCGGCTTGCATGGCCGCCAGCAAGCGTTGATGCAGTGCAGGGTAGGTATGGCGCAGCAAATAGCCCAATATGTTGGTGTCGGCCAGATAGCGGATCACTTACTGGCTTTCCTTGCCGGGTTCCGAATTTGTCCAAAAAGCAAAGGGATTGCGCGGCGTCTCGTTCTGCCTGTCGGACTCCGACAGAAAATCGTCGGGTAGCGGATTTTCCTCAATCATGCGAAAAAGTTTCTCCAACGTTTGCAGGCGGTTGTCTTCCTTGGGCCTGAGCGTAATTTCGCCGGTAACCTCGTTTTTGCTGATCCACATTTCGCTGACATTGACGCGGAATGCCTTGGGCAAACGCACCGCCTGGCTGTGTCCGGCGGTAAATACCTTGGCGGTGGCTGTCATGGCGCGTCCTTTATGTATATCCAAAAACGTAATTACTTTATCACCGAGGGGAAACCGGGTCAAAATTCCCGAGTGTCGCCCGTTCCCGGCGCCGATAGGTCGCCACCGCCGGTGCCAACGCGGCTGCCAATACCGCCAGCAGCGCGATTATCGGCCACCAGATGGGGCGGTTCCACTCGCGGCGCTTCTCGCTACGCAGTTGCGCGTCGATGCGCTGGTATTTGAGGCTGTTGTTGGCCATCAGGTTGGGTTTGAGGTTCTTGTACCAAGCGTGGTTGAGGCTATATTGCTTGGGATGGAAACCCCAAATCCACGGAGCGTCGTGCCGCGCGATCTCGACCATTTCATCGATGATTTTCTGGCGCGCCGGGCTGTTGTCCATATTTTTCATTTTCTCGAACAAGCGGTCGAATTCGGGGTTTTCATAATTGGCCGAATTCTCGCCATCCTTGCCGACTCGCGCATTGGGGCCGTAGAGGAGGAACAGGAAATTCTCCGGGTCGGGATAATCGGCATTCCATCCCCAGTGGAAGATCTGCGCGTTACCCTTGCGGATCTTGTCCTGGAAGCGGTTGTAGTCGGTGTTGCGCACCACCAACTGGATGCCGATGTTGCCGAATTGCTTGCGGATCCAGTCGAGGCGCGCCTTGTCGTCCGGTCCGCTGGCAGTGAGATCGAGATAAAGGAGCAGCGGTTTGCCGGTCTTTTCCTCGCGTCCATCCGGGTAGCCGGCTTCGGCGAGCAGTTTTTTTGCCTGTTCCAGCGACTTGCGGCGCGGTTTGCCGTCGGCCCATTCGTAAACGTAGGGATTGATCCCCGCCGCACCTTCGTGGAAACCGAATATCCCCGGCGGCAGCGGCCCTTGCGCCGGAATGCCGCGCCCATTGGCGAAAATCGAGATGAACTCCTCATAATCCAGGGTGATGGAAATCGCCTGGCGCAGCTTGCGCGCCTTGTCGCTCAAGCCGCCCACCACCGGGTCGAGCATGTTGAAGCCGTAGTAATAGTTGGTCGCCGTCACCGTGGTTTGCAGGGTAATGCCCTTCTCCCGCATCCTATCCGTGACCGCGGCCTCGCCCTGGGGGGTGACGCGCACCGCCTGGTCGAAGCTGTCCGAGGTGATCCCCGAACCGTCGTAATAGCCTTGCAGGAACTTGTTCCAGTAGGGAATGCTTTCTTTTTCCAGGCTGAAAATCACCTTGTCGATAAAGGGCAGCGGCTGGCCGGCATCCTGTAACAGTCCTGCGGCGGCATCGCCCGGCTCGCCCTCGGCGGGATAGGCCTCGCCGTGGAAATTGGGATTGCGCTCCAGCACCATGCGACGATTCGGGTCGTTCTCGGTGAGTTGGTATGGGCCGGTGCCGATGGGATACCAGTCCAGGGTGAGATTTTTCTCGGCCATGCCGGACTGGCCGTAAAAGCGGTCGGCTTCGGGGGGCACCGGGGCGAAAAACGGCATTGCCAGCCAATACTGGAACTGCGGATACTTGCCTTTCAGCTTGACGCGATAGGTATAGCGATCCAGCGCCTCGGCGCCTTCCAGCGGAAATTTTTCCAGGTCGAGAGTGCCGGTCTTGGCCGCTTCGCTCAAGGTCTTGGCATATTTCTTGAGTCCCACGATGTAGTCCGCCATCACCCCGAAAATCGGCGAATGCAGCTTGGGATGCGCCAGCCGCTTGATCTGATTGACGAAATCGCCAGCCACCAGTTCACGGGTGGCGGATTGCGGGAAATCGGCAAGCTTGAACTTGTCCGCCAGATCCTCGGGTTTGAGGTGGTGGTACAGGTAGTTGCCCGCCCCATCCTTGGCGAAAGCCGGATGCGGCTGATAGCGGATGCCCGGCTTGATGCGGATGTCGTAGATGCTGAAAGTCACGGCCGCGACCGGCGCGTCATCCGGCAGTACCTTGCCCTTGGCATCAACGAAGCGTGGCTTGGGCATTTCCGCCGCGGATAGCGGGATCAGGGTGTAAGGCCGTTTGAGGTAATGATATTGCAGCGGCGGCTCATAAATCTGCGCCGTGAAAGTGACTTCGTTGGAACTGTAGGATTGCACCGGGTCGAGGTGCTTGGGGCGTTCGGTGAACGACGAATAGAGGATGTTCTTGCCCTCGTCGACCGCCGGATAGGGATTGTTCCACGGCGAGTCACTACAGCCCGCCAGCGGAAAAACCACCAGCAGCAAGACAAAACGGGCGCCACTCAGCGCCCGTCGAATCACCTCGTAAATCGGCATCGCCTAGTTGCCTGAAGCGGCGTCCTCCGCGTTGCCCAAGGCGGTGATGTTGAATCCGCCATCGACATAGGTAATCTCGCCGGTCATCCCGCTCGCCAGGTCGCTGCACATGAAAGCGGCGACGTTACCGACTTCCTCGATGGTCACGTTACGCCGCATCGGCGCGTGTTTCTCGTTATAGGAAAGCAGTTTGCCGAAATCGGAAATACCGCTCGCCGCCAGGGTCTTGATCGGCCCTGCGGAAATGCCGTTGACCCGGATGCCCTTCGGCCCGAGGCTCGCCGCCATGTAGCGGACATTGGCTTCGAGGCTGGCCTTGGCCAGGCCCATCACGTTGTAGTGCGGCACTGTGCGTTCCGCACCCAAATAGGACAAGGTCAGCAAGGAGGCATTGCGGCCTTCCATCAGCGGCAAACCGGCCTTAGCCAGCGCGGTGAAGCTGTAGGAACTGATGTCGTGGGCAATCTGGAAATATTCGCGCGTCACCGACGACACGTAATCCCCCGCCAGCGCTACCTTGGGCACGAATGCGATGGAATGCACGATGGCATCCAGCCCATCCCAGCGCTTGCCGAGTTCGGAGAAAAGCTGGGTGATTTGATCGTCGTCGGCCACGTCGCAGGGAAAAACCATGTCCGTACCAAATTCTTTTGCCAAGTCGGCAACCCGATCCTTGATCTTGTCGTTCTGGTAGGTAAAGGCCATTTCGGCCCCCTCGCGCTTCATCGCCTTTGCAATGCCGTAAGCGATGGAGCGGTTGCTGATGAGGCCGGTTATCAATGCGCGTTTATTTGCCAGGAAACCCATGCTTGTCCCTTCTGCGTGCCCGTGGATTGACGATAAAGAGGTCGCATTATACCCCAACCGTCTTGGAGAAGGTTTACCCCCAGGGAAGCCGGAAATAGCCGGCAATCGGCAAGTAAAATTGCCAACTGCCCCACAGCACGGTACAATGCGCAGCTTCGGGGTGTAGCGTAGCCTGGTAGCGCGCCTGGTTTGGGACCAGGATGTCGGGAGTTCAAATCTCTCCACCCCGACCAGTTCTCTTCTTTTCCGCTTGAAGTGCCCGTAGCTCAACCGGATAGAGCACCAGCCTTCTAAGCTGGGGGTTGCGGGTTCGATTCCTGCCGGGCACGCCACAAACAATTTAATAAATTTAAATTTCCCCCGGCATAGTAACGACCCCTAAATTTGTATACGCCAAAATAATGTTCCGCATTATGGGAGCTGTTCCCACTTTCAGTGGCAGCAGCATTTTTGAGCTTATAGAACCATGGAGAGCGTCTCGATATGGCTTCACCAATTTCCCTGAATCAAATTCCTCAAACCAACATCTTTCGTCCCGGCGACGTGTTTGTTCTCTTCGGCGAACTTTTTGGCCGTGGCTATGCAAACGGGCTGGTCAACGAAGCCCGCAAGGCCGGCATGGAGATCATCGGGATCACCGTAGGCCGCCGCGACGAGAACAACGCCCTGCGCCCGCTCGACGACGCGGAGCTTGCCGTTGCGGAGGCCAATCTCGGCGGACGAATCATCAACGTGCCGCTGATGGCCGGCTTCGACCTTGATGCGCCTGCGGGCGAACCGGCCCCGACCGACATGCTCGGCCACCTGACTCTGAAGAGCTGGCCGGACGACAAGCTCGACTGGCAACACATCGAGAAGTGCCGCGCCATCGGCGTCAACCGCTTCAAGAACGCGGTGACGGAAGTCATGGCCCGCCTCGACGGGATGATCGCCGACGGGCGCAACGTGTTCTTCGCCCACACCATGGCCGGCGGCATTCCCAAGGCCAAGGTGTTCCTGGCCATCGCCAACCGCATTTACAAGGGACGTGGCGAACGCTTCATGTCTTCGCAGGTTCTTCTCGATAGCGATCTGGGCAAGCTGATCCTGCAAAACTTCGACGAAGTGACGGCAAACAGCTTCCAACACCTGATTGACGGTAGCGCCGCAATCCGGGCACGGATTGCGGCGAGCGGCGGCCAAGTGCGCTACACGGCCTACGGTTATCACGGCACGGAAATACTCATCAATGGCCGCTACCAGTGGCAGACCTACACCAATTACACCCAGGGTTACGCCAAGATGCTGCTGGAACGCATCGCCGCTGCAAGCTGGAATGCGGGGGTCAAGGCCACGGTTTATAACTGCCCGGAGATTCGTACCAATTCCTCCGACATTTTCGTCGGCGTCGAACTGCCGCTGATGTCCTTGCTATTGGCCTTGAAGAAGGAGAATGGCGGTGCGTGGGCTGAAGAGCAGTGGCGGATATGCCGTGATTTGCTGCAAGACGGCAACTCGCTGGAAACATTGCTGCAAAAGATCGAGGACTTCAATGCCAGCGAGGTGATGCAGGGCTTCCACGATTTCGACGCATGGCCGATGCCCAACAGTACCGCTTTGGCTGACCTGATGATCGGTGCATCGGAAGAAATAGTCCAGATGCACAAGGACCGCAAAACCCTGATTACCGATCATTTGAGCAGCCTGGTTCTGGAAGCCACCGGGCCGCTGATGTTCCATGAGACATCCAACCCCGCCGCGCCGGTGCTGTGGCTCAATCACGACATCATCGCGCAGCAGTTGAACCAGATGCACGCTTGATACAGGGCCGGGTTCAGAACACCAGGGTTTTCCAATCCGGGGCGATGGACCGCGCAACAAAAGCCGACGCCCCGGCCACTCCCGATAGTTCCGGAATCATGGTGATGCCGTTGGAAGTATGTTGGGTGACCGCCATCGAACAGGCCAGAAAACGCACCCCCAGGTTCGCGGCTTCGCGCATGAAGGCATAGACTTTTTTACCGCCGCTGGTGACGGCCTGCTCGGCAACACCGGGTACCAGCAACTTCACGGATGGGCCGGCGAAATGGATTTCCACTTCGCTATCGAGAGCCGCCGCCGCAGTGGCATACACAAAAGGCGCGGCGCACAGGTCGGGTTGCTCGGGCGTGGTTGCCCACAGCAGGATCGCGAGTTTGCTCATGGCTCGACCCGCGCATCCGGCTCCATCGCCCGCAGATGGGCAACGTAGGCGGCAGCATCCACCAAAGCAGCACTTTCCGCCTCCCAATCCAACGGCGTGCCGCGCGCCATCCATCCTCCACCGTAAGGATCGTCGTTGATGATCTGCGGGCGGTCCTCGGCAAGTTCATTGGCTTCTTCGAGGACGAAGGAAAGCGGAGCATGCACGGCAATCACTGTCTTGGCGCTTTCCACGGTGCCCAGCCCCCGGCCCTGCTCCACTTGGGCGCCCCTTGGCTTTGCCGTGAAGGCAATCACCTTGCCGGCGAGAAACAGCCCGAAGCTGGTAGCGCCGACCACCACTTTATCGCCGTCGTGCAGCACCCACATGTCGTAGCGCGGATCATAACGGCGGTCGGCGGGAATTGCCCCGCAAAAAGGTTCACGAGCCATCAGTGTGGGCGGATCGTGCCGCCAGGGACGATCAAAATATTACGGTCGTGGAAGGTCATGGATATCTCATTCAGAAAATGGAAAACGGGCGGAAGAGAGTGGGAGTCGAACCCACCAGGGACCGCTTGGCGCCCCCTGTCGGTTTTGAAGACCGGCCGCCCCACCGGGGGACGATCTCTTCCGTGATACTACTCACCGCAAAATCCACTGCCGCACCGTGCCCGGCTCGCGCCGGACATGGGCGTCCCTGACGCGTCGAGTGTAGCCAACGCGGTCGAAGAACTCAAGAATATGGATGGCCACCTTGCGGCCCCCGCCGATGAGGTCGCGCAACGCCGCTGCCCGTGCCATTCCGTCGCGGATGCACAACGCGTCGACATGGTTTGCCAACTCTGCCACGGCTTCTGCCGTGAAGTAATGATCCTGTGCGATGGGATAGATCAAACCCACCCGCGCCACGCGCTTCATCAGCCCGCGCACACCCTCCTCCGCCTTGCCGCTGCCGTGCGCCATGTCGCGCACTCGCGGCGGCTGGAAGGGAGCAGCGTCGAGCAAAGGTCGCAACTGCTTCCACAGTTCGCCGTCGGATGCCGACAGCGTGGCCCGGTGTTCGGGTAGATGCAGCCAGCCGCCGCTCTGGGCAAGTTGGCCGGCAGCTTGCAGTTCGCTGATAAGACGATCGAAAGCAGCGCGCGCCAAGGTCGGCAACGTTAGACGGCACAACCGGGCGCGTTCGACGCCGATCATCTCGGGTGCGCGCTGGTGTTCGGCGGCAAGCGCCGCCAGCAGACGCTCGCCGAGCCGTTGCCAGCCCTCCGCGGTAAATCCAATGGTCGTGCCGGCGTCCTCGATGATCGTCAGACCGAGTGCCTGCCATAGCAAAGCGGGGGCGTCGAGGTTGCGGCTCAAGGCGTAGCGGCCTAGATCGACGCCATCCGGCTGGCGTTCCAGTGCCGCCCGCAACGCCGGTACCGGGTCGTCGTCCCCAAGCAGGCGCAGCATGGCGAGGCGTTCTGGCGCACGTTTGTGGCGCGTCGGCGGAAAGATGTCGAGTACCCGGCCTCCGCCGAGGGTGTGCGTCGCCGATTGGTCGCGCAGAATGAAGCGATCCAGGGAAAGCGTGCCGACCGGCTTGTCGAGCAATATTTCGGCAAGCATGGTGGCGCCGGGGCTGAGACTCTCGCCTTCCAACAGCGCCAGCCGCCCGAGGATATCGACAGCCCCCAGATGCACATGTAGCGGCTGCCAATGGCGTAATGGTTCGAACGCACGCACCTCGCACTGAAAGCGCTGCACCGGCAGGTGCAGGCGTGGCGCGACGACCCACATGCCGCGCGCCAGGTCGGATTTTTCGAGATCGCCGGCAAGATTCATCGCGATGCGCTGCCCGGCGCGGCCTTCCTGTGCCGGGCTATCCTGAACGTGCAAACCGCGCACCCGCGCCGTGAGTCCGGGCGGCGTTACGATGACGCTATCGCCGACGGCAACGCGGCCGGAAAACGCCGTGCCGGTCACGACTAAACCGATGCCTTGCAAGTTAAAGACTCGGTCGATGGCAAGGCGAAACCCGCCATCCTCCTTGCGTTGACCGATTGTACGGGCGGCTTCAAGCAGGTGTTCGCGCAGGGCGGCGATGCCTGCGCCGCATTCGCCAAATCGTGCTGCGACGGGGAAAAGCGGAGCCTTAGCCAGCGGGGTTTCGGCGAGCAGACCGGCGATTTCATCGCGGGCCGCTGCCAGCCGCTGTGGGGTCACCGCATCGGCCTTGGTCAACGCCACCGCGCCACGGATGAGGCCCAGCAAGCCGGCGATAGCAAGGTGCTCGCGGGTTTGCGGCATTGGGCCATCGTCGGCGGCGACCACCAGCACCAAGAAATCGATACCGGTGGCGCCGGCCAGCATATTGTGGACGAGCTTTTCGTGCCCCGGCACATCGACGTAGCCGAGCAGGCCGTCGTCGGTATAGGCATAACCGAGATCGAGGGTGATGCCGCGCGCCTTTTCCTCCGGCAGGCGGTCGGCATCCACGCCGCTGAGCGCCTTGACCAGCGTGGTTTTGCCATGGTCGATGTGGCCTGCGGTGCCGACGATCATGATTCGCTGCTCATCGGGGTAGGCCGATCTGTCCGAGTTGCCCGGCGAATTCCGCCTCCCCATCCAAGCCGAGACAGCGCAGGTCGAGCCGCAACGCATTGTCGGCAATCCGGCCGATCACCGGCACCGGCAGGCGGCGCAGGCGTTCTTCCAGGGTATGCAGGATGCCGGTGCGCTTGCCTTGGGGGCGTATCACGAGTCCCGCAGAAGGAAGCCGGTCCACCGGCAGCGAGCCGGAGCCGATCTGGCTGGTGACCGGCTCGCTGGTAACCGTCACCGACCACGCCGCCAGCGCGGCCTGGAGAATCGGCAGCAGGCGCTCGGCTTGTACGCGGATATCTGCCTCCGGGCGGGTCAGCACGCGGATGGTGGTCAGCCGTTCGGCGAGGCGTTCGGGGGCACGGTAGAGTTGCAGCACGGCTTCCAGCGCGGCAAGAGTAAGCTTGCCGACACGCAACGCCCGTTTCAGCGGATTCTTCTTGATCTTGGCGATCAGTTCCTTGCGCCCGGCCAGGATCCCGGCCTGTGGGCCGCCGAGCAGCTTGTCGCCGGAGAAGCTGACAAGGTCGGCACCGGCGGCAAATGCCTCGCGCGGCGTGGGTTCGTGCGGTAGCCCCCACTGTTCGAGGTTCGCCAGGGTACCGCTGCCGAGATCGACAACCAAGGGGATGCCGTGACCGCGTGCGATGTCCGCCAGTTCCGCCTCGGGAACCGCATGGGTGAAGCCCTGCACCACGTAGTTGCTGGTGTGCACCTTCATCAGCATCGCGCTACGCGGGCGTAGCGCCTCGGCGAAATCCCTGGCATGGGTACGATTGGTGGTGCCGACCTCAATCAGTTTCGCCCCGGCGCGCTTCATGATGTCGGGAATACGGAAAGCCCCGCCGATCTCGATCAATTCGCCGCGCGAGACGATCACTTCTTTCCGCTGCGCCAGTGTGTTGAGCAGCAGGAACACCGCCGCCGCATTGTTGTTGACTATCGTTGCGGCTTCCGCACCGGTGAGTTCGCAGACCAGTTCGTTGACCACGTCGTCGCGGTCGCCGCGCCCACCGGTTTCGACATCGTATTCCAGCGCGCAAGGCGAGCGCGCCGCCATGACGAGCGCTTCGACGGCCTCTTCGGGGAGGACTGTACGACCGAGGTTGGTATGCAGCACTGTACCGGTCAGATTCAAGACACGGCGTAGCTTGGGGCGCATTTCCAGTTCGATACGAGCCGCCACGGCAGCAGCGAGTACCGCCGAATCGGGTACAGCGCCCCCTGCCTTTGCCGCGGCGCGGGCAACATCCAATTCGGCGCGGACGGAGCGGGTTGCAACGGCGCGGCCAAAGCGGGCCGCCAGTTCGACCACTCGCGGCTCGGCGAGGAGGCGGTCAACGGAGGGAAGTTGTGAGAGTTTGTTCATGCCTTCACCCGAACCGGGCAGAAAGTTGGTAGGAGAATTAGCTGTTGCCTGTCACGAACAGCAAATTGGGACCGGCTCGCGAGTAGCCAGCCTCATCGACCAGTAGGTCGAGCGCCAGCGTGGCAAGGTCGTCGGCCACCGGGTCGCCATCCGGGGCTTTCTCCAGGTAAAGAATCTTCAGATAACCCTGGCAGTCATCGCAGGTTTCGGCGCGCACCGCTTCGCCGTTCTTGGTATCGGAACCCTCGATATGGCGATAGGCGATCTTCCCGGTTGCGTCGCAGGTCGGGCACTTGACCCGCACCAGATTCCATTCGGTGTTGCACAGCGAGCAATGCAGGTAGCGCAAGTTGTTGGCATCCGGCGAGGGCCGCACCACGCTCGCCACCGGCATGTTGCCGCAGCACGGACACACGCCCGCCACGTCGAGAGCCGGCATGTGCTCCGCACCGAGGGCTGCGGCCATTGCGGTCCAATAGACCTGAAGGGCGGCAGCGACAAAGGGCAGCAGCACTGCGTCGTCACCGTGGAGTTCGGCGCACAGTACCTGCTCGGCGAGCGCTTCAAGCTGTTGCGGCGTTGCCGATTCAAGCCGGGCGCAGCTTTGCTGCACGGCTTGCGTCGCGTCGGATTTCAATGTGCCGACAATGCCTAGCAGCGCGGCGCGCCAACCGGCATCGCGCGTCCAGTGTTCGGCCGGCAACGGTGGCATGGCGTGGCTGTGCGCCTGTTCGAGCGCCGTCGCGTTGGGAAGCGGCACGGCGCCAAAAGTTTGCAGCGCGTCGTGCTGCGCTTGGGTGAGACGAGCGAGGAAGCGTAGCCAGTCGCCAAGGGCATGGCCTTCGGCAAGCGCGACGAAGCGCCGGGCGCGCTCGGCAAAAATCGTATCGCGAGCCGGTACAATGATTTGGGGAGGCTCGCTGGTCGATGGCATCAGGACGCCTTGCGGCAAGGCAGTGTTCATAATCAATGCGGTTCCATATAGAAGCCGGCCCACGAAGCGCAGTTCATGGGCCGGACGGTTGCTTACTTGCCGGTCATCTGGCGATACCAGCTGCGGTGATGTTGCTTGGCCCAGGCGCGGGTGACCGTGCCGTACCACATGGCGCGGATGGTGCCCTTGACCCAGATCGCGGCGTAGACGTGCACGGTGATGAGGCCGATCATGAATGCCGCGGAAGCAGCGTGGATCACCGCCCCGAAGCGCACCATTCCCACCGGCAAATTGAAGTAGGCGCGCCACAGCATGACGCCGGAAACCAACAACAGCAGCATACAGACTGCCAGCGCCCAGAACAGGAGCTTCTGTCCACCGTTGTACTTGCCTTGTTCCGGCATGTTGTGGTCGTCGCCTTCCACCATTTCCTTGACCCGGTTCACCCACGCCCAATCGGTCTGCGTCATGACGTTGAGCGCCTTGAAGCGCACAAACAGGGCAATGAAGGATAGCGCCATCAGCACCCCGAGGAAGGGATGCAGGATGCGCGTCCAGGTGCCCCCGCCAAACAGGTTGGTGAGCGGCCAGTACAGCGGGTGGAACAGGGTCAGCCCGGACAGGGCGAGCAGGATGAAGCTCATCCCGACCACCCAGTGGTTGGCCCGTTCGGGGGCGGTGTAGCGTTGCAGGTCTTTGGGATCGCGGATCATGCTGCATCCTCCTTTTCGACTTCTTTCTCGGTCTCTTTCGAGACTTCGTTCGGACCTTTGGTGACGTAATGGAACAGCCCGGCAAAGCCGACCACTGCCATCACTGCGGTAGCCAGCGGCTTGGTGACGCCTTTCCACAAGTGCACCAGCGGGCTGATGGCCGGATCGGCGGGCAGACCGCTATAGAGTTGCGGACGGTCGGCGTGGTGCAGCACGTACATGACGTGGGTGCCACCTACGCCCGGCGGGTCGTAAAGCCCCGCGTCCTTGTAGCCGCGCTCCTTGAGGTCGGCGATGCGCTGCGCGGCGTAGTCCTTCATCTGCTCCTTGGAACCGAACTGCAACGCCCCGGTCGGGCAGGATTTGATGCAAGCGGGTGCCTGACCGACCGCGACGCGATCCGAACAAAGCGTGCATTTATATGCCTTGCCGTCCTTTTTGGAAAGGCGCGGGACGTTGAAGGGACAGCCGGTAATACAGTAGCCGCAGCCGATGCAGTTCTCTTCGTGGAAATCGACGATGCCGTTGGCGTACTGGATGATCGCACCGGGCGCCGGGCAGGCTTTGACGCAGCCCGGATCGGCGCAATGCATGCAGCCGTCCTTGCGGATCAGCCACTCCAGCTTGCCGGCTTCTTCAACTTCGGCGAAGCGCATTACCGTCCATGAATTTTCGGTCAGATCAGCCGGATTGTCATAGACGCCGACGTTACTGCCGACTTCGTCACGGAGATCGTTCCACTCCAGGCACGCGGCCTGACAGGCCTTGCAGCCGATGCAGGTCGACACGTCGATGAGTTTCGCCACTTCAGTGGCTTGGCGCACCGAGGGCGACGGCGTGGTCGTCGCCGAGCGGCGCGCGATGTCTAACGATTGCAGTGCCATGTGCGCCTCCTTAGGCTTTCTCGATGTTGACCAGGAACGCCTTGTACTCCGGCGTCTGCGTATTGGCGTCGCCCACGAACGGCGTCAGGGTGTTGACGATGTAGCCGGGCTTGGTCATCCCCTTGAATCCCCAATGGATCGGGAGTCCGACGTGGTGCACCTGCTTGCCGTTCACCGTCAATGCCCTGAGGCGCATGGTCACGACCGCCACCGCAAAAATATGGCCACGATTGGAGCGCACCTTGACCCGATCACCGCTCGCGATGCCCTTCTCTGCCGCCAGTTCCGCGCCGATCTCGACGAATTGTTCGGGCTGGAGAATGGCGTTGATATTGCAGTGCTTGCTCCAGGTATGGAAATGTTCGGTAAGGCGGTAACTGGTCGCCGCGTAGGGGAAGTCCTGCGCCTTGCCGAAAACCTCCAAGTCGCCCTTGAATACCCGCGCCGCCGGGTTGCTCACCGCCTGCGGATTGGTATTCAGCGGGTTGCCGTCGAGCGGCGTCTCGAAAGGCTCGTAATGTTCCGGAAAAGGCCCTTCCGCCATCTTGTCCACGGCAAAAAAACGCGCGACCCCTTCAGGGTTCATGATGAACGGCCCCATGCCGTCGGCAGGATGGGAATCCGGCTTGAAGTCGGGAACATCGGAGCCGATCCACGAACTACCATTCCACCACACCTGTTTCTTGTCCGGATTCCACGGCTTGCCCGCCGGATCGGCGGAAGCTCGGTTGTAGAGGATGCGCCGGTTGGCCGGCCACGACCAAGCCCAATTCTGAGTTTGACCGTTGCCGTAGGGGTCGGCGTTGTCGCGCCGCGCCATCAGGTTGCCGGCCTGGGTCCAGGAGCCACAAAAGATCCAGCAGCCGCTGGCGGTGGTTCCGTCATCGCGCAGTTGCGCAAAGCCGTCCAACTGCTCACCGCCTTTCTTGACGATCTTGCCGGGATCCTTAGGATCGGCGAGATCGGCCAATGCCTTGCCGGAGAACTCTTTCGCCAGTTCCGCCGCCGCCGGGGCGTGAGGAATGCGATAGGGCCAACTAAGGTTGAGGATCGGCTCGGGGAAGGCGCCGCCTTGGGATCGGTACATTTCCCGCAGTTTCATGAACAGGCCGGCAATGATCTCGACGTCGGGCTTGCCTTCTCCCGGCGGTTCCGCGCTCTTCCAGTGCCATTGCAGCCAGCGTCCGGAATTCACCAGCGAGCCTTCCTCCTCGGCGAAGCAGCCCGAGGGCAGGCGAAAGACCGTGGTCTGGATTTTGGCCGGATCCACGTCGTTGTGCACGCCGAAATTCTTCCAGAACTCGGAAGTCTCGGTGGCCAGCGGGTCGATCACCACCAAGTACTTGAGCTTGGCCAGCGCCGCGCCCAGCTTGGCCTTGTTGGGGAAAGCGGCCAGCGGGTTGAAGCCTTGGCAGAAGTAGCCGTTAAGCCGGCCCTGGTGCATGTCCTCGAAGACTTGCAGCACGTCATGCACCTTGTCCAGCTTGGGTAGCCAGTCGAAACACCAGTCGTTGGACTTGTTTGCGGCCGCGCCGAACCAGGACTTCATCAGGCTGACGTGGAACTTTTCGTAGTTCTGCCAGTACGACAACTGGTTGGGCCGGAGCGGCTTGGATGCCCGTTTGTCGATGTAAGTCCGGTAGTCCATCTCCTTCTCGCCGGGCAAGGTCAGGTAGCCCGGCAACAGGTTGGAGAGCAGCCCCAGATCGGTCAAGCCCTGAATGTTGGAGTGGCCGCGCAAGGCATTCATGCCACCGCCGGAGACGCCGATGTTGCCCAGCAGCAACTGCACCATGGCGGCACTGCGGATCATCTGGGAACCCACCGAATGCTGGGTCCAGCCGAGCGCATAGAGGATGGTCGCGGCCCGTTCGGGAGTGGCTGTGGAGGCCAGCAGTTCGCAGACCTTGAGGAACAGTTCCTTGGGCGTACCGCAGATTTTCTCCACCATCTCCGGCGTATAACGGTTGTAGTGCGTTTTCATCAACTGATAGACGCAGCGCGGATCCTGGAGCTTCGGGTCGGTCAGGACGTAGCCGTCTTTCCCCAGTTGGTAAGCCCAGGTGGATTTGTCGTAGGCGCGCTGATCGGCGTTGTAGCCGGAAAAGATGCCGTTGTCGAAAGCATAGTCTTCGTTCACCAGGAAACCGAAGTCGGTGTAGGCGCGAACGTAGTCATGCTGGATCTTGTCGTTGGCCAGCAGATAGTTGATCACGCCGCCCAGGAAGGCGATGTCGGTGCCGGCGCGCAGCGGGGCGTAAAGATCAGCCACGGCAGCCGAGCGCGTAAAACGCGGATCGACGACGACCAGCTTGGCCTGGTTGTGCTTCTTGGCTTCGATTACCCACTTGAAACCGCAAGGATGTGCCTCGGCGGCATTGCCGCCCATAATCAGGACCATATCGGCATTCTTGATGTCGACCCAGTGGTTGGTCATCGCGCCTCTACCGAACGTCGGAGCCAGACTGGCCACCGTCGGTCCGTGTCAGACGCGGGCTTGATTGTCGAAAGCGAGGATGCCCAGGCTGCGCACCACTTTGTGAGTGATGTAGCCCGACTCGTTGCTCGACGCCGATGCCGCCAGGAAACCGGTGGTTAACCAGCGATTCACCGTTGCGCCGGCGGCGTTCCGGGTGACGAAATTGGCGTCGCGGTCGGCCTTCATCAATTGGGCGATGCGGGTGTAGGCCTCGTCCCACGAGATCCGCTTCCATTCGCTGGAGCCAGGCTCGCGCACTTCGGGATACTTGAGACGATCGGGACTTTTCACCATGTCGAGCAACGACGCGCCTTTCGGGCAGAGGGTGCCGCGGTTCACCGGATGATCCGGATCGCCCTCGATATGAATGATGTCGGCCTGGGCGTTTTTCGACTTGTCGCCAAGGGTGTAAATCAATACGCCGCAACTCACCGAACAGTATGGACAGGTATTCCGGGTTTCAGTGGCATGTGCCAGCTTGAATGTCCGCACCTCCGCCAGCACCGGGGACGGCGAGAACCCCATCATCGCGATGGTCGAGCTACCCATGCCAGCGGTGCAAATCTTGAAGAATTGCCGTCTGTTAACTTGCATTTGTAGATCCTCCTGAGATTCCAATTGCCTGCAACACCGCCGAACAGGATGTGTGTGCGCGAAATCCAGAATAGGGGACTTTGCGGCAATTGCAAATTGCGGTTACCTCGGATTATTTCTACTCCAAGATGGGGAATGCCCTATCGCCAAAGAATACGTATTTGATGAAAGTTGGATGGCAAAGGCAGATGAGCAGCCTACTTCCCGTTTATAATGTGCGCCCTAATTTTTTATTCGAGCCGAATCATGTCCAACATCCCTGTCTGTCCCCAATGTACCCTGCAAAACACTTACCCGGACGGCGCCAATTACGTGTGTGCCGATTGCGGTTATGAATGGCCGATGGAAGCCAGCGCTGCCGATGACGACGCCGATGCGGTAATCAAGGATGCCAACGGCAACGTGCTAGCCGACGGCGATGCGGTGGTGCTGATCAAGGATTTGAAAGTGAAAGGCTCGTCGATCACCCTGAAAATGGGCACCAAGGTGAAGAGTATTCGCTTGGTGGGCGGCGATCACGAAGTGGATTGCAAGATGGATGCCGGCAATTTCATGCTGAAGGCCTGCTATCTCAGGAAGGTCTGAGAATAGTTTGGCGCTCAGTTGACGATGGAGTTAAGCAGCAGGGAGCGCTGCTCCAGGCAATCGCTATCCCCGGCTTGATAGTCGCGGCAGATATCGGGACGGTTTTCATAGATGGTACACAGCATTGTCCGGCGATCCAGCGCTGCGCACCAACCATCGTCGAGGCGGTGCATCACCCAGCCGCCCCAGTGATTCTGGGCGGTGAATTCGGGCGGGACGCCGTCATCGCCGATCAACAAAACCTCCAGCCGGCAGCAGCAGGCCTCGCAATCCGCGCATGACACGACGAGGCCGGCATTGGGGACGCCCATTCTCGTTCAAGCGCCGTCGCTGGACGCGTCGATCTTGCGGCGCCGGGGACGGGAGGCGGATTTGCGCGCCGGCTTGGCGGGTGGCTCTTCGGCAGGAGCGACTTGGGCCGGCGGCTCGCTGACTGGAAGCGCTTCCGGCGCTGCCTCGCTGACTTGCGGTACGACCGCTTCGGCTTTCTTCGCCGCCGGTTTGCGGCCTCCCCGCTTGCGTCGGGTTTCCGGTTTGACAACCCCCTCTTCCGGCATAGCCGCTATTGCCTCCGCCTCAGGCGAAACCACCACATCCGTGGATTGCTCGGTTACTGCTTCGCTGCCGACCGCCGCGTTGCTGCTGCGATACACGTAGGCATTCGACTTCTCGTCGCGTCCGAATTCGAGGAGGCCACGTGCCTGAGCTTCTTCGAGCAGATTGATGAAAGCCCGGAAACCGTAGTAAGACTCGTTGAATCCGGGCTTGCGGCGCTTGATCGCCTCTTTCAGCACGGAGGCCCAGATCTTGCCGCTCTCGCCTCTTTCGAAAAGCAGTGCCTCGAACGTTTCCACCGCCAGGTCGATGGCCTTGGTCTTGCGCGCTTCCAACTCTTCCTTGCGGCTTTTCTCGTCTTCCGGAGTACGCTTGGTCGTCGGCTGGACCTCCCGGGTGCTACCCTTGGTAGCGCGCTGACTCTCACGCACCAGGTCGTCGTAATAGATGAATTCGTCGCAGTTGGCAATCAACAGGTCGGAGGTCGATTGTTTGACGCCGACGCCGATCACTTGTTTGGCGTTCTCGCGCAGCTTGGAAACCAGCGGCGAGAAATCGGAGTCGCCGCTGATGATGACGAAAGTGTTGACGTGGGATTTGGTGTAACACAGGTCGAGCGCATCCACGACCAGGCGGATGTCCGCTGAATTCTTCCCGGACTGGCGCACATGGGGAATTTCGATCAACTCGAAATTGGCCTCATGCATGGTGGCTTTAAAGCCCTTGTAGCGATCCCAATCGCAGTAAGCCTTCTTGACGACGATGCTGCCCTTGAGCAACAGGCGTTCGAGCACTGGTTTGATGTCGAATTTCTCGTATTTTGCATCGCGCACGCCGAGCGCGACGTTTTCGAAGTCGCAAAATACCGCCATGCTGAGGTTGTCAGATGCCATTAATTTTCTCCAATGAGAGGTTGGACGAGTTGGTCGTCAGGGTCTATGAACATCGAAGAACTGTTCCACTTCGGTTGGTTCGCGGGTGCGTTTCATCGGCGGCAGACTTTGCCAGATGCGCTTTCCGTATTGCTTGGTAATCAGGCGCGGATCGCAGATCATCAACACGCCACGGTCGGTTTCGTCGCGGATCAGGCGTCCCGCGCCCTGCTTGAGGGTAATGACCGCGTGGGGCAACTGAAATTCCATGAAGGCGTTGCGCCCCTCCTTGTTGATTCTTTCGATGCGCGCCGAGAGCACCGGATCGTCGGGCGGGGAAAACGGCAGTTTGTCGATAATGACCAAGGATAGCGCCGAACCGCGCACATCCACGCCTTCCCAGAAGCTCTGGCTGGCCACCAGCACGGCGTTGCCGAGCTTGCGGAAGCGTTCCAGCAGTTCGCTACGCGACCCTTGCCCCTGGATCAGCAAGGGAAAGTCCAGCTTGTCGCGTTCGAAGGCATCGCTCAGCAATTCATGGGCTTCGCGCATGGCGCGCAGGCTGGTACAGAGCAGGAAGGCCCGCCCGCCGCTGGCCTTGATGATCGGCAAGGCGGCCTTGACCACCGCTTCGGTATAGCCGGAAGTGTTGGGTTCGGGCATCCCCGGCGGGGCGTAAAGCAACGCTTGGCTTTCATAATCGAAGGGGCTTTCCCAACTGCTGGCGGCGGCTTCGAGCAGCCCCATCTGTTCCTGGTAATGGCGAAAATCGCGTTTTACCGCCAGGGTGGCCGAGGTAAAGATCCAGGCGCGCGGCTGGCCGCCGATCTGCTTCTGGAAGATTTCCGCAATCGACAGCGGCGTGGCGTTGAGTTGCAGGGCGCGGCTGTACAACTCGACCCAGCGCACCCGCTCCTGGTTGTCGTCGTCACGCCAGCGTTTGAGCTGGTCGCTGAACAATACGCCGCGCTGCCAGCAGTTTTTCAGTCCTTCACCGCGCTCCGCCTGGGTTTCCAGGAGTTTGACGAGTTCCTCCAGACGGTCCTGGACGGTTTGTACGGCTTCGCTAAATCCATCCTTGCGCAGGGCCGTCGCCAGGGGCATCCGCGCACTTTCCTGGGGAAAAACCAGGCGCAGGTCGCGGGCAGCCTTGTCGAGCTTATCGGTGGCCTTGGGCAATTCGGCGAAATCCTTGGCCGAGGTTAGGGCTTCCGCGTGGGAATCGCGCGCCAGTTCCAGCAACTGGCTGGTGCTCAGGTTCTCGCCGAAAAACAGGCTGGCGGTTTCCGGCAACTGGTGCGCCTCGTCGAAAATCACTGTGTTGCTCGCCGGCAGCAATTCGCTCAGTCCCTCGTCGCGCAGCCACACGTCAGCAAAGAACAAATGATGGTTGACCACCACCACGTCGGCCTCCTGGGCGCGCTTGCGCGCTTCCATGACGAAGCATTCCTTGTAGCTGGCGCATTCCTGGCCCAGGCAGTTTTCCCGGGTGGACGTGACGAAACCCCAGATCGCGGCGTTTTCCGGCACTTCGCCGAGTTGGCTTTTATCGCCGCTCTTGCTGGTGGCCGCGTAGCGCTCGATCTTGGGCAAATACAGGGCATCCTCGCGGGTCGGAAAGCGACCTTCCGCCTTGGCGCGGGCAAGGTGGAAATGACACACATAGTTTGCCCGGCCTTTCAGCATTGCCACGCTCGCCGGGACTTTCAGGGCGTCGCGCAGCGCCGGGATATCACGGAAGAAAAGCTGATCCTGCAGGGTCTTGGTGCCGGTCGAGACGATCACCTTGCCGCCGGAGAGCAGTGCCGGCGCGAGATAGGCGAAGGTCTTGCCGGTACCCGTGCCGGCTTCGGCAATCAGGATGTCGTGCTTGGCGATGGCATCGGAAATCGCCTGCGCCATTTCGATTTGCTGGCGGCGGGGACGGTAGTCGCGGATGGCGCCGGAAAGCACGCCTCCGGCGGAAAAGATGGAATCCAGATCAAGCATGAAGGGTAAATACGTTTTACAGTCATCATATTATCACGATAGTCCGGAATCATAGGCAGACACCGTTTTGGCAGAATACCGAATCGGTGCTAAATTGAAGATACTTCCTCCAACGGTCGGGGTCTCACATGATAGAAATTCGCATACACGGACGCGGTGGACAGGGAAATGTGGCGGCAGCCTACATCCTCGCCAGTGCGGCTTTCCAGGATGGCCGACACAGCCAGGCCTTTCCCAATTTCGGTGCAGAACGGCGCGGCGCGCCGGTAACAGCTTTCGTGCGCATCGCCGAGCAGCCTTTCAGCCGGCGCTGCCAAGTACTCAATCCCGCTTTTCTGATTGTCCAGGATGAAGCGTTACTGCATATCCCCGGGGTGACCGACGGGCTGCTGGCAGGCGGTGGAATTCTGGTCAATTCGACCAGTACCACGGAACTATTAAGAGAACAGACAGGTCTCAATATAGTTGCTCTCTCCGCCAACGCCTTGGCAAGAAAAATTCTCGGACGTCCAGTACCCAATACCGCCCTGCTTTCCGCATTTCTCTCCTTGACGGGCATGATTTCGATAGATGCGCTAGTTAAAGGATTGGAACAGCGTTTCAAGGGCGAGGTGCTGGATCGCAACACTCAATTGGTCAACGAAGCCGCCCAACTGGTTCAGGTCGGCTTGTGGAAGGAAATCAACCATGCCGCAAATGCTTGAAGGCTCGCAGGCTCTGGCCCGCGCGGTCGCTTTGTGTCGTCCGCAGGTGGTGGCGGCCTATCCGATCACGCCGCAAACCCATATTGTCGAAAACATTTCCAAGCTGGTTGCCGACGGCAAACTGCATTGCGAACTGATCAGCGTGGAAAGTGAATTCTCCGCCGCCTCGGTGGTTCTGGGTGCCGCTGCTGCGGGTTCGCGCGCTTACACCGCCAGTTCCTCGCAAGGTATCCTGCTGATGAGCGAGGTACTGTACAGCATTGCCGGCCTGCGCATCCCACTGGTGTTGACCTGCGCCAACCGTGCGGTAGGCGCACCGTTGTCGATTTGGAACGACCAGCAGGATTCCATGGCGGTTCGCGATGCCGGGTGGATCCAGATTTATTGCGCCGACAACCAGGAAGCCGTGGATGCCACCATCCAGGCCTACCGCATTGCCGAACGCACCGAGTTGCCGGTAATGATCTGTGTCGACGGCTTCGTGCTCACCCATACTCTGGAGCAGATCGAAATGCCCAGCCAGGAACAGGTGGATGGTTTCCTGCCGGACTTCCAGTTTTCCCGCGCGCTCAATCCGGCCAATCCAATCAGTATCGGCACCCTGGTGTCGCCGGATTATTTCTCCGAAGTGCGCCATTCGCACCATCAAGCGCTGCTTAATGCGCAGGTTGAGATCCAATCCGCCGATGCGGACTGGGCTGCGGTCAGCGGTCGTTCGGGAGGCGGACTGCTGTCAGTGGAAGGCGATCCGGCTGCCAAGGTCGGAATCCTGTCGCTAGGGTCGGTGATCGGCACCTTACGCGATGCACTGGGCGAATACCCCGATGCCGGCCCCGCCAAGCTCATCAAGCTGCGCACTTTCCGGCCCTTCCCCGAAGAAGCCCTGCGCGAAGCCTGCGCCGGACTGACCGACCTGGTGGTGCTGGAACGCGCCCTCTCGCCGGGTAGCGGCGGCATCATCGGCACCGAGGTGCGAGCCGCCTTTGCCGGCCGGTCGGACATGCCGCGTGTCCATAATTTCGCCGTCGGCCTGGGCGGGCGCGACATCCCGCTGGATATTTACCCGCGTCTGATGGCGGCGGTCAAATCGCCTTCCGGTGCATCTTTCGCGATCTTCGACGCAAACCTCGACAGATTGCCGGAAGCCGACCGCTAATAGGAGTCATGAAACATGAGTGAAACCACCATTCCCTTGAGTGAACTACGCCGCAAACAGCCGCGCTTTTCCGGCCTAGAATCCGGCCATCGCGCCTGCCTGGGCTGCGGCCAGGCCTTGGCTGCCCGCTTGGTAACGGAATCCGCCGGCCCTGACGTGATGCTCGCCAACGCCACCGGTTGCCTGGAAGTTTTTACCACTCCCTGGCCGGAATCAGCGTGGCGCCTGCCTTGGCTGCATTCCCTCTTTGAAAATGCCGGCGCCATCGCTTCCGGCATGGAAGCCGCGCTGAAGGCACAAGGCAAGGCGACCAAAGTCATCGCCATGGGCGGCGACGGCAGCACCTTCGACATCGGCTTCCAGGCTCTGTCCGGGATGCTGGAGCGCAACCACAACGTACTCTACGTGTGTTACGACAACGAAGCCTACATGAATACCGGCATCCAGCGTTCCAGTTCGACGCCGCACGCCGCCTCCACCACCACCTCGCCGGTCGGCAAGGAGCGCATGGGCAAACGCCACCTGAAAAAGGACATCATTCAGATCATCGCCGCCCACAATATTGCCTACGCCGCCACCGCTTCGGTAGCCTACCCCTCCGACATCCGCAAGAAAGTACGGCGCGCCTTGGCGATCGAGGGTGCCACCTTCCTGCAAATTCATGCGCCCTGCCCGCTCGGCTGGGGCCACGATGGCGCGGTAAGCATCGAAGTGGCGCGCTTGGCGGTGCAATCCGGACTGTTCCCGCTGATCGAACTGGAGCGGGGGGAACTTACCGGCGCCATGCCATTACGCACCCCCAAGCCGGTTTCTGCCTATCTGAAGATGCAGCAACGTTTCGGTCACCTGTTCAAAAACGATCCACGCGCATTGGAAGAACTCGAACATTTGCAGGCCATCGCCGACCATAACATTGAAATCTACCATTTGCGGGGTGACGGTGAAGATGCGCTGGACAGCGAAGGCGCCGATACCGTACGTCGCGGCGGCATTCGCTGGGCTTAATGTTCCGCGTTAGAAATGCAACGCAACAAATTGAAAGGTAATTGAAATGGCCATATTGACCCGTGGCGCTTATGCCTATCCGTCCACTTCATTGCAATACCATACCGGTACCTGGAGGGTGCAAAAGCCCATCCACGAGCACCGCGCCGCGCCCTGTCATAATGCCTGCCCGGCGGGAGAAGATGCGCAGGCTTATCTCGCCAAGATCGCCGAAGGCCGTTTCCAGGAAGCCTGGGAAACCATCGTGCGGATCAACCCGCTGCCCGCCGTCACCGGGCGCGTCTGTCACCATCCCTGTGAAAAATCCTGCAATCGCGGCGAGTATGATGAACCGCTGGCGATACATAGCGCCGAACGCTTTCTTGGCGACGAGGCAATCAAGAACAACTGGGCTTATCCGGTTTCCCCTCCCGCACCCAACGCGCCCCATGTGGCGGTGATCGGCGCCGGGCCGGCCGGCCTGTCGGCGGCCTACCACCTGATCCAACGCGGTCACAACGTCACGCTTTTCGACGAATTGCCGGAAGCCGGCGGCGTACTGCGTACCGCGATTCCTCAATATCGCCTGCCACGTGAAGTACTCAACGCCGAAGTGAAACGCCTGCTGGCCGTCGGCATGAAATTCGAGCCGCAAAAACGCTTGGGCCGGGACTTCTACATTGAGGATTTACAGCGCGACTATGCCGCCGTATTCCTCGGAATCGGCAACCGTCATGGACGCGAATGGAGCATCGACGGCGTCATCCCGCGTGGCTTGCGCAACGGCCTGGAACTTCTTGAGGAGTGGGTGGCGCTGGGCGAGGTTCCGACCCCGCAGAGCGTCGCCATCGTCGGCGGCGGCAACACCGCCGTGGATATCGCCCGCGTACTCAAGCGTGCCGGCACCCGCGAAGTTCACGTGATTACCCATCATGCCCTGCCCGGCGTTGACGTGCCGCCGGAACTCATGATGACCGCAATTCCCCGCGAAATTTCCCAGGCGCAGGACGAAGGCGTGATCGTCCACGAATTCCGCGGCATCCGCCGCCTCATCCTGCGTGGCGAAAAAGTGGTGGGCCTGGAACTGGTGCACATGAAGAAAGTGCCGCAAGCCAACGGCAAATTCGAAACCAAGGCTTTTGAAGGCACTGAAACCGTGCTGCACGTCGAGCAGGTGATTCCCGCGATCGGCCAGGAAGTTCTGCCCTTCGGCGTGGAAATGCTGCTGGGCAATCAGCCGTTCTTCAAGGTTGACCATTGGGGCAATCTGGAAAAGCACCCCGGCATTTTCGTCGGAGGGGACGCGCGCGGCGGACATGGCACCCTGAGCGGCGCCATCGGCGACGGCCGGCGCGCAGCGGAGGCCATCGACGCCTACATCCTGGGCGGCAACTTGATTCATCATGAGGCGGCTCAAGCGGTTCCCTATAGCCAAATCAACCTGAACTATTTCGAACACAGCACACGCCACAATTCGCCGATACTCCCCGTCGAGGCGCGGCGATCCTGCGAGGAAGTCGAAGGCGGCCTGAGCCAGCATGAGGTTTTCGCCGAAAGCCAACGGTGTTTCTCCTGCGGCAACTGCTTCGCCTGCGACAACTGCTGGACGCTGTGCCCGGACTCGGCGGTTCTGAAAACCACCGAAACGGCCTTCGACGGCACCCATTACATTTTCGATTACGATTACTGCAAAGGCTGCGGGCTGTGCGCGCATGAATGCCCCTGCAGCTTTATCGCGATGAAGGATGAGTTGTAGTATTTTTTCCGGATGGAGGGCTTCGGCCCGCCATCCGTTCTCCCTTCCCTGCTATTTCCTGCACTACCGCGTTCTACCTTGATTCCCCGTTCTGCCCGGCTATAATTCCCTATATATAACTAACCGGTCAGTTATCATCATGACAGATGATGTTCCCCAACCCCCTCGGTGGCAACGCCGTGCCGAATCTCGTCCCCAGGAGGTGTTGGAAGCGGCATTGGCGGTGTTCGTGGAGCGCGGCTACACGGCCGCCAGCCTTGACGAAGTGGCCCGCCGTGCGGGTGTTTCCAAAGGCACCCTCTATCTGTACTTCGACAACAAAGCGGAACTATTCAAGGCGGTCATTCGCCAGTCGCTGGTTTCCAACATGGACGAGGCGCGCACCCTGGCGGCGCAACATTCCGGTGATAATTGGGAGTTGCTCACCCTGGTATTGCGCGAATTCACCCATAAGGTGGTGATGTCCCCCCTTTCCGGCATCCCCAAGCTGATCCTCGGTGAGGCCGGCAACTTTCCCGAAATTACTCGCTTCTATTTCGACGAAGTCGTGCAGCGCGGGCGGACCCTGATTCAGGGCATACTCGAACGCGGCATCGCTGCCGGCGAATTTCGCGCCGTGGATACTGAGGAAGCATGGCGCATCGTTATTGCACCGCTGGTATTGAGCATGTTGTGGAAGCACACCTTCCAGCCCTTCGAGCCACAGGGGCTGGATTTCGAGCGCCATCTGCGCACCCATCTCGACCTGCTGCGCCACGGCCTTGCCAGCGCGGCGTCACATCAGGAATAGCCATGAAAGCCAAAATCGCCATTCTTCTCGTATTTGCCTCGCTGCTCGGAGCCGCCCTGGTCTTCTGGATGCGCCACAGCGGCCAGCCAGCTCCGACCACGTTGACCCTGCAAGGTAATGTCGATATCCGCCAGGTTGAACTGGCCTTCAATGCCAGCGGGCGCATCGCCGCCCTGCTGGCGCGCGAGGGTGAGGAGGTGCGCGCCGGGCAGGTGCTGGGGCGCCTCGATACGCAGCGCCTCAGCCTGGCACTGGAGCAGGCCGAGGCCCAAGCCACCGCGCAACGCCACGTACTGGCCCGCTACCAGGCCGGCTCGCGTCCCGAGGAAATCCGCCAAGCCCGCGCCCAGCGTGACGCGGCCCGTGTCGCGGTGAGCGACGCCGAACATTTCCAGCGCCGTCAGGAGGCTCTCGCGGCACGCGGTTTCATTTCCCCGCAGCAAGCCGACAGCGCGCGCTTCGCTTTCGAAAAGGCGCGCGCCCAGTTGCAGGCTGCCGAGGAAACCCTGCGCCTGGCTGAAATCGGGCCTCGCCAGGAAGACATCGCCAGCGCGCGCGCCACCCTCGCCGCTCAAAGCGCCGCCGCCGACCTGCTGCGCCACGACATCGGCGAGGGCGAACTGCGCGCCCCGGTGGACGGCATCATAGAAAACCGCATTCTCGAAACCGGCGACATGGCCTCCCCGCAGAAACCGGTGCTCACCCTCGCGCTAACCGATCAGCCGCGGGTACGGGTATGGCTGCCCGAAGCCTGGCTGGGGCGCGTTCCGCTCGGCGCGCTGGCCACCGTGCGTAGCGACAGCCATCCCGATCAGCCGTTGCGTGCCTGGGTAGGCTACGTCTCGCCCAGCGCCGAATTCACGCCCAAGTCGGTGGAAACCGTGGAAATTCGCACCAGCCTGGTCTACCAGGCAAGAGTGATGGTGTGCGGCGGCGAAGGCCGCCTACGCTTGGGCATGCCGGTGACGGTGACGATTCCGCTCGACCAGGCGCTCCCCCAACCGGGCGGTGATCCTTGCCGGGAAGGGCGTTAGGGCGTCAGCCATGGACGAAGCGCCGGCAATCGCCGTCCGCGCCCTGAGCAAGGGTTTTCACGCGGGCAAGGAACCTATCCGGGCACTCGACGGGATAAGCTTCACCATCCGTCCGCACACGGTGAGCGGCTTGATCGGACCGGACGGCGCGGGCAAGACCACCCTGATGCGCCTCATCGCCGGATTGCTGGTGCCGGATGCCGGGCAAGCCGAGGTGCTGGGCCTCGACGCCAGCCGCGATGCGCTCGCCGTACAGGCCGCACTGGGTTACATGCCGCAGCGTTTCGGCCTTTACGAAGACCTCACGGTTCAGGAAAACCTCGATCTCTACGCCGATTTGCAGGGCGTTCCGCTCGCCGAACGCTCCCCGCGTTACGCCGAACTGATGCACATGACCGGCCTCGCGCCGTTTACCCGCCGCCTTGCCCGGCGCCTATCGGGCGGCATGAAGCAGAAGCTCGGTCTCGCCTGTACCCTGGTACGCCCGCCCCGTCTGCTGCTGCTCGACGAACCGACGGTCGGGGTGGATCCGGTATCGCGCCGCGAACTATGGGCCATCGTCGATCGCCTGGTGCGCGATGCCGGCATGAGTGTGCTGCTCTCCACCGCCTATCTGGACGAAGCGGAGCGATGTAGCGAGGTGATCTTGCTGCATGAGGGGCGGGTGCTGGATCAGGGGCCGCCCGCCGCAATGAGCGCGCGCATGGCTGGACGCTGCTGGGCGGTGACCGTTCCCGGGCGCCGCCATCGCGACGTGCAGGCCGAGCTGGCAGGCACCGCAGGGATTGTTGATGCCCTGGTGCAGGGTGACCACGTGCGGCTCGTTACCCAAGCCGGCACAGGTTCCGAGTTACCCGCTCCCCTCGCGGAAATCGCAGGGGCACGCTATGTGCCGGTCGCTCCCCGCTTCGAGGACGTATTCGTCGATTTGCTCGCCGCGAGTGCCGGCGCCCCGCCCCCTGCCGCCAGCGGCAGCCCGGGGCTAGCAGGCCACGGCAGCGAAGCGGTCATCGAGGTGCGTGATCTGGTACGGATTTTCCGCGACTTCCGGGCGGTGGACGGTATCGGCTTCACCGTGCGGCGCGGCGAGATTTTCGGCTTACTGGGGGCCAACGGCGCGGGCAAATCGACCACTTTCCGCATGTTGTGCGGCCTGTTGCCGGCCAGCAGCGGCAGCCTGCGGGTAGCCGGACTGGATTTACGCCACGCCGCGGCAACGGCGCGGGCGCGCATTGGCTACATGTCGCAGAAGTTTTCCCTCTACGGCAATCTCAGCGTCGCCCAGAACCTGGATTTCTTTGCCAGCGCCTACGGTTTAGCCGGTTCGGCGCGCCGAGAGCGCATTGCCTGGGCGCTCGAAGAATTCGATCTGGCGCGCCACGCCGAACACCTCTCGGCAGACCTTTCGCTGGGCTACAAGCAGCGCCTGGCAATGGCCTGCTCACTCATGCACCGCCCGGAAATCCTCTTCCTCGACGAACCGACCTCGGGGGTCGATCCCCTGGCGCGCCGCGAATTCTGGCAGCGCATCAATGCCCTGGCGCGGGCCGGCGTGACGGTGCTGGTGACCACCCATTTCATGGAGGAAGCCGAGTATTGCGACCGTCTGGCGATCATGGCCGCCGGACGCATCCTCGCCTTGGATGAACCCGCAGCGATCAAGGCCGGAGCGCGCACACCACAGCTTCCCGAGCCGAGCATGGAGGACGCCTTCATCGCCCTGGTCGAAACCTCCGTCACGCAACGGGAGGCGGCATGAACGCGCCGCTGCGGGGGAGCGCCGCGATGCGCCTGCGCGGCCTGGTGCGCAAGGAATTCCTGCAAATCGTGCGGGATCCCAGCAGTATCGCCATCGCCTTCCTGATGCCCTTGTTCCTGCTGGTGCTGTTCGGCTACGGGGTTTCGCTGGATGCCGACCATGTTCCGCTCGCGCTGGTGGCGGAAGCACCGTCGCCGGACAGCGCCGACTTTTTCGCCAGCCTGACCGGCAGTTCCTCCTTCGCGCCGCGCATTGTGGCGTCCCTCGACGAAGCCGAGCGCGATTTGCGCGCCGGTCGGGTCAACGCCATCGTTCACCTGCGCGCCGATTTCGCGGAACGCCTGCGCCGCCCCACCGGCGCGCCCATCCAGGTCATCGTCAACGGGGTGGACGCCAATACGGCGCGTCTTACCCAGGGTTACATCGAAGGGGCATGGGGCAATTGGCTGGCGCGCCGCGCCGCTGCCCAAGGGCAGAAGCTGGTAACCCCGGTCAGCCTTGAAGCACGGGTATGGTTCAACAGCGAACTGAAAAGCCGCAATTACCTGGTGCCGGGCCTGGTGGCGATCATCATGACGCTGATCGGCGCCCTCCTCACCGCGCTGGTGATGGCCCGCGAATGGGAGCGCGGCACACTCGAAGCGCTGCTGGTAACGCCGGTGCGGATGAGCGAGGTGCTGCTCGGCAAGATCATCGCCTATTTCACCCTCGGCACCGGCGGGATGCTGCTCACCGTGGGACTCGCCGTATGGCTATTCGGGGTGCCGCTACGCGGCTCGTTCTGGCTGTTGTGGGCGTGCGCCTCGTTGTTCCTGCTGGCCGCGCTGGGCATGGGCCTGACCATCTCGACCCTGGCGCGCAACCAGTTCGTTGCCGGGCAGATCGCCATCATCGGCACCTTCCTGCCGGCCTTCCTGCTGTCCGGCTTCATCTTCGACATCAACTCCATGCCGGCGGTGGTACAGGCCATCACCCACATCGTGGTGGCACGTTATTTCGTCGCCATCGTGCAGACTCTGTTCCTCGCCGGCGACGTGTGGGCGGTGGTGATTCCCAATGCCTTGGCACTGCTTGCGATGGCGCTGTTTTTCCTGGGCGTGACCTGGCGCAAGTCGCGCAAGCACCTGGAATGAAGGAATCCAAGCCATGCTGACCCGCATCCTCGCCCTCCTCCACAAGGAATTGCTGGCTCTGCTGAAGGATCCCAAGAGCCGCTTCGTGCTGATTATTCCGCCACTCATCCAGTTGCTGGTGTTCGGCTATGCGGCGAGTTTCGACCTCAAAACCATTCCCTGGGCGCTCTACGACGAGGATCGCGGCACGGCAGCGCGCGAACTGGCGGCGGCCTTCGACGGCGTGCCGCTATTCCACCGCGTCGCCACCCTGCGCGGCGACGGAGAAATCGCGCCGCTGGTGGATCGCCGCGAAGTACTGATGGTGGTGCATATCAGCCCACGCTTTTCCGCCGACCTGCACAACGGCAATCCCGCGTCGTTACAAGTCATCATCGACGGGCGCAATTCCAACGTCGCCCTGATCGGCATGAACTACGTGCGCAGCATCGTCGAACGCTATAACCGCGACTGGCTGGCCAACCACGGCGGCAACGCTCCGCCCGCCCGCCTGGAAACCCGCGCCTGGTTCAACCCCAATCTGGAAAGCCGCTGGTTCTTCATCCCCGGCATCATCGGCATGCTGTCGCTGGTCACCACCATGCTGGTGACCGCCCTGACCGTGGCCCGCGAGCGCGAGCACGGCACTTTCGACCAATTGCTGGTCACCCCCCTGCGCCCCGGCGAAATCCTGCTCGGCAAGGCGCTTCCCGGATTCCTCATCGGGCTGGTGCAAGGTACGCTGATCCTGCTCGTCGCCACCTTGTGGTTCCGCGTTCCCCTGCTCGGCAGTCTGGCGGCCCTCTACACCGGACTGGCGCTGTTCCTGCTCTCCGGCGTGGGTGTCGGGCTGCTGATATCTTCCCTCGCCGTCACCCAGCAGCAGGGCTTGCTGGGCGCCTTCCTGTTCATGGTGCCGGCGGTGATCCTGTCCGGCTTCGCCACCCCTATCGCCAACATGCCGGCATTCGTCCAGACCATCACCCTCATCGACCCACTGCGCTATTTCCTGATAATCCTGCGCAAAGTGTTCCTCGAAGGCGCGGGATTCGACATCCTCATCCCCCAATTGTGGCCGATGGCCCTGATCGGCGCCGCCGCGCTGGCGCTTGCCAGTTGGCTGTTCCGGCATCGCATGTATTGATCTTGGATTGTTTATGCGGGGCGCTTCGCGCCTTGATGAAAAGCCGGTTGAACTATCCCCGGCAATACGCGACTGCCTCTTCCAGGCGCTCCACGGCAACGATTTCCATACCCTCGATGTTGTGCTTGGGCTTGTTGCCCTTAGGAATCACCGCATGGGTGAAACCCAGCTTGGCGGCTTCCTTGAGGCGTTCCTGACCGCGCTGAATGGGACGAATCTCTCCGGCCAAGCCGATCTCACCAAACACCACAAGTTTCCCCGGCAATGGTTTGTTTTTCAATGAAGAAACAATCGCCAGGAGCACCGCCAGATCAGCCGCCGGTTCGGTGATTTTCACCCCGCCCACGGCATTGACGAAGACATCCAGATCGAAACAGGCGATGCCGGCGTGGCGGTGCAGCACCGCCAGCAGCATTGCCAGGCGATTCTGTTCCAGCCCCACCGACAGGCGGCGCGGATTGGGCGCATGAGCCTCGTCCACCAAGGCCTGAATTTCCACCAACAGCGGACGGGTGCCTTCCTGCGTCACCATCACGCACGAACCCGCCACCTCCTGGCCGTGATGCGAAAGGAACAGCGCCGACGGGTTGCTGACCTCGCGCAGGCCTTTTTCCGTCATGGCGAACACCCCCAGCTCGTTGACCGCCCCGAAGCGATTCTTGAAAGCCCGGATTAGGCGGAAACTGGAATTGCTGTCACCCTCGAAATACAACACCGTATCGACGATGTGCTCCAGCACACGCGGCCCGGCCAGCGCGCCTTCCTTGGTGACATGGCCGACCAGCACCACCGCCGTGCCGCTTTGCTTGGCGAAACGGGTCAACTGGGCGGCGCACTCGCGCACCTGCGCCACGCTGCCCGGCGCAGATTGCAGAGCCTCCGAATAAACGGTCTGGATCGAGTCGATCACCGCGACTTCGGGCTTTTCCGCCGCCAAGGTGGCGAGAATCCGTTCCAACTGGATTTCCGCAAATAACTGCACCGCGCTGGCATCGAGTGCCAGCCGTTTGGCGCGCAAGGCGATCTGCTGGGCGGACTCCTCGCCACTCACGTAAATCACGTTCTTCGACACGCTCAAATGGCACAGCGCCTGCAACAGCAAAGTCGATTTTCCGATACCCGGATCGCCGCCGATCAGCGTCACCGCGCCTTCCACCATGCCGCCGCCCAACACCCGGTCGAATTCGGCGATACCGGTGCTCTGGCGCGGCACCTCTGCCGCCTCGACCTCGGAAAGGCGCTGCAGTTTTCCATTTGCCGCCAAGGCGTTGTAACGATTAGTCGAAGTGGAAGGTACGGCTTCCGCCACGGTTTCCACCAGCGTGTTCCACGCCGTGCAATGCGGACATTGCCCCTGCCATTTCGAGGTTTGCCCACCGCATTCGGTGCAGGAATAGAGGGATTTTGCCTTAGCCATCTTCAGGAAGCCCAGCCGCGCCGCTCGATTTCACCCAGCATCGCGGCGGCAACGGCGAGCAGTACCGGTACGAGGGCATGACCGCTGGTCAAGGCACCGGCAAGCAACTCCGGGTCTTCAACGTATTCATGCACCATCTGGTTGCGCAGATTGCGCATCGCCAGCCAGTCTTCGGCGGAGGTCAAAAAATCAAGGCGCTCGGCGCGGTCAAGATTGTCCATCACCGCCCCGGGTTTTTCGCCCAATGCCGTCAGCAGCACCGGCAACAGCTTGTCCCCCAGGGTATCCTGCAAGCGCCCGAAGCGCCCCACGAACGCCTCCACCCGCTCGGCGAGTTCCGGGTCTTCCTCCAGCGAACGCACCCGTTCGCCCGTGAAAGGCTGCCCGAACAAGCGCGCGTCGGTGCTTTCAAGATGCCGGCATTCCTTGCGCACCACCCGCGCCAGAAATTGCAGGCGTAGCATCCGTTTATCGTCGAGAGTCATAACAACCGCCCTTCCTTCAAAGCCATTTCATGTATCGGTAGCCGCGCCAGATTGGGCGCGCAGATCAGCACGTCCACCTTGCGCCCCGCCATCGCCCACGAAATCCGCGCCGCTAGACGTGCCGCGAGCAACGCCGGATTGTCCACCGGCTCATCCACTTCCACCAGCAAATCCACATCCCCACCACGCGCCGCATTGTCTAAACGCGAGCCAAAAAGCCGCACCCGTGCTTGCGCTCCGGCCAGTTCGGCGGTGCTTAGGCGGATGGTTTGGATTTGCTGTTCGGTGAGGCGCATGGCTTACAGGCTGGTGATGAGTTGCTTGAAAGCTTCGCCTTGCGACAAGGCATACAATAAGGCGGTCAGTAGAGTTCTCATACGCGGTTCATTTTCACAAGGTGTGTCGGTTGGGATAATGGCGGGATATTGTTACTGTGAAAAGCATAGGATTGTAGGTCGGCCTTGCGGGCTAAAGCCCGCCCTACAAACCATGGACAATGGGAATTTTAGCTTGGCGTTGCCGATGCCGAGCTTAATCCTCTCCGCCCGCCATTTCCACCACCGGCACCCGCTGAGCCAGTGCACACAGCAACTCGTAACCTATCGTCCCGGCCGCTTGGGCGACTTCTTCCACGGGCAGACCGTTGCCCCACAACGTCACCGGGCTGCCGACGCGCGCTTCGGGTATCTCCGTCAAATCGGCGAACAGCATGTCCATTGAAACGCGGCCCAGGGTGCGGGTACGCTTGCCGCTGACCAGGATGGGTGTGCCGGTGGGAGCATGGCGCGGGTAGCCGTCGGCATAGCCGCAGGCGACGGTACCTACGCGGGTGGGGCGTTCGGCACGGAACAGGCCGCCGTAACCGGCGATTTCCCCGACTTGCAGATTTTGCACGGCGATGACGCGGCTGGTGAGGGTCATCACCGGGCGCAGGCCGATTTCTTGGGCGGTTTCGTCGGTGAAGGGCGAGGCACCGTACAACATGATGCCGGGGCGTACCCACTCGGCGTGCGCCTGCGGGTAGCGCAATACGGTAGCGGAGTTGGCTAGGCTGCGCGGGAAGGACAAACCTTGCGTGGTTCGTTGGAAGCATTCGAGTTGTGATGCAATTCCCACACTTTCATCGGCGCAGGCGAAATGGCTGATGAGCGTGATGCTGCCGACGTTGGGGCAGGCTTGCAGGCGCTGCAAGACGGCTGGGAAAGCCTCGGGCGTGAAGCCGAGGCGGTTCATGCCGGTATTGAGCTTGAGGAAAATGTCGACCTTGCTAGGCAGCTTGACACGCTCCAGCAGGTCCGCCTGATGGGTGTCGTGGAGCACCGTGGCAATCCGGTGCTGCGCGAGCAGGGGCAGTTCCTCTTCGCTGAAAAAGCCTTCCAGGGGCAGAATGGTTTGCTTGAATCCTGCTTCGCGCAGGGCAACCCCCTCCTCCACCCGCAGCACGGCAAACCCCTCGGCGCCGGCCAGCGCGGCGGCGGCACGCAACATCCCGTGACCGTAGGCGTCGGCCTTGATGACTGCCAGCACTTTGGCATTTGGCGCGAGACGCCGGGCTACGCCGAGATTGTGGGTTAACGCCGCCAGATCGAAGGTGGCCAGTATTGGGCGCGGCATCGGCTCAATAATCGCCGGAGTGGAAGTCGCCGCCGTGAGCGAAGTTTTCGAACTTGGTGTATTGCCCCAGGAATGTCATCCGCACCGTGCCGATCGGGCCGTTACGCTGCTTGCCGATGATAATCTCCGCGCTGCCTTTATCCGGACTGTCGGGGTTATAAACCTCGTCACGGTAAATGAACAGGATCACGTCGGCGTCCTGCTCGATAGCGCCGGATTCGCGCAGATCGGACATCACCGGGCGCTTGTTGGGGCGCTGTTCGAGGCTGCGGTTGAGCTGCGACAGGGCGATCACCGGCACATCAAGTTCCTTCGCCAACGCCTTGAGGGAGCGGGATATTTCCGATATTTCCGTGGCGCGGTTCTCGCCTTCGCGATTGGCGCTCATCAGTTGCAGGTAGTCGATGACGATCAGGCCGAGTTTGCCGGCTTGGCGGAACAGGCGACGAGCACGCGAACGCAGGTCGATGGAGCTCAGCGCCGCCGTCTCGTCGATAAAAATCGGCGCATCATTCAGCTTGCCGACGGCAACGGTCAGATTGTGCCAATCGTCGTCCTGCAGCCGCCCGGTACGCAATTTATGCTGGTCTAGACGCCCCACCGAGCCGATCATCCGCATCACCAGTTGCGCGCCACCCATTTCCATACTGAAAATGGCTACCGGCATCCCGGTTTCCAAGGCCACGTTTTCGGCAATATTGATGGAAAACGCGGTTTTTCCCATACTGGGGCGCCCTGCCACGATAACCAGGTCGCCGGGCTGTAGGCCGGAGGTTTTTTCATCGAGGTCGCGGAAACCGGTGGGGATGCCGGTCACGGCATCGGGATTGTCGCGCTGGAAGAGGATGTCGATTTTTTCCACCACTTCCGTCAACAGCGGCTGGATGTCGATGAACCCCTGTTTGCCGCGCGCCCCCGCTTCGGCGATTTCGAACACTTGGGCCTCGGCGGCATCGAGTAGTTGCTGGGTTGAGCGTCCGGCGGGATTGAAGGCGCTTTCCGAGATATTGCTGCCGACTGCCGCCAACTGGCGCATTACCGCCCGCTCGCGGACGATTTCTCCATAGCGGCGGATATTCGCCGCACTCGGGGTGTTCTGGGCAAGCGAGCCGAGATAAGCCAGCCCGCCGACATTGTTGAGCTCCCCGCTGTTTTCCAGTTTTTCCGCGACCGTGATGACGTCCGCCGGCTTGGAGTGCTCGATCAGTTTGCCGATATGGTGATAAATCAGGCGATGATCGTGGCGATAAAAATCGGACTCCCGCAACAGGTCGGCAATTTTGTCCCAGGCATTGTTGTCAAGTAACAGGCCACCCAATACCGACTGCTCGGCTTCGATGGAATGCGGGGGAAGTTTGATGGAATCGAGTTGAGGGTCGTTCATTGGGCAAATTATAAAACAAAAAGGGGCTGTTCCCAGCCCCTTTCCGCGACTACCTGTTTATCAGCGATTTAGCTGATGCCCAGCACCGAGATGGTGATATTGGCAGTGACATCGGTGTGCAACGCCACGGTGATCGGGTAATCACCGATTTGCTTGAAGTGGCCGTTAGGCATGCGGATTTCCGCCTTGCTCACTTCGATGCCTTGAGCCTTCAGTGCATCGGCGATATCGACATTGGTCACGGAACCGAACAACTTGCCGTCAACACCCGCCTTCTGGGAGATTTGCACCGTCATGCCTTCGAGCTTTTCAGCACGGACTTGAGCTTGTGCCATGATTTCGGCTTGCTGCTTTTCCAACTCGGCACGACGTGCTTCGAATTCAGCCTTGTTCTTTTCCGTGGCACGCTTGGCCTTGCCTTGGGGAATCAGGAAGTTGCGGCCGTAGCCGTCCTTGACCTTGACCACATCACCGAGCTGCCCCAGGTTGGCCACTTTTTCCAACAAAATAATTTGCATCTTTGCGACTCCTTAGTGCTGATCGGTGAAGGGCAACAAGGCCAGGAAACGGGCGCGCTTGATCGCGGTACCCAATTGGCGCTGGTAGCGCGACTTGGTGCCGGTAATGCGCGACGGGATGATCTTGCCGTTTTCTGCGATGAAATCCTTCAGCAGTTCGACATCCTTGTAGTCTACAAACTCGATCTTTTCAGCGGTAAAGCGGCAGTATTTACGGCGCTTGAACATGTTGCGACTGTTGGGCCGCTTGTCTTTCGGGTTGGTTGGGCGAGCCATGGTAATAACCTCTCTATTCAATCAATTCAATGTTGTTCGCATGTAAAACCAGTTGCGGGCTGTTTAAACTGCGGCGGGAAAGAAACCCATCCACCGAAACCGTGTCGCCGCTTTTGAAGCGGCTTTTGGCGATTTCCCCGATAGCCATCACGGGAACTTCGCATTGCACTTGGCGTTTTGCCCCGGCTTCGTTTTGTTCCGATGCGTGGCCGATCTTGAAGGCCAACACCGGCAATCCGGCTGGAGTATGGCGCGGTACGCCGATTTCGATAATTTTGCCGCTTAAACTAACTCGGTTGGCTTGCACTTAGGCAGCGGCGGGTGCAGGCGCTTCGGCCGTCACTTCAACCTTCGCTTCGGGCTGCGCTTCCACGGTACGGGACTTCTCTTCGCGCATCATCGGCGAAGGCGTCGTCATGGCGGCAGTCATCTTCATGGTGAGATGACGCAACACGGCGTCGTTGAACTTGAAGGCGTGCTCCAGCTCGTCCAAAGTTTCCTGATCGCATTCGATGTTCATCAGCACGTAATGTGCCTTGTGCATCTTCTGGATCGGGTAAGCCATCTGACGACGGCCCCAGTCTTCCAGGCGGTGAATTGCGCCGCTCTTGGAGGTAATCAGGGTGCGATAGCGCTCGATCATGGCCGGCACTTGTTCGCTCTGATCTGGGTGAACGATAAATACGATTTCGTAGTGTCGCATGTAATCTCCTTATGGGTTGCAGCCTCCCGCCATGCGCAGACGGTGAGACAAGGTTGAAAAGCCGAGCATTGTACTTTGAATTTCAAGGAAAATCAAACTTGATAACGAGCTTGTGAACCCAACTTAGGAAGTTAACTCACCAGCTCGCTGATTTTGCCCCGCTAGCTCCGCTGCCTTCTCGTCTCGTACAGGCAAATTCCGCTCGCTACCGAGACATTCAAGCTTTCCACGCTGCCAAACATGGGAATGCGCACCAACTGGTCGCAGGTTTCGCGGGTAAGGCGACGCAATCCTTCCCCTTCCGCGCCCAGAACCCAGGCGATCGGCCCCTTCAGTTTGACGGAAAGCAGGTCGTCCTTGGCCTCGCTCGCCGTACCAACCACCCACACCCCCTCATCCCGCAATTCACGAAGGGTGCGAGCAAGGTTGGTGACGGCGACGAAAGGCACGGTTTCGGCAGCCCCGGACGCCACCTTGCGCACCGTGGCGGTCAAGCCGACGGCACGGTCCTTGGGAGCGATCACCGCGTGGACCCCCATTGCATCGGCTACACGCAGGCAGGCACCGAGGTTGTGAGGATCTTGAACACCGTCGAGGGCCAGCAACAACGCGGGTTCCTTGAGGTCTTCCAGCACTTCGTGGATGTCGTGAAATTGCGGCAGGGCTTCAACCTTGGCAACCACCCCCTGATGCTTGGCATGGCCCGCCATGCCGTCGAGACGATGGCGTTCGGCCATGATGACGCGAATATGATGCGCTTCGGCGAGTTTCAACAAGTCCTGCATCCGCCCATCCTGGCGATCCCGCTCCAGGTAGATTTCGCTAACGCCCTGGGGATTGTGACGAATGCGACTGGTAACCGCGTGAAAACCAAAAATAGAAAAGCCGCTCATGCAGACTTCCTCCCTGCCTTGGCAGCGCGTTTGCGCATCGGCTTGGGTTCCTCCACCGGTTCGACAGACTCAGGGGCAAGCTGAAAGTCGATTTTTGCCGATTCGAGATCGACTCGCACTACTTTGACCCGCACCCGGTCGCCGAGGCGGAAGCGCTGCCCGCTGCGTTCGCCGAGCAACTGGTGCTTGGCTGCATCGAAGTGGAAATAGTCGTTGCCGAGTTCGGTGACGTGCACCAAGCCTTCGACATAGATATCGTCAAGCGCCACGAATATGCCGAAACCGGTCACACCGGCGACGCTACCGTTGAAGCTATCGCCGATCTTGTCCTGCATGTAGTAGCACTTCAGCCAGGCATCCACATCGCGGGTGGCATCGTCGGCACGGCGCTCGGTCATCGAACAATGAACGCCAAGTTCCGCCCATTTTCCCGGCCGATATTTGTCCCCGTTGAGCACCGCCTTGATGGCGCGGTGGATCAGCAGGTCGGGATAACGGCGGATCGGAGAGGTGAAGTGGGTATAAGACTCGTAAGCCAACCCAAAATGGCCGGCGTTGTCCGGGCTGTATACCGCCTGTTGCAGGGAGCGCAGCATGACAGTCTGCAACAATTGCTCGTCGGGGCGCCCCTTGACCTTGGAGAGTAGCTTGGCGTAATCCTTCGCATGCGGCTCGTCGCCGCCGGTCAACCCCAGCCCGAATTCCTTGAGGAACTCGTGGAGGTTTTCCAGTTTCTCCGGGGTCGGACCTTCGTGGATACGGTACAAAGCGGGATGCGCATGCTCCTTGAGAAAATCCGAGGCGCACACGTTGGCGGCCAACATGCACTCCTCGATAAGGCGATGCGCATCGTTGCGGTGCACCGGGACAATGCGCTCGATCTTGCCCTGATCGTTGAAGATCATCTGGGTTTCAATGGTTTCGAAATCGATCGCACCACGAATCCCGCGCTCCTTGAGCAACACCTTGAACAAGGTATTCAGATTCTTGATGTGCGGCAACAAGGCGTTGTATTTCTGAGAATCCTCGCACTCGTCATCAGCCAGCATTGCCGCGACCTTGGTATAGGTGAGGCGTGCATGCGACCACATGACCGCCGGGTAAAAGCGGTAGCGTTTGATCTTGCCGGTAGCGCTGACGTTCATCTCGCACACCATGCACAAGCGATCCACTTCCGGGTTGAGAGAACACAAGCCGTTGGACAACTCCTCGGGCAGCATAGGAATCACGCGCCGCGGGAAATACACCGAATTGCCCCGAATGTAGGCTTCCTTGTCGAGCGCGTCGCCGGGCTGCACATAATGGCTGACATCGGCAATGGCCACATAGAGCGTCCACCCCTTGCCACTCGGCTCGCAATACACCGCGTCGTCGAAATCACGGGCCGTCTCGCCGTCAATGGTCACCAGCGGCAAATGGCGAATATCCTCCCGGCCCTTGCTGTCCTTTTTCAATACCTCGGCCTTGAATTTCTTGGCCGTCTTAACGACTTCCGGCGGAAACTCATGGGGCAAATCGTGTTTGCGCAGGGCGATCTCGATTTCCATGCCGGGATCCGCGTAATTGCCCAGCACCTCGATCACCCTGCCGATAGGTTGGGCGTGCTTGCTAGGCTGCTCGACGATTTCCACGGTCACCACCTGGCCGGACTTGGCGTCATGGATTTCTCCCGGAGGAATCAGGATGTCCTGGCTGATACGGCGGTTTTCCGCCACCACGAAATATATCCCGTGATCGTTGTAGAGACGCCCCACCAGACGGGTATTGGCACGCTCCAGCACCTCGACGATGCTACCTTCCAGACGCCCGCGCCGGTCGGTACCGACCACCCGCGCCATGGCTCGGTCGCCGTGGAGTACCTTGTCCATTTGCTTGGCGTTGAGGAACAGGTCCTCGCTGCCATCATCGGGAATCAGGAAACCGTAGCCGTCGGCATGACCTTGCACCCGCCCCTTGATGAGGTCGAGCTTGTCGACCATGCAAATCGCACCCTTGCGGTTGCGCATGAGTTGACCGTCGCGCTCCATTGCGCCGAGGCGGCGATGGAAGGTTTCGTGTTCGTCCTTGCGGATATCCAGAGCCCCCGCAAGTTCTTCTTCTGTAACAGGAACCCCTTTTTCCGCGAGAATTTGCAAAATGAATTCACGGCTCGGCAGGGGATTTTCGTAGTGAGCGCGCTCGCGCTCCAGATAAGGGTCTTGCTCGCGGATTTTTTGTTTCTTCGTTGACAAAGTAAATATTTCCTATTAAAGTGCGCGCTTCCTGAATTGCCCAGATGGCGGAATTGGTAGACGCACTAGGTTCAGGTCCTAGCGGTGGCAACACTGTGGAGGTTCGAGTCCTCTTCTGGGCACCAAATGATTTACCACTGAGAACCGCACCATGCTTGATTTTGAGCTGGTGCGGTTTTTTGTTGCCTGCTAATTCCGGGGATGTGCAGTGCCTATGCCCTGCACTGCGCGCATTCTACCCGAATTCCCTTTTGCCACGTGGTTTATTTCGGAGCGCGCGCGCATAGTTGGCGGGGTTTTACTTGCCTCCCCCACCCAATTCAACCTTGGCATTTACCAAGGTTGTTTCAATCAACTTTCCTTAGGTTTATTGCGCCGGGTTGATGGCGATTTTGGCGCCTTCGGCTCTCTCTTCGGCTTGGGTGTATCAATCCGTGCCGTGCTGCGCAAGCGCTCCTTGTCGGGGCGGGTACGATCCCAGCGGGGGATGGGAATGCCGGCCCATTTGAGGATTTGCACCACCTCTTCGGACCCCAGTTCAACCCATTGGCCACGCTTCAGACGGGTTGGCAGGTTGATGGCGCCGAAACGCACCCGCATCAGGCGACTGACCATCATCCCAACCGCTTCGAACAGGCGGCGCACTTCACGGTTGCGGCCCTCGCGAATAATCACGCGGTACCAATGGTTGGAGCCTTCGCCCCCCTGCTCCATAATCGCGTCGAATTTGGCAAGCCCATCTTCCAGTTCAATACCCGCCTTCAACTTGGCAATTTGCTCCGTCGACATTTCGCCGAGCAGGCGCACCGCATATTCGCGTTCCACCTCGAAACGAGGATGGGTCAGGCGATTAGCGAGTTCACCGGAGGTGGTAAAAATCAGCAAGCCGCTGGTATTGAAGTCCAACCGCCCTACCGACACCCACCACGAGGAAGCCAGGATGGGAATCCGCTCGAACACGCTGGTGCGGCCTTCCGGGTCGTCGCGACTGACGATTTCTCCTTCCGGTTTGTGATACAACATCACGCGCGGCAGGCGATCGGCGCTGCGCAGCCTGAGGATCCGTCCGTTGGCACGGATCGAGTCCTCAGAGGTGACGCGCATTCCGAGTTCGGCGACTTGGCCGTTGACGGTGACGCGCCCGCTCTTGATCAACTCTTCCATGTCACGGCGCGAACCGAGGCCGGCTTGGGCCAGCACTTTTTGCAGTTTGCTGGTGCCGTCGTTGAGGGGGGCGTTTTCCTCGCCCTCCTCCTCGTAATCGTCGAGTTCCGGCTCCAATTCCTCTTGAATAGCCTCCATCCTCCCGGTTTTTCGGGGTGCTCGTTTCGGTTGCGGGGCGGCGGTCTGGGCGGTAGGGATGTTGCGTCTTCTTTGCATGATTCAGCTTTCAATTAACGTGATGGTCGCGAAGCGACACTTTGTGCGCTTCGCCATTATGCTCTTCAGGAACGACTGGCGGGAGGGGGCAAGGGTAAAGTCAAGACGGCTCGTTGTGAGTCTCAGGTTCGTTTCTCGCTTCCAGGACGGCGGTCATTTCGCCCACGGATTCCAGCGCCGGCAGCTCTTGCAGGGAACGCAGGTTGAGGTCATCGAGAAATTGTTTGGTGGTAGCGTACAGGGCGGGACGACCCGGCACCTCGCGATGACCGACCGCGTCGATCCAGCCACGCGATTCCAGGGTTTTAACGACCTGCGTCGAAACCGTGACGCCGCGGATCTCCTCGATATCGCCGCGCGTGACCGGCTGGCGGTGGGCGATGATCGCCAGGGTCTCCATGACCGCACGCGAGTAACGTGGCGGCTTTTCCGGACTGAGGCGTTCGAAATAATGCTGGTATTCCTGACGCACCTGGAAGCGCCAGCCGCTGGCGACGTTGACCAGTTCCACGCCGCGCCCGTTCCATTCGGTGCGCAACTCTTCCAGAAGCTTGCGCAGGATTTCGCTGGACAGCTCGACGTCGAAGAGTTTTTTCAACTGATAAAGGGACAAGGCTTCGGAACTGGCGAGCAGGACGGCTTCCAACACCAGTTTGATTTCGTTGAGATTAGGCGTGTTCTGCATGGGCCAGTTTCACATAAATTGGGGCGAATGGCGCTTGCTGGGAGATTTCCACCAGCTTTTCGCGAGCCAGTTCGAGGATGGCGAGGAAGCTCACCACCATTTCCGGCACGCCGCGCAGGGTATCGAACAGCGACACAAATTCGGCAAAGGTTTCGCCCTTCAGCATTCGCAGGATGCGGCTCATGTGCTCGCGCACCGAGAGTTCCTCGCGGGTGATGCGGTGATGTTTGGTGACGTTGGCACGACGAACCACGTCCAGCCAGGCTTCGCGCAGGTCGTCGAGGCTGACTTCGGGAAGACGCTTAACCGTCACCTGTTCCAGCCACACCTGCACCAGCGCGAAATCGCGCCCGACCAGCGGCAGTTCATCGAGCTTGCGCGCTGCCAGCTTCATCTGTTCGTACTCCAGCAGCCTCCGCACCAGCTCGGCGCGCGGGTCGGCGTCTTCCTCGCCGGTAGCAACCGGCTTGGGCAGCAACATGCGCGATTTGATCTCGATCAGCACCGCCGCCATCACCAGGTATTCGGCAGCCAACTCCAGTTGCTTGACCCGCATCAGCTCCACGTAATCCATGTACTGGCGAGTCACTTCCGCCATCGGGATATTCAGCACGTCAAGGTTCTGGCGGCGGATGAGATAGAGCAACAGGTCGAGCGGGCCTTCGAAGGCGTCCAGAAACACTTCCAGCGCTTCCGGCGGGATGTACAGATCCTTGGGGATTTCCGCCATCGGCTCGCCGTACAGGCGAGCGACGGGCGGCACCAGCAACTCTGCTTCGCTCATGGCAAAGACCGTCTATTCCGCCTCAAGACTGTCCTCGCGACGCTATCAGCCGAATACAATTTTGACCACATCCTTGAATTGCCGCACGAAATGGGCCGTGATCCCGGCGCGGATGTAATCCGGCAGTTCGTCGAAATCGCGTCGGTTGGCTTCTGGGAAAATCAGTTCCATCACCTTGATGCGCCGGGCAGCGATAACTTTTTCGCGCAGCCCGCCGATAGGCAGGACTTCCCCGGTCAGGGTCAGTTCACCGGTCATCGCCAATGGGCGGGCGATTTTGTCCTTGCGCGCCAGCGACAGCAAGGCGGTCGCCATGGTGATGCCGGCACTCGGCCCGTCCTTGGGGGTGGCACCTTCGGGAACGTGGAGATGGACAAACGCTTCGTCGAAGAACGTCGGGTTGCCCTTATAGGTTTTTAGATGGGAAGCGATGTAGCTATAGGCGATTTCCGCGGATTCGCGCATCACGTCGCCGAGTTGCCCGGTCAGCTTGAAACCGCGATTCTTGGTATGCACCAAAGTAGCTTCGATAGACAGCGTCGCGCCACCCATCGCCGTCCAGGCGAGACCGGTCACCACACCGATGCCGGTAAGGGGTTTTTCGGGCAGGAAAACCGGCTTACCAAGGTATTCCTCGACTTGATGAATCGCCAGATGGATGGGTTTTTCTTCACCATTGACCAGCTTCACCACGGCCTTGCGGACCATCCGCCCCAACTGCTTTTCAAGGTTGCGCACCCCGGATTCGCGGGCGTAACCCTCGATCACTTGGCGCAATGCCGGCTCGGTTATGGTCAGTTCGCCGCGCGCGATACCGGCTTTTTTCAGTTGTTTGGGCCACAGGTGATGCTTGGCGATCTGGATTTTCTCGGCGGTGATATAGCCCGACAAGCGGATGATTTCCATGCGATCAAGCAGCGGCCCGGGAATAGTGTCGAGTTGGTTGGCGGTACAGACGAACAGGACTTTCGACAAATCGAAGCGCACATCCAGGTAGTGGTCGAGAAAATCGACGTTCTGCTCGGGATCAAGGACTTCCAGGAGCGATGAGGCCGGATCGCCCTGATACGACGCACCGATCTTGTCGATTTCGTCGAGCATGATGACCGGGTTGGCAACCCCGCATTCCTTGATCGCCTGGACGAATTTGCCGGGCATCGCGCCGATGTAGGTACGGCGATGCCCCTTGATTTCGGCCTCGTCGCGCATTCCGCCGAGGCTGAAACGATAGAATTTGCGCCCCAACGAATTGGCGATGGAGCGCCCGATGGAGGTCTTGCCCACGCCGGGCGGCCCGACCAGAACGAGAATGGAACCGGCCACCTCGCCTTTCAGGGCGCCGACCGCGAGAAACTCGATAATCCGTTCCTTCACGTCGGAAAGACCGTCGTGATCGTGGTCGAGGATCTTGTGAGCGCGCTTCAGGTCCAGCTTATCCTTGGAGTATTTACCCCACGGCAACTGGGTGAGCCAGTCCAGGTAATTGCGGGTGACGGCATATTCCGACGAACCGGATTCCAGCATGGAAAGCTTGTCCATCTCCTCGCCGATGCGCTTTTTCGCGCCATCCGGCAATTTCAGCTTGGCGATGCGCTCGTTGAAACGCTCCAGGTCGGCGGTACGGTCGTCCTTGGCGATGCCCAGTTCCTTCTGGATTTCCTTGAGTTGTTCGCGCAGGAAAAATTCGCGCTGGCGCTCGCTGATCTTCTGCTCGACCTGGGAGCGAATCTGCGATTGCAGCTTGGCGACATCCAGTTCCTTCTTGATGAGGACCAGCACCTTTTCCATGCGTCGCCGCACGTTGAAGGCTTCCAGAACCTTTTGCAGGTCTTCCTTGGTGGCGGTGGTGAGCGAGGCCGCGAAATCCGCGAGGATCGCCGGCTCGTTGGGGCTGAAGCGATTCAGGAAAAACTTGAGTTCCTCGCTGTACAACGGATTAAGGGGAATCAGATCCTTGATGGTGTTGATGATGGCCATGGCGTAGGCCTTCATCTCGTCCTCGTTGCGCGACATAGTTTCCGGCGGATATTCGACCTGTACCAGATACGGAGGGGTATGGGAAATCCATTTGACGATGCGGAAACGCGCCTGCCCTTCGGCGATAAACTGCATCTTTCCTTCGGAATGCACGGGGTGGTGCATGTTTACCATCGTACCGATGCTGAAGAAATCCTCGGGCTTGGCATCATCCGACATTTCCGGCTTGACCAGGATCAGCCCTACCATCTTGTGGGGCGTTTCACCGATGCGCTTCACCGTTTCCAGCCACGGCTTTTCATTCATCAACAATGGCAGAGTTTGTGCGGGGAAAAACGGCTTCTCGGTAAGGGGCAGCAAATGCAGGGTATGCGGCAGGATGCGCGCGGGAGCCGACGGTTTGTCGTCACTTTCCTTGGCGGGCAAAACCTCACCTTCGAGCGGGGTGGAGTCAGACATCGTTATTCCTAATTATTTACGACCGTGTTATCAACGGGGGAAGAAAAGCGGAAGACCAATCGGGAATAAGGGAAAAACAGCCCTCGCTTCAGCATTCCACTCCCTGAACTTTCCCGCAGGCGTTGCCGTTATCCGGCCAACAATCCAGTTGCCACGTTCATTAAGTTGCGCCAATCAGGAATAATTCAACCCCATCGCCTCGCGGACGTCACGCATGGTTTCATTGGCCAGTTCACGGGCCTTTTCACAGCCGTCGGCAATAATATTGCGCACCAGGGTCGGATCGTCGTGATACATCCGGGCGCGTTCGCGCATCGGCTTCTGCTCTTCCAGAACGGCATCGATCACCGGCTGCTTGCACTCCAGGCAACCGATGCCGGCGCTGGTACAGCCTTCCTGTACCCACTGGCGCAGACTGTCGGTGGAATACACCATGTGGAACTGCCAGACCGGGCATTTTTCCGGGGTGCCGGGGTCGGTGCGCCGTACCCGTGCCGGATCGGTAGGCATGGTACGAATTTTCTTTACCAGGCTGTCCTGCTCTTCGCGAAGCGCAAGAGTGTTGTTGTAGGACTTGGACATTTTCTGCCCATCCAGGCCCGGCATTTTGGATGCGACGGTCAGCAATGCTTGGGGTTCGGCAAGGATCATCTTGCCGCCGCCTTCGAGATAGCCGAACAGCCGTTCGCGGTCGCCCATGCTGAGATTTTGCGTATCGTTGAGCAACGCCTTGGCCGACTCCAGCGCTTCGTCGTCGCCTTCCTGCTGGAAACGAGTACGCAGTTCCTCGTAAAGCTTGGCTTTCTTGCCGCCCATTTTCTTGACCGCAGCCAGGGCTTTTTCCTCGAAACCCGGCTCGCGTCCGTAGAGATGGTTGAAACGACGCGCCAGTTCGCGGGTGAATTCGATGTGAGGAACCTGGTCCTCGCCCACCGGCACTTGATTGGCACGATAGATGAGGATGTCCGCCGCCTGGAGAAGCGGGTAGCCGAGAAACCCGTAGGTGCTCAAATCCTTGCCGGAAAGCTTTTCCTGCTGATCCTTATAGGTCGGCATCCGTTCCAGCCAGCCCAGCGGGGTCATCATCGACAGCAGGAGGTGCAATTCGGCGTGTTCCGGCACGCGCGACTGGATGAACAGGGTCGCCTGGGCCGGGTCGACACCGGCCGCCAGCCAGTCGATTACCATGTCCCAAACGTTCTTCTCGATCACTTCCGGGGTATCGTAATGAGTCGTCAGGGCGTGCCAGTCGGCCACGAAAAATAGGCATTCGTATTCGTTCTGCAATTCCACCCAGTTCTTCAGCACCCCATGGTAATGACCAAGATGCAGACTGCCGGTGGGGCGCATCCCCGAAAGAACTCTTTCCGCAAACATAAGTTTATATCCCGAACAACATGAAAATAACGCTGACCGTCAAATCGATCAGCGGCCACAAAATCCTGTCCAGCACGCCCAGGAACAACAGGGCAATCAGGATAAAAAAACCATAGCGCTCCAACTCAGCGAAACGCCAAGCCAGGTGGTTGGGCAACAAGCTGACCATGATGCGCCCGCCGTCCAGCGGCGGCAGCGGCAAAAGGTTCAGCACCAGCAATACCGCGTTGATGCTCACGCCGGCCTTGCCCATCAAGGCCATCGGCAAAGACAAGCTGCTATCCGGCATGAGGGTGGAAAGCTTCATCACCAACGCCCAGCCCAGCGCCATCGCCAAGTTGGACGCCGGGCCGGCAAGCGCCACCCACAACATGTCTTTTTTGGGTTGGCGCAGATTGCCGAAATTCACCGGAACCGGCTTGGCCCAGCCAAACAGGATGCCTCCCAACAACAGGGTCAGCAGCGGCACCAGCAAGGTACCCACCGGATCGATGTGGCGTAACGGATTCAGGCTGATGCGCCCCAGCATGTACGCGGTGCTGTCGCCGAAATGGCGCGCCGCGTAACCATGTGCTGCTTCGTGCAGGGTGATGGCAAACATCACCGGCAATGCGTAAACGGCGATTTTCTGAACCAACGTCAGTTCGAGCATCTCATTCCAGTCCGAAAGCCCGCACGTCGCCTTTACCCTGCCGCACCAACACGGGCACATCACCCGTCATGTCGATCACGGTCGACGAGACCACATCGCAATAACCGCCGTCTACCACCAGATCCACCTGGTGTTCCAGCAGGTCGCGGATTTCGTAGGGATCGGAAAGCGGCACGTCTTCGCCCGGCATCTGCATGGTGGAACTCAGCATCGGCTCGCCAAGTTCAGCCAGCAAGGCCTGAGTGACGGGGTGTTCGGGAACGCGCAGGCCGATGCTGCGACGCTTGGGATGCTGCAAACGCTTGGGAGTTTCCTTGGTCGCTTCCAGGATGAACGTGTAACACCCCGGTGTCGCCGCCTTGAGCAGGCGGTATTGGCTATTGTCGACCTTGGCGTAGCGGGCGATTTCGGCGAGATCGCGGCACACCAAAGTCAGGAAATGCTGGTCGTCGAGACGGCGAATGGCGCGAATACGTTCCTCCGCAGCCTTGCAGCCCGGCAGACAGCCCAACGCATAGCTGGCGTCGGTCGGATAGACGATCACTCCGCCGCCGCGCAGGATATCGACAATCTGGCGTATCAAGCGGGGTTGCGGGTTTTCAGGGTGGACAACGAATAGCTGAGCCATAACCGATCTTAGTTTCGAGCTTTGATTTTTGAAAAAGCCGGCAATCCCAACCTCAAAATTCGATTCCCCAGTCTTGCCACACCGGGCGGCAGGACGGCGGCAAATCGGGGAGTTTGCCGAGTTCCAGGTAATTTTCTTCCGGACCGTGAAAATCCGAACCGCACGACGCCAGAAAATCGAATTCGCGGGCATATTCGGCGAATTCGGCATATTGCTCGCGGCTATGGCTGCCGGACACCACCTCAATCGCCTCTCCGCCCGCGTCCTTGAAAGCTTCCAGCAAGGCCCGCAGGTTGCTCCTGCCCAGATCGTAACGCCCCGGGTGAGCCAAAACGGGAACCCCGCCGCTTTCCTTGATCCAGCCTATCGCCTCGTCGAACTCGGCCCACTGGTGCGGGACGTAGCCGGGTTTACCTTTGACAAGAAATTTCTTGAACACCGATTTAACGTCCTTGGCATGGCCTTTTTCAACCAGGTAACGGGCAAAGTGGGCGCGCCCGATCATGTTTTCGTTTTCAGCGTAGGCGTAAGCGCCCTCCAATGTGCCTGAAATACCGAATGCCTCCAGCGAAGCCGCCATCCTGGCGGCCCGTTCACCGCGACCGGCGCGAATCTGCGCCAACCCTTGGTAAAGGGCCGGACAAGCCGGGTCGATACGCAATCCGACCACATGAATGCTGCGATTGTTCCAGGTTGTGGAAATTTCGGTACCATCGATCAAGACAATGCCGACTTCCGCGGCTGCCCGATGAGCTTCGGCCAGGCCGTTCACGTCATCGTGATCGGTCAGGGCAAACATCCGGATTCCTTGCGCGGCAGCCCGGAAAATCAGCTCTGTAGGTGTCAGCAGACCGTCGGAAGTAGTGGAGTGACTATGCAAGTCAACGAGTGACAATCGGGAGGCTCTATTGTTAAATGAGCCGGAATCATAGCAAAATAACGCCTTTATTGAAAACGCGGCGGGATTTTCCCAATGTCGCGACTTAGGCACCCCATGAAGTTTCTCTTCGATCTGTTCCCGATTATCCTGTTTTTCATTGCGTATAAATTTTTTGGCATTTTCACGGCTACCGCTGTCGCAATCGGTGCGACGTTCGCCCAAATCGCCTGGGTCTGGCACCGCCACGGCAAGGTCGACAACATGCTGTGGGTAAGCCTCGGCCTGATCGTTTTCTTCGGCGGCGCCACGCTGATTTTCAAGAACCCCACCTTCATCAAGTGGAAGCCAACTGTCTTGTACTGGCTGTTCGCCGTAGTGTTGCTGGGCAGCCAACTCATCACCGGCAAGAACCTGATCAAGGCAATGATGAAAAAACAGGTGGAACTTCCAGAGATTGTGTGGAAGCAACTCAATCTGAGCTGGATCGGCTTTTTCACGGTGATGGGGGGCGTCAACTTGTACGTTGCCTATAACTATCCCGAAGATACCTGGGTAAATTTCAAGTTGTTCGGCATACTCGGAATGATGTTGATATTCGTGCTCTTGCAAGGCGTATTGCTGTCCAAATACATCGACGAGAAAAAGGAGCCTGAATGATGCTCTACATGATCCACGCCGAAGACCTGCCCGGCACGTTGGAAAAGCGCCTCGCCGCCCGCCCCGCCCACCTGGAACGCTTACAGCACCTGCAACGCGAAGGCCGCTTGATGCTGGCCGGGCCGTTGCCCGCCATCGACAGTGCCGACCCCGGCCCCGCCGGTTTTTCCGGAAGTTTGGTGGTTGCGGAATTTTTTTCACTTGCCGATGCCCAAGCCTGGGTTGAAAACGATCCTTACGTCGCTGCCGGGGTGTATGCCAAAACCACGGTAAAACCCTTTAAAAAGGTCTTTCCGGCCTGAGAAGGATTTACGCTATAATGGCGCGGTTTGCCATTATCACGATGGAAGCCTCGGTTTTCTAACAAAAATTTTTCAACCGTTATTTCTTTTTCAAGAGGAAAAACCTTAATGCGCTCGATGAAAATTCGTCATGCCCTGCTCGGCCTGAGCAGCCTGGTTGCCATCACCGCCTGTAACGCCCAGGAACCTGCGAAAACGGCTCCTGCCGCTGCCGCACCTGCCGCCCCCCCCGCCGCCAATACCGACAAGCCTCCCGTCGTGAACGGCGTGACCATCCCTCAGGCACGCATCGACTTCCTGCTCAAGCAAGGCACTGCACAAGGCCAGCCTGACAATCCCCAATTGCGCCAGAACATCCGCGACAACCTGATTGTTCAGGAAGTGATCTCTCAGGAAGCCGCCAAGAAAGGCTTGGAGAAGGATGGCGAGGTCGCCCTGCAAATCGACATGGCTCGCCAAAACGTGCTGGTCCGCGCCTATATTCAGGACTACCTGAAGAACAATCCCGTCTCCGACGACACACTTAAGGCCGAATACGACAAGATCAAGGCACAGATGGGCGACAAGGAATACAAGGCTCGTCACATCCTGGTCGAAAAGGAAGAAGAAGCCAAGGACATCATCGCCAAGCTGAAGAAAGGCGAGAAGTTCGAAAAACTGGCGGAAAAGTCCAAGGATCCGGGTTCCAAGGCCAATGGCGGCGATCTCGGCTGGGCACCGCCGGGCAACTACGTGAAGCCCTTCAGCGACGCCATGATCAAGCTGCATAAGGGTAAATTCACCACCGAACCCGTCAAATCGCAGTTCGGCTATCACGTCATCCAACTGGAAGACTCTCGCGATATGAAGGTTCCAGGCTTCGACGAGGTGAAGAACAACCTGCGCCAGCGCCTGCAACAACAGCAGATCGACAAGATGATTGCCGACCTGAAAGCCAAAGCCAAGATCAACTGATCGCGGCGATCCGCTCAGGCAATAAAAAAGGGGCTGTGGCCCCTTTTTTATTGCCTATATCCGAGACGCTACTCATATCCCCGGCAATTCCAGTGCTTCCGCCCAGCCTATCGCCTCGATATGGGCGCGATTGACATCCATCGGACGGATCCCCAATTTTTCCGCCAACTCGTCAATTTTGAGCAGATCGATCGTTTCACAAGACTCGGCCAATTCCAGGAATGCGCCAATGGTCCCTTCCTTATGCAGCAAGGCGGAAACGATGGCAGTCGAAACCTGGAGTTTCGCCAATATATTATCCAGCGAAGTACCGAACATGACATCCAGCATTGACAGCATGCCGGCAATAAACAAGGTGTCATGTTTCATGCCAGGTTCGCGGGCCACCCCCAGCAGTTCCATAAAACGGCTGCGGGTCAGGATGCTCCGCACCATTGCCGGCGGGGCGGAGTTATCCTTGCAGGTGTAGATCAACAAAGCCACCCAGCGGTAAAGCTGGGAGTAGCCAATCATCGTAACCGCCCCGGCAATGGATTTGATCTTGCTACCGGCACCGAAAGCCGCACAATTGACATAACCCAGCAATTTTACGACGAGCGCCGGGTCTTTCTTGAAAACGGCTTCGATCTTCGCCAAGTCCTCATCGCTTTTCAGCATGTTCAGCAACAGGATGAGGCTTTCCTGGCTGGGCGAGATGGATTTTTCCTTGAGATTTTCCGGACGGTTGAAATAGTAGCCCTGAAAGAAATCGAACCCCAGTTCCAGGCAAAACTTGAAGGTATAACCATCCTCGATTTTCCTGGCGATGATTTGGACCGGGGATTTTTCGACGCGGCTGAAATTTGCCACCAGGGATTCGGAGTCCGTGTATTTCAGATCGAAATCGACGAAATTCGAACGTTCCAACAACGCCATTTCGTTCCCCGACAGGTCGTCGAGTCTGACGCATATGCCGATTTGCCGCTGCCGAAGGTTATCGAAACAGGCCAACAATTCTGGGGTGACATTGATCCTGCCGCGAATTTCCAGAACCACCCGTCCTGCTGGAAGCAGCGACAGGAAGTCCTGATCCATCAGCATTTCCGGGGAAACGATCAGGAAAACCAGTTTGCCCTCAAGAAGCCATTTCGAACCGAAATCGCTCAGCAAGCTGACCAGCACCATGGCGCTGGCTTTCAGTTCGCTATCGTATTTAGCCCGGGAGGAATCCGCACTTTCCCGGTAATACAACTCGTACCCGATGATCTGGCGAGATTTATCGAGTACCGGCTGCCTTCCAACAATTGCCAAGCTCATTTAATTTCACCGCCCCCCGATATGGAAACTTCCGTTTGGCATTCCTGCACGCCTCAAGCTTATGCGCGGCAGGCAACACCTCGATTCTTATCGAAGTACGGTAACAAAGCAGCCAGTCAATTGCCACTCACCAGGACTCACCGCTTCTCACCGGAAGTCCATCTCGGGTGGGTCAGCCTGATTTTTCTGTTTACCCCAGCCATTTGCGGGCATTGCGGAACATCCGCAGCCATGGACCGTCTTCATTCCACCGGGCAGGATGCCAGGAATGCTGCACGGCGCGGAAAACCCGTTCCGGGTGCGGCATCATGATGGTGAAACGCCCGTCCGGCGTGGTCAAGCCGGTGATCCCCTGCGGCGAACCGTTGGGATTGGAGGGATAGGTTTCGCAGGGCTGGCCGAGGTTGTCGACGTAGCGCAAGGCCACCAGGGCCGCATTCATTTGCACGGTATCGCGGAACTCGGCGTAGCCTTCGCCGTGAGCTACCACGATGGGCATCCGGCTGCCGGCCATGCCGTCGAGGAAAATCGACGGACTGGCTGGTACTTCCACCATCACGAAACGCGCCTCGAACTGCTCCGACTTGTTGCGCACGAAATGCGGCCAATTCTGGGCGCCCGGAATGATCTCGTGGAGGTTACTCATCATTTGGCAGCCGTTGCACACCCCCAGAGCGAAGGTGTCGTTGCGCTGAAAGAAGGCTTCGAACTGCTCGCGGGCACGCGGGTTGAATAGGATAGACTTGGCCCACCCTTCCCCTGCCCCCAGCACGTCGCCGTAGGAGAACCCGCCGCACGCCGCGAAGCCCTGGAAACCGTCGAGCGCGACGCGCCCGGCAATGATGTCGCTCATATGCACGTCAACCGCCTCGAAGCCGGCACGGTCGAAAGCGGCGGCCATTTCCACTTGGCCGTTGACCCCCTGTTCGCGCAGGATTGCGGCACGCGGGCGCTTGCCAGTGGCAATGAAGGGGGCCGCCACGTTCTCGTTGATATCGAATGTCAGTGTCGCCTGCAAGCCGGGATCACCGGCATTCAGAATACGCTCGAACTCCTGGCGGGCGCAGGCCGGATTGTCGCGCAGCGATTGCAGGTGGAAAGTAGTTTCCGACCAGGCGCGTTGCAACTCCACCCGGCTTGCGCCGAAAATTTCCGTCCCGTTACGCAGCACCGACAAACGGTCGACATCGTTGGTCGAACCAAGGACGTGCAACTCACCGCGTAGGTCGGCGGCAAAAAAGGCTTCCATCACCGCAGGGGTATCGCTACGACGCACTTGCAGCACTGCACCGAGTTCTTCGCTGAACAACACCCCGAAAATCCGCTCCGTAAATCCCGAAGCCGGAATTACCGGCTCCTCGTCGCCGGCGTCGGTATCCGCGGAGATCCGTTCAATACACAGTTCATCGACTTCCACTGTCACACCGAGGTGGCCGGCGAACATCATTTCGCACAAGGTCACGAACAACCCGCCGTCGGAACGATCATGATAGGCGAGCAACTTGCCTTCGGCATTGAGGCGCTGGATGGTCGCAAAGAAGGCTTTCAGTTGCGCCGGGCTATCCACATCCGGGGCCTGGTTGCCGATTTGCTTATATACCTGCGCCAGTGCCGAACCGCCCAGGCGATTCTTGCCGCGCCCCAGGTCGATAAGGATCAGGTCGGTTTCGCCGGCATCGCTGCGCAGTTGCGGGGTCAAGGTACGGCGTGCGTCGCTGCATGGCGCGAAGGCGGAAATAATCAGAGACAGCGGTGCGGTCACGGCTTTCTTCTCACCGCCCTCTTCCCACACCGTCTTCATCGACATCGAATCCTTGCCGACCGGGATGCTGATACCCAGTTGCGGACACAACTCCATCCCCACCGCACGCACCGTATCGTACAAAGCGGCATCTTCGCCGGGGTGCCCGGCGGGCGCCATCCAGTTGGCGGACAGCTTCACGTCGCCGAGATCGGCAACGGGCGCGGCGGCGATGTTGGTCAATGCCTCGCCGATGGCCATTCGTCCCGACGCCGCCGGCTCGATCAGCGCCAACGGGGTGCGCTCGCCCATGGCGAAGGCCTCGCCGCGCGTTTCGTTGAAACCGGCCAGAGTCACGGCAACGTCGGCCACCGGGATCTGCCACGGCCCGACGAACTGGTCGCGGGCGGTCATGCCGCCCACGGTACGGTCGCCGATGGCGATCAGGAAAGTCTTGTCGGCCACTGTCGGCAAGTGCAGCACACGGAATGCCGCTTCTTTCAGATCGATGCCCGCCGCGCTGAACACCGGCAAGGCACGGCTGACGCGCGCCACGTTACGGGTCATCTTGGGCGGTTTACCAAGCAGCACCGCCAACTCCATGTCGATGGGGCGATTGTTGAAATGGCTGTCTTCCAAGATCAGCCGCTGCTCCGCAGTGGCTTCGCCAACCACCGCGTAAGGACAGCGCTCGCGGGCGCACAGGGCGTCGAACAATTCCCGATGTTCCGCGCCGATGGCCAGCACGTAGCGCTCCTGCGCCTCGTTGCACCAGATTTGCATGGGCGACATGCCGGGTTCTTCGTTGTGCACAGCGCGCAGGTTGAAGTGCCCGCCGCAACCTGCGTCGTTGACCAATTCCGGCAGCGCGTTGGAAAGTCCACCCGCGCCAATGTCGTGAATCGACACGATGGGGTTGGCATCGCCCATCTGCCAGCAACGGTCGATGACTTCCTGGCAACGCCGCTGCATTTCGGGATTGCCGCGCTGTACCGAATCGAAATCGAGGTTTTCGGCATTTGCCCCGGTATCCATGCTGGATGCCGCGCCGCCGCCCAGGCCGATCAGCATGGCCGGCCCGCCCAACTGGATAATCAGCGCACCCGGTGCGATCTTGTCTTTCATGGCATGGCGCGCCGAAATGTTGCCGACGCCGCCAGCCAGCATGATGGGCTTGTGGTAGCCGCGCACCTCGCCATCGACTTGTTCCTCGTAAGTGCGGAAATAGCCGGTCAGGTTGGGCCGCCCGAATTCGTTGTTGAAAGCCGCTCCACCGATGGGTCCTTCCAGCATGATCTGCAAGGCCGAGGCGATACGCCCCGGTTTGCCGTAATTGCCTTCCCAAGGTTGGGCAAATCCAGGGACATTCAGGTTGGACACTGAAAAACCGGTCAATCCGGCTTTGGGCCGCGAGCCACGTCCGGTGGCTCCTTCATCGCGAATTTCCCCACCGGAACCGGTCGCAGCACCGGGAAACGGTGAAATGGCGGTGGGATGGTTGTGGGTTTCCACCTTCATCAGAATATGAGTTTCATCGGTCACGTAGCCATAGGACTGACCTGCGCCGGGGTAAAAGCGCCCGAACCTACCACCTTCGATGATCGAGGAATTGTCGCTATACGCTACCACTGTGCCGCGCGGGCTGAGTTGGTGGGTGTTGCGGATCATCGCGAACAGGGATTTATCCTGCTGCTCGCCGTCGATCACCCACTCGGCATTGAAAATCTTGTGGCGGCAATGTTCGGAATTGGCCTGGGCAAACATCATCAACTCCACGTCGGTAGGATTGCGCCCGATGCGGGTGAAATTCTCCACCAGGTAGTCGATTTCATCGGGCGACAGGGCCATGCCCTTGGCGCGGTTCGCCGCTTCCAGCGCGGCTTTGCCGCCTGCCAGAACATCCACGCTATCGAGCGGCGCCGGCTCGAAATGGCGAAACAGCTTTTCCGCATCAGTCAGGCTGGCCAGCACGGTTTCCGTCATGCGGTCATGGATCAGCGGCAGCAACACGGCTTTTTCCGCAGCCGTCAGTGGTGTGCCATCCGACTTTTTCACGTAAAAAGCCATCCCGCGTTCCAACCGGTTAATCAGCGCCAGCCCGCAATTGTGGGCAATGTCGGTCGCCTTCGACGACCACGGCGAAATCGTCCCGAGGCGCGGCGCAACCAGCAGCAATTCGCCGTCCGGCGCTTCGAGTGGGCTGGCGGGACCGTAGGTAAGAATTTTCGCCAGAATGTCGCTTCCCGCAGCGGTCAGTTCGCGGCTGGTTTCGGCGAAATGCCAGTATTCGGCGTGAAGGTGGGAAATTCTCGGCACATCGGCTTGCAGCGCCTGTTGGAGTTTTTCGAGACGGAAGGAGGAAAGGGCGTTGCCGCCGCGCAGCTTGAGCATGAGAAAACCCACAAAATCAGGAAAAGGAAGGCGTAATGATAGCGCAAAAGGCCTTCGCCCGGATGAGGCAAGCGCCCAAGCGCAGGGCAATCGTCCCAGCGTTTCGGCAAACTCGACAGGTTCGGTTACGCTCTGCCAAGTTCGCCCACTTGCGAAAAAATCGCCATTGCGTCCATTGCCTTCAAGCATTGCCAGGAAGGCGGCAAGGCAACGATTGGTTTCCCCTCCCGCCGGTGTTGTCGCAACGCAGCCTTTGGCGCATGATTTAACCTATGAACATGCTCGACTTTGCCCCGCTTTATTCCAGCGCCGCGATCCGTGAGATCGAAGGCCGTGCGCAGCGAGATATCGCCCGTGGTAGGCCCGGTTTGATGGAGCGCGCCGGGCTTGCCGCCGCCGAACTGGCGCGTGAACTGGCCGGCAACGGCAAGCGCATCCTGGTGGTCGCCGGCCCCGGCAACAATGGCGGAGATGCGCTGGTGGCGGCACGCCATCTCAAATCCTGGTGGTTCGACGTCGATCTGGTACTGCTCGGCGATCCCGCTAAATTTCCGCCCGATGCGGCAGCAGCCTGGGAAGCCTGGACTGAGACAGGAGGAACGGCGTTGGGAGCCATTCCCGAGCACCGTAGTTGGTGCCTGGTCATTGACGGCCTGTTCGGCATCGGGCTGGGGCGCAATCTGGGCGGCGTTTATCTGGAAGGCGTGCGGCACATCAACCGCCTCAAGCTACCCACCCTGGCGCTGGACGTGCCCAGCGGGCTGGATGCCGATACCGGTCAACTCTTTGGCGCAGCGGTGCGCGCCAGCCACACCCTGACCTTTATTGCCCTCAAGCCGGGCCTGCTGACCGCCAACGGACCGGATTATTGCGGAGATATCCAGGTCGCCAACCTGGAACTGGATGCTCAGGAACTTGCCCTCTCCCAAGGCAAGCTACTCGACGAACGGATCGCCAATGCCTTCCCCCAACGCCCGCGCAACAGTCACAAGGGATTGCTCGGCAGCGTCGCCATTCTCGGCGGGGCGGGTTCGATGGTCGGGGCGACGATTCTCGCCGGACGCGCGGCACTCAAATGCGGCGCGGGTCTGGTTTATGTAGCTACGCTGGATGAGGCCTTGCCTTTCGATCCCGTGCAGCCGGAATTGATGTTTTGCACTCCCGCGCAACTTCGCGACAAGGAAAAATTGACCTGCCTAGTAATCGGTCCGGGATTGGGCCAATCCGCGTCGGCATTGGAACATCTGGGGTGGGCCTTGCAAGCGGACATCCCGCTGGTGCTGGACGCCGACGCGCTGAATCTGGTCGCCGCCAACGGCAACCTGCAAATCCAGGCGCAACAGCGTATCGCCGCCACGCTGCTCACGCCCCACCCCGCCGAAGCAGGCCGGCTATTGGGCACAGACAGCCACGACATCCAGCAGGATCGCGTCGCCGCGGCTCTCCAGTTGGCGGAGCGCTACCATAGTCTGGTGGTGCTAAAAGGCGCCGGCAGCATCATCGCCACGCCGGATGGGCACTGGTTCGTCAACCCCACCGGCAACCCTGGTATGAGTAGCGCCGGCATGGGCGACGCGCTTGCCGGAATAATCGCCGCGCTCATTGCCCAGCACGTCCCGGCGGAAAAAGCCTTGCTGCTCGGTGTTTACCTCCATGGCGCCGCTGCCGACCGCTTGGTTGCGCAGGGTTGTGGGCCGCTCGGATTAACGGCTTCTGAAGTAATCGATATGGCACGCCAACGACTTAACAACTGGATTTACCCAAAAGGAGAATAGATCATGCCCCAGGAATCAATAACCCGTGTGGTCTTATTGACCGGCCATTACCGCATTGTCGGCAATATCGAGCTGTACCCAGGAGCACGCCTGACCGACTATCTCGGAGAAGCCAAGGAATTCTTTGCCATCACCGATGCGGAAGTATGGGATTTCAACGGTCGCAAGGTTGCCTCAGCGAATTTCATGGACATCAACCGCGCTCACGTTGAAGTCATTATGCCGGAGCAAGCCGTCACCCAAGGCATCGGCAAACCCAACATCGGCTAGCAGGCAGCGCTTCCGCCTGCCGGTAAAATCCGGAATCGGCCCGGGAGACACCCGCGTAACGGGCTTGGCGGCGGCGCCGGAAGTACAACCCGTGATATCATGGCGCCCTCTTGTTTCGGCCTTACCTGCCTAGGCAACCTTGGCGCCATGCCACTCGTCAGGACTACCTCTTCATGAAAAACCATCAAGCCCCTCCCGATCTGCTCAAAGACCGCGTCATTCTGGTAACCGGCGCCGGACAAGGTATCGGCAAGGTCGCCGCGCTGACTTTTGCCGCCCACGGTGCCACCGTCATCCTGCACGGCAAATCGACACGCAAACTGGAAAAGGTTTACGACGAAATCGAGGCCGCCGGATATCCCGAGCCGGCAATCTTCCCACTCGACCTGGAAAAAGCCACAGATGCCGATTTCAATGCCTTGGCGGAAGGCATCAACCAGCAATTGGGACGCCTCGACGGCATCCTCCACAACGCCGTGCGCGGCGGACGCCCGCAGCCGCTGTCCGACCAGACGCTGGAGCAATGGTTGGATTTCCTGCGTATCAACCTCGCCGCGCCGTTCGCCCTGACACGCGCCTGTCTGCCGCTTCTGCTCGCCGCACCGGACGCCTCGGTTATCTTGACATCGGAAACCCATGGCCACACGCCGGCGCCCTTCTGGGGCGGTTTTGCGGTTTCCAAGGCGGGGCTGGAAGTCATGGCAAAAATTTGGGCAATGGAACTCGACATCCATCCCAACCTGCGTTTCAACACGCTGATCCCCGGCCCGGTGCAATCGCCGCAACGCGCCAACACCCATCCGGCGGAAGAGCGCCGCAAACTGCCCACACCAGCCGATTTGATGCCGGCCTACCTGTATCTGATGGGTTCCGCCAGCCGAGGAACCAGCGGGCAAGTGATCTCCTTGTAATGTCCTTATTCGAATTCAGATGAAGAAACTTGCCCTGGGAAAAACTGCCCTGATTTCCGCCTTCACCGTGCTTGCCGCGACGCTTGCTGCGCCTAGCATGGCGGCAACACCGCAAGCGGCACCCCATCCGCTGCAGGCTAAGGTAAAAAAAACCGTCACGGCCAACCGCTTTGCCGACGACAGTACGCAAGTGGATGATGGCCCCCTGGACGAGGACATCGACTTCCAGGATTTCCCGGACGTATTCGACGATCCGGCCTTGGCCTTCGAGCCGGTTTACGATGCGCTGCCCGGCTCGTGGATCGAATCCGGATTTTTCGAGGTCACCGGTTTATCCGCACCGCAGCCCATCTCCATCGTCGGCGGGGAATATTCCATGGACGAAGGCGATTACACCGCGGCGCCCAGCGAGGTCGTGAATGGTGCCTGGATCAAGGTCAGCTTGCTGACCCCGGATGATTTTGGGGCCACCGCCACCGCACAGTTAAAAATCGGCGATCAGGTTTATACCTTCCAGGCCGTCAACATTACCGAAACCGACCTCGCCAGCCTGGACGACATGTTCGAGGAGTCTTCCAGCGATCTGCAACTGGTCGGTGGCGAAGTGCTGTTGGAAAAAGATATTGCGGCGCCGCTGGTAATAAAGGACAACACCCTGGACAACGTGCTGTTCAAGATGAAGAACGGGGTCGACACGGATATCGACAATACCTCCGGCACCGCCAACCTCAAGTTCCATGCCAACGATGACAGCGATCTGGAAACCGTTGCCTATTTCAAGGCGGACGGCAAGCGCAGCACCTTGATGCGCCTGATGCGCGGCAACACCGATGTGAATTTTGACGCCGCCAATTCACTGCTGCCGATCAACGACCCCGGCAGCGCCGCCCAAAAAGGCAGTTTCACCGCGCTCAACGGCACCCCGAGCAGCAAGGTGGAAATCCAGTCTGACCAACGCAAAACCAGGCAGACCAAGCCCACCGAAGAAGACGTTTACGAAGCCTGGGTCAAGGAAGGCAGCGCCAATATCCAGCAAATCGGCAGCAGCGGCACGGTTAGAAAGCTCAACAGTTTCGCCGCTGCTAACTCAATTTACGCCGGCGAAACCGCCTCGTTCAGCCGCCAGGGCGATTTGCGCCAGATCCGGCTAGGCTCGCTGAAAGGCGATCAGAATCTCGCCGGCGATCCCTTGCCCCTGGATTTCCTGGCCCACGATACCAAAGTGCCCAACCTCGAAGGCAATGTCAGCCGCCTTCAGGGTGCTACCTTGCTGGCAGCGGTCAAGTCCTCGCTCGACGCTAAATTCGGCGGAACTGGCGGAATCAGCTTCGATGAAACACGTGGTTTGGTCACCTACACCCTCGCCGGCAAAATCTACCGTTTTATTCCGCTCGGTAGTGCCCTCGTCAATTTGCCTGTAACAACGGCCACAGTGGCCGCCCGTTCACGCAGCAAGGCGCGCCTCAACCGTTTCGCGGCAAGCAATGCGGGATCGACCGCCGCCGGTGCGTTCAACCTGGCGGCGCAGGGAATCCAGCTCACCATGGCAGGCACTCTCGGTTACTTTTCCGATCTGGATAAAGCGGTGAAGGCCATAGATCCCGCCGGGAAATTGCAACTCCAGGTGGACGGCGTAATTCGCATCGCCATGGGCGGTGCCGATTACGTGGTGATCCCGGCCAGCGAAGTCACCCCGACCAACGTAAAGAGCACCCCAGCTTTCCTGTTCAGCGGCCCAAGTGGTCTGGCTTTCCGCGACCGCGACGGCGGCCTACAGACCCTCTTTGCCGCCACCGGAGATATCAGCGCCTTGTTGATTGCCGCTCGCCAGTTTGATCCGAAGGCCGCAGTAGTCCCACAACCCGACGGCACGGTCCAGGTCGCCCTGCTAGGCGCCAGCTTCCAATTGAAACCTCGACTGAAACTCAGCGCGCCTCCAGCCGACAAGGCTCAGCTCAATCTATGGCAGGAAAACAACAGCATTTTCCTGCGCTACCCGGACGGAAAAGTGCAGGGATTCGATCTCTAGGAGCCTGTCGGACTTAAAGGAAATCGGCTGCAAATTTGTCCGACAGGCTCCTAGAAGCGCATTCCCAGCGATACTCGCGCCATGTTCTGCACGGTAAAATTGACCTTGGGATCGTAAGCGGCACGCACGAAATAGCGGTCGAAGTCGTATCCCAGCGTGACTCCGGTCGCGCTGATCTTTTCTTCCCCCTCCCCCTGCCCACTTTTCTGCGACAAGTCGAGCGTCCAGCGCGACTTGTCGCCGGACTGATAACGCAGAACCAGATGGGAGACGCGCTGGCCGGTATCGAGGCGGTTGTCTTTGACGCTGAAAAGATAAGCCTGAGTTTGCGGAATCAGGGTATGCGAGCCAATGCCATACAGTACCGAATCGTTGGGATCGAAGGTGAGGTTGTAGTAATCGCGCAGGTTGGTACGTGACAAGCCGAGCAGGAAATAATGGTCGCCACCCAGTTCTGCCGTTGCCGCCGCGCCGGCAAAGCCGCGGGTGGCGAATTGCAGCGAGGACACCAGCTTGCCGAACGGTAGCACGGCGGTGTTTTCATAGCCTGTCCGCCCCTGCTCAAAACCGGTCTCGCTGCGGTAAAACCCGGCCCACACCACATGCGGCCCCATGCCGGCGCGTAGATTCACATCACCGCCAAGATAGCCGTCCCCGGTACGATACAGCGCAGTGGTCAGTTTATACACGGCAGCCTCATTCGCCTCGCTGCTCGCCAGGCTTTCCGTGCGAGTATCGGCCTGGGCCGTGTTAGCGGCTGCCAACAGGGTCAATCCCAGCAAGGTAAACGAGCATTTTTCGGTTCCGCTCATGACAACCTGTTCTCCCATTCTTCCCTGCGCGGATTCGCGCACAATTCCCGCAGCAAGGCAAAAGCCGCTTCGGCATTTTTCTCCGCATCCTCGCTCAACGGCGCACCCAAATCGAAAAACTCGCCGCGCACCCCCAACAGGAAGCACGGCGGCGGCGGCGTTCGATGAATTTCCTGGTACACATGCAACACCGCTGCCGGACTCATTTCGTGGGAAGTATAGCTGGCGTCCTGCTGAGGCGTAAGACGGGTGAAAGTGTAAGGCGGCGGCGCGACCACGCTGGCATCGATAAACAGCACCAGTTCGCGATCCACCAAGTCCAGCGCATGTTCCACTTGCAACTGGAAGTCGGTGACGAATTCGACATTTGGCAGTTCGAGCGCATTGAGGCGCTGTAACAACACCGGGGCAATGGCGTCGTCGCCCCGGCTCGGATTGCCGTAGCCGAAAACCAGCAGCGCCGCCGTCAAACCCCGCAAGCCTCGCCGCTGTTGCGCAACCGGCGGTCGATTTGCACGCCTTCGGCATCCAGCAATTCGACTTCCAGCGGCATCTTGCCGAGTGCGTGGGTGGCGCACGACAGACACGGGTCGAAAGCGCGGATGGCGACCTCGATATGATTGAGCAGACCTTCGGTGAGTTCCTTGCCGTCCAGGTATTGCAAAGCCACCTGGCGCACCGCCTCGTTCATGGCGTGGTTGTTGTGGGTAGTAGAAACGATCAGGTTGGCGCGGACGATCTGCTCATCCTCGTTGATGCGGTAATGGTGGATCAGGGTGCCGCGCGGCGCCTCGATCACCCCCACGCCGCGCAACTGGCGTTCGCCCTTGGCTACCAGATCGGTACCGGACAGGTCGTCGTCGAGCAACAGTTCCTGGATGCCTTCGGCTGCGTGGAGCATTTCGATCATGCGCGTCCAGTGGTACGCCAGCGTCGCCTGAGTGGCGCTGCCGCCCCCGAATTCCGTGAAAGTCTTGCGCTCCTCTTCGGCCAGCGGCGTCGGGATGAAATCGCAATTGTTCACCCGCGCCAGCGGCCCCACCCGATACCAGCCTTCCTCGCGTCCACGCGAGCGGATGAATGGAAATTTCATGTACGACCAGGGCCGCACTTCCTCGTGGACATAATCCCAGTAATGCCCGTAATCGACATGGTCGAATATCGTCTGACCATGCTCGTCACGGGCGCGCAGGCCGCCATGATAGAGATCCATGGCGCCATCGGCACGGACTAGACTCATGAAGCTGGACCGGTAGAACCCAAAGCCGCTATGAAAGTCCGGACGCTCGGTATAAACCTTTTTGATGAGTTCCACCGCATCGCGACTCCACGCGATCATCTGGTCGATTTCCGCGAGCAGGGTATCGCGCTCGGCGCGTGACAGGTTCTTGTTGACCCCGCCGGGAATCGCACCGGTGCCGTGGACACGCTTGCCCGCCGTCATGCGGATAATTTCCTGCCCATATTTGCGCAGCAGCACGCCTTTTTTGGCGATTTCCGGGTAGGCGGCAATGACCCCGACGATATTCCGCGTCGCCACGTCGCTATCGAAGCCGAACAGCAGGTCGGGAGAGGCAAGATGGAAGAAATGCAACGCATGGGATTGCAATATCTGGCCGAAATGCATCAGGCGCCTCAGCTTCTCGGCGGCAGGCGTGAGCGTCGCACCGACGATCATGTCCATCGCCTTGGAGGCCGCCAAATGGTGGCTTACCGGGCAGATGCCGCAGAGGCGCTGCACCATTACCGGCACTTCCCAGTAGGGACGGCCCTGGATGAATTTCTCGAAGCCGCGAAATTCGACTATATGGAAGCGCGCCTGATGCACGCGGTTGTTTTCGTCCAGCAGCAAGGTCACCTTGCCGTGGCCTTCCACGCGCGAAATCGGCTCTATCGCCACGCGCCGGAGTTTCTCGGGATGTTCAGCAGTTTCCAGTGCGAATGTCATAGCAGCGCCTCAAATCAGTCGTAATGCAGCATTTCGTATTCCAGCTTGGGCTCGCGCCCGGCCAGCAGATCGGTGAGGAATTTCCAGATCGCATCGGCAGAGGGCGGGCAACCCGGTAAGGAATAATCCACCTTCACCACCTCGTAGAGCGGATGCACCTTGTCGAACGGCAATGGCAGTTCGGGGTCGTTGGGCACCTGCCCACCTTCCAGGCCGCCTTCAAACTGGTAAACCTCCTGGAAACACTCCCACAGGCCGATGTTGTTGCGCACCGCCGGCACGCCGCCGTTGATCGCGCAGGCTCCCACCGCCACCAGCACCTTGCAGTTCTTGCGGAATTCCTTGAGAACATGAACGTTCTCGGCATTGCACACGCCCCCCTCGATCAGCCCCACATCGCAGGGCCCGCAATGCTTGATGTCGGTCAGCGGGGTGCGGTCGAATTCGATCAGTTCGAGCAGGTCGAGAATTTTTTCGTCAATGTCGAGGAACGACATGTGGCAGCCGAAGCAGCCGGCCAGCGAACAGGTCGCCACGCGGATTTTTTTCTTATCACTCATGACCGCCCTCCACTTGCGCATGTTCGAGTTGCACTTGACTGATGTCCTTGTGGTCAAAAATCCGCTCGCCGATAGGTACGCTGAAACCGTGACGTTTAACCAACAGTGCCCCGGTCGGACACACGCTCACCGACTTGTCGGTCACCGCCAAGTTGCTGTCACCGAGGCGGCCAGTGGAGGTGTTCACCACCAACTTGCAGTCGATGCCGCGCCCTGACAAACCGAATACTTCCTTGCCATCCACGTCGCGGCTGGCACGCACGCACAACTCGCAGAGGATGCAGCGATTGCGATCGAGCAGGATGTCGGAATGGCTCGCATCGACCTCACGTGCCGGGTAAAAATGGTTGTAATGCGGACTCATCATCCCGAGATGGTAAGCCACCGCCTGCAAATTGCAGTTGCCGCTTTTCTCGCAGAACGGGCAGAAATGGTTACCCTCGACAAACAACATTTGCGTGAGCGCGCGCCGTTTGGCATTGAGCTCCTCGGTTTCGCTGAGGATTTCTTGACCTTCCACCGCTGGCATGGTGCAGGAAGCGACGTTGCGCCCATTGACGCTCACCGTGCACAACTTGCAACTGCCGTGCGGGGTGAATTCCGGATTGTGGCACAGGTGCGGGATGTATACCCCCGCCGCAATGGCCGCATCCATGATGGTCTGGTCGTCCTCGAAGGGAATGGGTTTGCCGTCGATTTTGATGGTCTTGCTCATGATTCCGCCCTCAAATGCGCTTCGCTGTCGTCCCGTCCGGTGATACGCCGCGCCACGGCCAAGGCGCCATCCAGGTCAAAGGCCGGCTCGAAAGCCAGCGCTTTCAACCTGCGTTCATAGATATCGGGAAATTTGTTGAGCGTATCCAGCACCGGATTCGCCGCCGACGTCCCAAGACCGCAATGGCTCATGCTTTTCATGAGCTGGCCGAGGTTCTTCATTTCTTCCAGGTCGGCGGCGGTGCCATGGCCGCCATTGACCTTGTCCATAATGCGCTTCATCAAGGTGGTGCCGACCCGGCACGGGGTGCAGAAACCGCAACTCTCATGGGCGAAAAAATGACTGAAATTGCGTGCCATCTGGAACAGGTCGCGGCTGCGGTTGAAGATCATAAAAGCCCCGGCGGTGCCCAAGTCCTCGAAGGCGATCTTGCGGTCGAACTCCTTCCAGGAAATGGTCGTGCCGGACGGTCCGCTCACCTGCACCGCATAAGCATCCTCGGCGCCGCAATCCTGCAAAATCTGGCGGATGGTAGTACCGAATGGGTATTCGTAAATGCCGCGCCGTTCGCAATCGCCCGAAATACTTAAGACCTTGGTGCCAGCGGATTGCGGCGTACCCATGGCGGCGAACCATTCCCCACCGTGAAGAGCAATCTTGGCGGCGCAGGCAAAGGTTTCGACGTTGTCGACCACCGTCGGATAACCCAGGTAACCATGCGTCACCGGGAACGGCGGACGATTGCGCGGGCGACCGCGCTTGCCTTCCAACGATTCGATCAGCGCCGATTCCTCGCCGCAGATGTACGCTCCCGCCCCAAGATGAATTTCAATGTCGAAATCGTAGCCCGCCTCGCCGCAGATATTCGTGCCCAGCAAGCCCTGCTCGCGCCGCCGCTGTAGGACGCCTTCGAGCTGTTCCAGCAGGTAGCGGTATTCACCGCGCAAATACAGGAAACCGCGCCGCGCACCAACCACTTTCGCACCGACAGTCATCCCCTCGAATACCAGATCGGCATAGCTATTGAGAAGCACGCGATCCTTGAAAGTACCCGGCTCACCTTCGTCGGCGTTGCATACCATGACTCGCTCGCTACGCTCACCGATATCGCACACTACATGGCCTTCATCCTCGCTCACCGCTGCATGGCAGAACGACCACTTCGAGGCGGTCTTGAACCCCGCACCACCGCGCCCGCGCAAGTTGGACTTGTCCATCTCTGCCCAAGTCTCACGCGCCCCACGCTTGAGCGTGGCGCGGATGGCCGCGCCGGGTTCGAATGCCTCGCCGAGCAGCGCATCCTTACGCAAAATGTTGTCCTGCACCTCGAATAGCATCGCCGGCCACTCCGCTACCGGCTTGTGCGAGCGAATCAGTTCGCAAATCAGGTCCAGGCAATTTTCGTCGAGATTGGTCAGCGGCCTGCCGTTAATCAGCGCTGCTGGACCTTGGTCGCACATCCCGGTGCAGGAAGTGCTGTCGACCGTCAGCAAACCGTCTTCGGAAAGCTTGCCCGGCTCAATCCACATTTTCTTGCAGAAATACTCCATCAATTCCTGCTTGCCGAGCATTCGGTCGGTGATATTGTCGGAAAACATCAACCGGTATTCGCCGCAGGCCCTTCCGCCGGAAAGGAAGGAATAAAACCCCGCCACCCCTTCCACCCGCACCCGCGGAATATCGAGATGCGCCGCAATCTGGTCGATGGCATCATTGCAGATGCAATGAGTGGTTTCCTGAACTTCGCGGAGGATTTGCAGAACTTTGGTGGGGTCGCGTCCGTGTTTCTCGAAAATCGGCGCGAGCAACTGCGTCAGCTTGGGGGTATCGCACAGCGGCATGATGGTGCTCTCCAGCCTTGTTATGATTGTTTAGCGTAGATGATGAAATACCATCTTTACAATAGCATGTCAGGCAGAATTTGCGGGGAGGTGATGTTGTGATTCACCCTTTGTGAACATGCCAATCTCCCTCGAAATTGAATGACAATACAGCAAACGACCCGAGGGCTTACTGCACCTCGGGTCGTTGCGAGTCCGATCTGGAATCAGGCTTTGGTACTAATCATTGTACCGATTGTGTGGCCGCTGGTATTGACGGTCGCGCTGGGCATTGCGCCCAAACTTCCCTCACCTCCCCTAGCCACATTCCCGCGCCCTGCCCTACTTATTTCGCTTGCCGCCGACTGCGGCTGAAAATGATTCAGTGCATTAGCGAGACTATTTGAGGATATTGAACCACTCTCCATAGGCAAACTCCCAAAAATGCAAACTTCAGAACCTCCGGCCTCTTCCGTGTTTCCTGCAAGAAGCCTACAACTCCAATATAGCCTACCTACCAACATTTGCCAGAAATAGTTCCTGATCCGCCATTGCCCCGGCGGCGGTCAGTAGCGATTTCCTTTATAATTCGGGCTTTTCATCTCAGCCATGCCGCCCCGCATCTCGCTTCCTGCGCCAGGCAAACGCCTGTCTTTCGCCAGCCCCCACGGGTCCGGTGATGCACTATTTTTGTCCCAAATCGCCGAACAGGCGAGGCCACTGGTGATTCTCACCGCGCAGGCCCATGATGCGCAGCGACTCCTGGAGGAAATCCGTTTCTTCGCCCCGACGCTGGCAGTGCATCTCCTGCCGGACTGGGAAACCCTACCCTACGACCAGTTTTCGCCGCACCAGGATCTAGTTTCCGAGCGCTTGGCGACCCTTTACCAGGTCACCCACAACGTCTGCGACGTTCTGCTGGCACCGGCCACCACCGCATTGTATCGACTTGCTCCACGTGCCTTCCTCGCCGCCCATACTTTTTTCATCAAACAGGGAGAGAGGCTGGATTCCGATGCGTTACGCGCCCAGCTTGCCCTGGCTGGCTATACCCACGTCAACCAGGTGTTGTCACCCGGCGAATTTTCGGTTCGCGGCGGGTTGATTGACCTGTTTCCAATGGGTAGCCCACTGCCCTACCGCCTGGATTTGTTCGGCGACGAAATCGAAACCATCCGTACCTTCGACGTGGACACCCAGCGCAGCATCTATCCGGTGAAGGAAATCCGCTTGTTGCCGGCGCGCGAATTCCCGCTCGACGACGCAGGGCGCAACACCTTCCGCAGCAATTTTCGCGAGAAATTCGAGGGGGATCCCTCAAAAAGCCGGACATACAAGGACATCAGCCAAGGGCTGGCTCCTGCCGGGGTAGAGTATTACCTGCCGCTATTTTTCAATGAAACCGCCACGCTGTTCGACTATCTGCCCGAGGATGCCACGCTGTGCCTGCATCATGAAGTAGAAGAAGCCGTCGAGGGTTTCTGGCGCGACACCCAATCGCGCTACCGGCTGCTGGCTGGCGACAAGGACAGACCGCTGTTACCACCCGACGAGCTATTTCTGCCGCTGGACCGTTTTTTCGGCTCGCTCAAGCCATTTGCCCGGATCGACCTGACCTCCGGCACCGCTGACAACGGCTCGACCCTGCCCGTACCCGCCGTCCAGGTCGACCGGCGCGCCGACAATCCGCTGGAGAAACTGCAAGGCTTCGCCAGCGCGTTTACCGGGCGCATCCTGCTGGTGGCGGAAAGTCTGGGGCGGCGCGAAACCATGTCACAGTTTCTCGGCGAAAACGGTCTGAAACCGGCGCTGTGCGAGACCTGGGCGGATTTTCAGGCAGCAAGCGACAAATTCATGCTGGGAGTGGCCCCGCTGAGCAACGGGTTTGCCCTTCCCGGCGTTTCCCAAGCTCTTATCACTGAAACCGAACTCTACGCCACCCAGGTACGCCAGGTACGGCGCCGCGAAGCGGCAAAGAAGGCCAGTTCGGAAAACTTGCTACGCGACCTTTCCGAGGTCAAGGTTGGCGATCCGGTAGTGCATGAGCAGCATGGCATCGGGCGCTATCTGGGGCTGGTGAATCTCGACCTCGGCGAGGGAGAAACTGAATTTCTCCATCTCGAATACGCGGGTAACGACAAGCTGTACGTGCCGGTTTCCCAACTGCACCTCATCAGCCGCTACAGCGGTGCCGCTCCTGAATCCGCGCCCTTGCATCGTCTGGGCAGCGGCCATTGGGAAAAGGCCAAGAAAAAAGCCCTCAAGCAGGTGCGGGACACTGCCGCCGAACTGCTCAATCTGTATGCCCAACGTGCCGCGCGTCAGGGCCACGTATTCAACATCAAGCCGCACGATTACGAGGCATTCGCCGCCAGCTTCGATTTTGAGGAAACCCCTGACCAAGCTGCCGCCATCCAGGCGGTAGTGGAAGACATGACTTCGGGCAGACCGATGGATCGCCTGATTTGCGGCGACGTCGGCTTCGGCAAGACCGAAGTGGCGCTGCGCGCGGCTTTCGTGGCGGTGGCCGACGGCAAACAAGTGGCAATCCTGGTGCCGACCACCCTGCTTGCCGAGCAACATTTCCTCAATTTCTCCGACCGCTTCGCCGACTGGCCGGTAAAAATCGCCGAACTGTCGCGCTTCCGCTCCGCCAAGGAAACCACCGAAGCCCTGAAAGGCCTAGCGGAAGGCAAGGTCGACATCGTCATCGGCACCCACAAGCTGATTCAGCCTGACATTCAGTTCAAGAACCTGGGGCTGGTCATCATCGACGAGGAACACCGCTTCGGGGTACGCCAGAAAGAGCGTCTCAAGGCTCTGCGTGCCGAAGTGGACGTGCTGACCCTGACCGCCACGCCGATTCCCCGCACCCTGTCGATGTCGCTGGAAGGCTTGCGCGATTTTTCGGTGATCGCCACCGCACCGCAAAAACGTCTTTCCATCAAAACCTTCGTCCACCCCTATTCAGAAGGACTGGTACGCGAAGCGGTGCTGCGCGAGTTGAAACGCGGTGGACAGGTGTATTTCCTCCACAACGAAGTGGACACCATCCAGAACATGCGCGAAAAGCTCGAAACCTTGCTCCCTGAGGCGCGCATCGGGGTTGCCCACGGCCAGTTGCGCGAGCGCGAACTGGAACACGTGATGCGGGACTTCTACCAGCAGCGCTTCAACCTGCTGCTGTGCTCAACCATCATCGAAACCGGCATCGACATCCCCAGCGCCAACACCATCATCATGCACCGCGCCGACAAGTTCGGCCTAGCGCAGTTGCACCAGTTGCGCGGACGGGTGGGCCGTTCGCACCACCAGGCCTACGCCTATCTCCTCACTCCGGAAAGCGAGGCGCTTACCGCACTGGCGAAAAAACGTCTGGAAGCCATCCAGATGATGGAAGACCTAGGGGCTGGCTTCTACCTCGCCATGCACGACCTGGAAATCCGTGGCGCGGGTGAAATCCTCGGCGAATCGCAAAGCGGCGAGATGCAGGAAATCGGCTTCACCCTCTACGCCGCGATGCTGGAAAACACCGTCAAGGCGCTCAAGGACGGGCGCGAGCCGGACATGGAAGCGCCGCTCGGCATTACCACCGAGATCAACCTACACACCCCGGCGCTGCTACCCAACGATTACTGCGGCGACATCAACGAACGCCTGACCATCTACAAACGCTTGGCGAATTGCGAAACGCTGGAACAACTCGACGCCATGCACGAGGAATTGGTGGACCGCTTCGGCCTTCTGCCTCCCGCTACGCGCGCCCTGTTCGACACCCATCGCCTGCGCATCCTGGCCAAACCGTTGGGTATCGTCAAAATAGACGCCGGCCCGGACAGTCTGAAAGTTCAATTCCAGCCTCAACCGCCCATTGACCCGCTGAAGATCATCACACTCATTCAAACGCGGCGCAATTTCAAGCTGAGCGGCCCTGACCGCCTCATGGTCGCGCAGGAAATGCCTACCGCGGAAAAACGCATGGAATGTGCCTTGGCGCTATTCAAGGAGTTAAATTAAGGTTTAGTGACATTTATCTTGCGTTGGACAACCAATTGCTCTAAATTTCCCCCGTAATAAAAATGGGTAATAGCCTTATTCATGAAACTCAATAGCAAAATAAACCTGTTCTTCGTCGCGCTTGCTGCCGTTACGATTGCCATCCTGATCGTCGTCAGTCTGCTTTCCTTCCGAAATTTTTCGATCAAATCCGCTCAGGAGCACATCCGCACCTCTGCCGAAATCGTTCGCGTCAGCCTGACCGAGTCCATGATCAATGGTGTGATCGACAAGCGCGGCCAATTTCTCTCGCGGCTTGCCGAAGTTCAAGGCTTGCAGACGGCACGCGTGATTCGTGGGCCGATGGTGGGAAAGCAATTCGGCAAGGGGCTAACCCAGGAACAGGCCGCGGATGAAATCGAAGAGCGCGTGTTGCGCGATGGTCAAGCCTTCTATCAGGTCGAGGAAAGCGGCTCGGACACGATTTTTCGCGGTACGGTGCCCTTCGTGGCCACCAATTCCGGCAACCCCAATTGCCTGCAATGCCACATGGTTCCGCAAGGTTCGGTACTCGGCGCAGTAACGCTGACCATGTCGATATCCCAGCTCAAGAACAACGCGCTGATGACCATCGGCTTTCTGGTCGGCGCGGTGGCCTTGTCGATCGTAGTTGCCCTGCTGTTCCTGCGGCGCTTGCTGAAACCGCTTTCGACCACCGCCAACGACGTTGAAAACGCCGTGCAACGTGCCCTTCAGGGCGACTTCCGGGGCCATATCAACCGCCACACCAACGACGAAATCGGCCAGATTGCCGAAGATATCAGCCGCCTGATGGATTTTCTGCACAACGGGCTGACGACCATGGGCAACAACGTTTCGCAGCTGATCAAGCACGCGCCTCCGGCGGGCTTCAACCTGCTTTCCACCACGGTAGAAATGGTCGAGGGGCTGATCAAGGCTGCCCATTTCAAGCAGGCCATCGAAGAAGACGAAACCCGGGCGCAAATCTACCAGCGGCTGTCCGAACTGCTGCGCCATGATTTCTCGATCAGCCGCTACTCAATCTACGAAGTTGGCGGCAAGAACAACGAAATAGTACCCGTCATCGTCGATGGCGAGACCGACGGCCCATGCCGCTGGTGCGATCCGGAAATCATGATGCGTTCCAGTGCCTGCCGTGCCCGCCGTACCGGCCACATCATCGACTCGGTCGAGTCCCCGGGGATCTGCTATTCATTCCTGCCCCCCAGCGACCAGGAAAATATGCACCACATCTGCATTCCCATCATCCAGTCGGGTACGGTGGGTTGCATCCTGCAGATCGTCGCCTCCGACGACGAAAAGAATCTGGTGCAAATGTATATCCCCTTCATCAACATCTATCTGCGCGAAACCGCTCCGGTGCTGGAAGCCAAACGTCTCATGGACACCCTGCGTGAATCCAATCTGCGTGATGCCATGACCGGCCTGCACAATCGGCGTTTCCTAGAAGAATATATCCAGACCCTAGTTGCCGGCAGCCAGCGCCGCAAGTCGCAGTTATCGATCCTCATGCTTGACCTGGATTACTTCAAGATGGTCAACGACAAGTACGGCCACGATGCCGGCGACGCGGTACTCAAAGCGCTCTCCAAGGTACTCATGCAGGCAGTCCGTTCGTCCGACCTAGTCATTCGCTACGGTGGCGAGGAATTCCTCATCATCCTGCAGGATACCCAGGAAACGGCCGCCGATAATGTTGCCGAGAAAATCCGCGCCGCAGTCGAGGAAATGGAGGTTCAGATTGGCGGGACCATGCTCAAGAAGACCATATCCATCGGCATCGCCGATTTCCCCACCGACAGCGACACCTTCTGGCAAGCTGTCAAATATGCCGATGTAGCGCTCTACCGCGCTAAGGATGAAGGCCGCAACCGAGTGATACGCTTCGAAAAAAGCATGTGGAAAGAAAACAACAAGGAAGCCTACTAAGAAAGGCTAGGCGCCCGCTGGTATAATGGCGGAATCAACGTCCGGATACTCTTTTCATGTCCCTGATTCGCCCCTTTACGGGCCTGCGCCCCGCTCCAGGCCGTGCCGCTGAAATTGCCGCGCCTCCCTATGATGTCTTGTCAACGGCAGAGGCCCGCATCCGTGCGGCAGGCCACCCTTGGAGTTTCCTGCACATTTCCAAGCCGGAAATCGACCTGCAGGAAGGCACCGACCCCTATTCCCCGGTAGTTTATGCCAAAGCTGCCGAGAACCTCCGCAACATGCTGGCCCAAGGGCTGCTGGTGCGCGATCCGGCCCCCGCTTATTACGCCTATCGGCTGGTAATGGGTGACCATGTTCAGACCGGTTTGGTGGCGGCAGCCTCGGTCGCTGATTACGACACCAACCGCATCCGCAAACACGAATTCACGCGCCCGGACAAGGAAGACGACCGGGTACGCCAAATCGAAGCGATCAACGCCCAGACCGGGCCGGTATTGCTGGCTTATCCGTCCTGCGCGGCAGTCGACAAACTGCTCACCGCAACCACCCTGAACGCACCCGATGCCGATGTCGTGGCCGCTGACGGTATCCGCCACAGCATTTGGATGATCCGAGATCCTGCTACGCAGGCCAAACTCACGGCCGCGTTCGACGCCATGCCCGCGCTGTATATCGCGGATGGACACCATCGCTCCGCAGCCGCCTCGCGAGTGGCCGCAGCACGACGCTCAACGGCGGACGGCAGTTCCAGCTGCGAACATTTCCTGGCTGTGATTTTCCCGCATCATCAAATGAAGATCATGGATTACAACCGGGTCATCACCGATCTCAATGGGCACACCTTACCAACTTTCCTGAGCCTCATTGCCGAAAAATTCAAGGTTGCCCCGGAAAACGCCCCGGTTCACCCGGCCAGCCCTGGCGAATTCGGTCTGTATCTACCTGGACAATGGTACCGCCTGACGATCCACGATGCGCTGATTCCTCATCGCGACCCGGTTGGGCGCCTGGATGTCAGCCTACTGCAAAATCATCTGATTGCCCCGGTATTGGGAATCAACGACCCGCGTCGCGACAAACGCATTGACTTTGTTGGCGGGGTGCGGGGATTGGCCGAATTGGAAAGGCGCGTGAATAGCGGGGAGATGGCGGTAGCGTTCGCCCTTCACCCGACCCGCATGGAAGACCTGATGGCCGTGGCGGATGCCGATGAGGTCATGCCGCCGAAATCCACCTGGTTCGAGCCCAAGCTGGCTGACGGCTTGGTTTCACACGTTTTGGACTAATTAACGACCTTAACCGCCGATATAGTTAAACAGGGTCAACGACTGGGTTTTGGAAAAGGACTTCTGTGCCGCCTCCAGATGCATCTGCTGTAGGGTCATGTCGCTTATCGACTTGGTGTAATCGACATCCTGAAGGTTGGAAATTGCCGCCTTGTACTGGATGGTTAAATCCATCCGGGTGTTCTGTACCGAATCCACCTCTTTCAGTCGCCCGCCAACCGCCGCCCTGACGGTCAAGACATTGTCGAGTGCGTTGGACAAATTCGATAAGGAGGTATTCAGGTTGTTTTGCGTAACAGCCGCTCTGCTCGCCAATGGACTCTCGGTCTTCAGGGCGGAAATGACGTTGGACAAGGTGGTAAACAAGTCTTCGTTGGTGCTGGGCTTTATGGTAAAACTATCTCCAGTCGCCGGAGTGCCCCCAATCGACAAATCAGCGCCATAGTCGAAGGGCACGGGGTTTGTATCGGGTGGGGATTGCGTCTTCAGGCTGATCGTGCCGCCATCGGAAAAAGTTCGCGGATATGGCCCGCCCCCAGCCGGTGGGGCGCCCGTCAGTAGCGATAGACCAGAAGCATTATCGACGATATCGTAAGTCGTGACCGGCGGGATAGTCGCAGAAACATCAAAATTGATGGTGAAGTTTTTGCTGTTGGCGGGATCCTTCCATTTTGAAATATCCTTCACACTGCCGGGGCTAACGATCCCCGTTCCGGTGTTGGCTACGCCGGCATTGGTGACGAAAACACCGTTCCCATTCTTGATACGTTGAAATACGTCCGCCCCCGAATCACTGATCGCCACCATGTTGTTGGCACTGATCCGGATCTGGCGCTGCCCCTGATCGCCGTTGTATGCCACGTTGCCCGGCGACATCTCCGCAAAGGGTACGGTTGCGCCCTTGAAGCCGGCAAAAAGATGTTGGCCGGATTGGTCGGTCACGTTGGCGATACCCAGCAATGCCTGATAGCGCCCTTCCAATTCGGTAGCCATGCTCTTCCGGTCGGCATCGGTTAATGTCCCGTTCCCGGCGTGCACCACAATCTCTTGGGCATCCTGAATCAACGTGGTCACGTCGGTAAGGTGGCTTTCTTCCGCCTGCAAATTATTTTTCGCAATGCTGGCATTGGTGCCATTCTGCTCATTGACGTTCATCGACTGCGTCATCTCGAGTACTGCGGCTGCACCAACGGGGTCGTCTCCCGGGGTCAGGATACGCCGTCCGGTAGCAATCATTTGCTGGGTATGGAGTAGATCCGTTTGCTGTTGACTGATACGCCCGACTCCTTGCGCGTATATCGTGCTAGTGGCGATTCTCATGATCTTTCTCCTCGCTAACCACCCAGGTTAATCAACGTCTGGAACATTGTCGTGGCGATTTGTATCATTTTTCCGGAGGCTTGATAGGCTTGCTGATAGCGGATCAGATTGGCGGCTTCTTCATCCAGATTCACCCCGGACATGGATTGCTGCGCCTGAGAAGCCTGATCCAGCAAGTTTTGCTGGGCTGCACCATTCACCGCGACCTCCCTGGCCTTGTTGCCGATGGCACTGACCATCTGACTATAAACACCCTGATAGGTTGTCGTTCCGTTTCCCAAAGTATTCTTGCTTTGCAGTTCGGCCAGCAGCACCGCATTCCGGCTATCGGAAACGCCGCTGGGATTGGCGCCGACGGTAAAAGTGTCACCCGTTGCCGGCGAACCATTGATCTTTGCGGTCCAACCGTTATAACTGATATCCGCTCCCGCCGTATATGCCACCCCCGTAGCAAGAACGCCATTGACGGCATCGGTCACGTCAAATGTGGTCGCGCTGGTGAAATTGATGGTGACCTGATTTTTCAGGTTCAGGTCGGTGCTGGGATGCGCCGGGTCCGGCGTCACGGGCGCCGTGGTATTCACTACCGGTTGAGTCATTGTCCCGCTACCGATATTGGTCGCCAGTGAAACGGTGGATAACACCGGGGCCGCTGCTGCGATCTTCGCAGTGTCGGTAATCGCCAGCGATAGATCGCGCGCTCCGTTGCGTGTCGGCTGAATCTGGAAGCCGTTTCCCGCTGCGGGGGCAGCCCCTCCCACGATGATGCTCATCCCGTCCGCAACGAACGGGTCGCCAGCGACACCGGTACCGCTCATGGTCACAGCAGCGCCGTCGCTTACCCTGTTCAACTTCCAGGCCGCGCCGTCCCAAAGCAGATTGTAATCCTCAACGGTCAAGCCCCCGGCATTGCTAATCGTCACGTCGGCGGTAAGGGCGGGATCATTCCCTAGCTTCGGGATGACCTTGGGCAAGGGGACGTTAAAGAAGTCCCCGCCCAGATCGTTATTCAGGTCTTGCCCCAGTTTGTGCTGATCATTGAAGGTCTGCGCTAACCCGATTGCCACCCTCCCCAGAGCATTCTGGGCCGAGTCCAGAGCTTCGTTACGAAATGCCAGCAGGCCGCTCAGGCTCCCTCCCTGCAGCAGCCCCTGTCCCAACAATATGGAACTGCTGCCCGCTTGCAAGCCGACTTCCAGACGTTCTGGATCATATGGGGACTGTACCGCCACCAGTTTCTGGACCTGCTGCCCGACCACCAGCGGCTGCCCGGAACCGACGAAGACGTTAATGCTGCCATCGTCCTGTTTTACCACGGTGGTTTTGACTTCCTTGTTCAAATCGGCAACCAGTTGTTCACGCTGATCCAGCAAATCGTTGGGAACCTGCCGGTCGGGGCTGGCACTGGATGCCAGGGCAATCCGCTCGTTGAAGGTGGCGATTTGTGCGGAATAGTTGTTGATCAAATCCACGCTGCTGCGGATCTGACCATTTACCGAGTCACGCATTTCTGTAAAGCGTGTAGAAAGCCCTTGAAGGCGACTGATAAGCGATTGTGCACCAGAAAGCATGGATTGCCGGGAAGGCACCGAAGCAGGCGTGGCCGCCACGTCGTTCACGGCAGTAAAAAAATCCTGCAATGCCGGAGACAGGCCGGATGTCGTGTCGGCAACCAGATTGTCGATTTGCTTGATTTGGGCACTGTACGAATCGTAAAGACTGACCTTGGTCTGCGCTTCCGAAACCTGCGTATCGAGAAACTGATTGTAAAGGCGTTTTACCGTATCGACATGAGTACCCTGCCCGATAAAGCCTGCCCCGGTAAACTCCGGGATGTTGGTCGCCTGAACCACTTCCTGGCGATGGAACCCAGCAGTATTGGCATTGCTGATATTGTGCCCGGTGGTCACCAATCCCACCTGCGCGGCATTCAGACCGCTCAAACCAATTCCGAATATACTGTTTCCCATGATTTTCTCCCGCTCTCGGGGTTTTCCAGGTTCTTTCGAACTAGTTAATTAAATCGGCCTGCTCAGTGAAAACTTGAATTTCATTTCCGCCCCGCGAAATTACAATTTCGCCAGGCTGGTATCCATATCAACCTGAATTTTCAGCGCTTGAGCATTGCCCTGGTATTCACGCTGGGCAACGATCATGTCGACCAGATTCTCGTTCAAATCGACGTTGGAGGCTTCCGTCATGCCGGACTCGACGGTGCCGAAAACCCCGCTACCGGGCTGTCCAAAAATTCGAGCGCCCGATGCCGACGTTTCGCCCCACAGGTTATCCCCCAAGCTTTCCAAGCCGTCCTCATTGCGAAACTCATGCAATTGCACCGCCCCTATCGTCTGGTAAACCAAGTCTCCCTGCTGGGTAATGGTTTTCCCGATACTGACAGGATCCGGAACTTCCTTGCTGGGACCGCGCGTCACCCCATCGCTCGCCTGTATCACCCCATCCGAAGAAATGCGAATGGTATTGCCGTACTTTGCGGAATCGATCTGGATCGGCCCGCTCGCCCCCATCACCTTATCCCCTTCCGGGGTCACCAGATATTTGTCTTTGTCGACATGGAATTGGCCAGTGCGGGTATATGCCAGCGAGCCATCCGAGCGCATGACTTGGAAAAAACCCTTGCCGTTGATCGCCATGTCCAGTGCATTGTCGCTTTGCTGAAGCCCGCCCTGGGTAAAGGCTTGAGTCTTCACCGCACTGACTGACCCCGAACCGAACTGCCCCCCCTCCATCTTGTTGGCATAAATATCCTGGAACCTGACATTGGTCTCCTTGAAACCGACGGTCTGGGCATTTGCGACATTCACCCCGATGACATCGAGCTTTTCCGATGCCGCGCCGATACCACTCAAAGAAGATTGAAAGCTCATGATCGCCACCTCAAAATTGGATTACCTGACAACGGATACGCAACTTCCGTGCCCAAAATAGAATCAGCTTGCCAGTGCTTCGCGCATCGCCGAACTACCCAGAATACGGCTCAACTTGTTGGCGTATTGGGGATCGGTTGCATAACCGGAACGCTGGAGAGCAGTAGCAAAGCCACTCGCATCATGCGCGTCGAGAACCGAGGCATAACGCGGGTTGCCGCGCAACGTGTCTGCATAATCGCGAAAAGCTTCGGCATAGGAAGAATAGGCACGAAACCGTGCCGTGGTTTTTTGCGCGACACCACCGACATATTCAGTCGTCGGCACTTCCGCCACTGCCCCTTGCCATCCGGCACTCGCCTTGATTCCGAATACGTTGTAAGTCTGCTTGCCATCCGCGCCACGAATTTCGCTCTTGCCCCAAGCGCTCTCCAAGGCTGCCTGACCAACCAGAAAGTGCGGCGAAACTCCGATTTCCTGGGCTGCACTGGCCGCATGGAGCCATATTTTTTCGACGAAATCCTTGCGTTGCTTGCCCATCTCCCGGCCGGTATCGATAGCCGGTGGCGCCTGACGCAATGGCACCGTGGGCGCGCTCCGGCTCAATGGAACGGCAGCGGCTTGCCCATCGGCGGCAATTTTTTCCGCTTGCCCATCCAGCGCCTGGCTCCGCGATAGCTGTTTGACCAGCATGTCCGCCAAGCCGATCCCCTTCCCGCTGGAGAGTTTCTGGGTCAACTGCTTGTCATGCATCTCGGTATAAAAGCGCGTCTGGTCGCTATCGAACAACCCGTCCTGCGGCACCGCCTCGCGCATGCTCTTGAGCATCATGTTGAGAAACATGCTCTCGAACTGCTGCGCCACGGTTTTGAGCGCCTTGCCCTGATCCTGGCGAGACAGCAGCTTGAGCTTGTCCACGCTCTGGGTATCCAGGGCAAAACGACCGGAAATATCTGCTGGATTAACCATACGGGAAGACTCAGCAAAAAGCATTCCAGAAATAGAAAACGGGGAAGCGGAAACCGCTCCCCCGTCAATTCTTGAAAAAATGCTTAGATGATTTCCAACTCAGCGTGCAGCGCCCCCGCGGACTTCATGGCCTGGAGGATCGCCAACAGATCCTGCGGCGTGGCGCCCACGGCGTTCAACGCCTTGACCACCTGCCCTAGCGAGACGCTACGCGGCAGGACCACCAGCCCGGCCTTGTCGGACTTGATGTCCACCTTGCTTTCCTGGGTCGCGACGGTCTGCCCTTGCGATAGGGCGGCCGGCTGACTGACGTTGGTGTCGGTGGTAATGGTCACGGTGAGATTCCCGTGAGCAATGGCACAAGTGTCGACCGAAACCAACTGGTTCATGACCACCGAACCGGTGCGTGCATTGAGGATGACCTTTGCGGCGGTGTCGCCGGGATTGACGGACAAGTTTTCAACGGTAGCGAGAAACGCTACGCGCTGGTTGGCGTCGCGCGGCGCCTTGACGCGCACCACTCGACCATCCTGAGCTGCGGCGGCCCCTTCGCCGATGGCTTTGTTGATGGCCTGCACCACCCGCTGGGCGGTAGTGAAATCGCTGCCGTTAAGTTCGAAATAGACGAACTCGCCCTGACCAAGCGGGGTCTCCACGGCACGTTCGACCGTCGCACCGCTGGCGATGCGTCCCACGCTCAACTGATTGACTTGGGTACTCGCCCCACCGGCCTGCGCCCCGGCCCCAGCTACTAGCAGGTTGCCTTGTGCGACCGCGTAAACCTGCCCGTCCATCCCCTTCAGGGGGGTCATCAGCAAAGTGCCACCACGCAGGCTTTTAGCATTGCCGATTGAGGAAACAGTGATATCGAGCGTCTGCCCCGGCCGGGCGAACGCGGGCAGGGCGGCCGTGACGGTCACCGCAGCAACGTTCTTGAGCTGGAGGGTGGTGCCCGGTGGCAAATTGACGCCCAACTGGCTCAACATGCTCGCCACGCTTTGTACGGTAAAAGGGGTCTGGGTGGTTTGGTCACCGCTGCCATCGAGACCAACCACGATACCGTAACCGACCAGTTGGTTGGAGCGCACCCCCTGAATGCTGGCGATGTCCTTGATGCGGTCGGCATGAGCCGGCAAAGCGAGCAAGACGACCAGGGAAAACAGGAATGCGAGCAGCTTGGGGAGGGGCATGTTATCCATCCTAGAACATTACGCTGAGGAAAAACCGTGCCAACATGCTGGTCAGCTTGGCCGGGTCGATAAAGTGGTTGTCTTTGAATTCGATATGGGCATCGGCAAGCTGGACCGAGTTAACCGTATTGGTAGAGGAGATGTAATTGGGATTGACCACCCCGGCCAACCGCAGGAACTCGGTTTTGTCGCCCACGGAAACTTGCTTTTCGCCGCTCACCACCAGATTGCCGTTAGACAGCACTTCGAGCACGGTAACGGTGACGGTACCGGTAAAGGTATTGGCATTAGCATTTTGCCCCTTGTCGTCGTACTTGGTCGCCGATGATGCGTCCAGCAGCGTGGTGTTGGTGGACTGCCCCGCGAAGATGTTGGGCGACATGGTCAGCTTGGCACTGCCGCTGTGTGTATCGTTGGTGCTGGCCTGCGAACTGGCGGAATTCTTTTCGTTGATGACCACCGTCAGAGTATCGCCGATGTTGCGTGCGCGGCGATCTTCAAACAGGTACAGCCTATTGTAGCCAGCTTGAAAAATGGTCCCATTCGCCACCAGCGGCGCGGCGCTAGGCTGCGGACGAGCGGTCAAAGGCTGCTTGATGGTACTGGAAGGCGCTGTAGCGCACCCCGACAAAACCAGCAACCCCAGCAACATCAGAACTTTTATCCGCCCTCCCGAGGAAGCCAAAGAACTACCCGTATTTTTCAGAAAGCGTTTATCCGCATAATCCTTGTTAACCAGGCTAACCATTTCAGTTACCTCCTATCACATCTGGGTCAGGCGCTGCAGCATCTGGTCGGATGTCTGCACTGCTTTGGAATTAAGTTCGTAGGAACGCTGGGTCTGGATCATGTTGACCAGTTCTTCCACCACGTTGACGTTGGAAGTTTCCACGAATGACTGGTTGAGCACCCCTAGACCATTGGTCCCCGGCGTATTGGGAGCGGGCGCCCCGGAAGCGGCGGTCTCCGCGTAGAGATTCTCACCCAGGCTTTGCAGGCCGGCGGGATTGATGAAATTAGCCAACTGGATCGAGCCGATTTGCTGCCCGGTGGGACTTCCCGGCTGCACCACCGTCACCGTGCCATCGCGGCCGATCGTGACACTCTGTGCATCCGCCGGAATGGTAATGGCGGGCTGGACCGGGAAACCGGCTGCGGTCACCAGTTGCCCCTGATTATCCATCTGAAAAGACCCATCGCGGGTATAGGCTGTACTGCCATCCGGCATCAAAATCTGGAAAAACCCCTTGCCGTTGATTGCCACATCTAGTGGATTGCCGGTCTTTTCCAGATTGCCCTGCAAGTGCATACGCTCGGTCGCAACCGGAAACACCCCGGTACCGATTTGCAAGCCCGACGGCAACTGGCTTTGCTGGGTAGATTGGGCACCCGGCTGACGCTCGACCTGATACAACAGATCCTGAAAAATTGCGCGGGATTTCTTGAAGCCGGTCGTACTGACGTTGGCCATGTTATTGGATATCACGTCCATGTGAAGCTGCTGGGCTTCAAGGCCGGTTTTGGAAATCCACAGGGAACGGATCATTTTATTGTCCTTATCGTTATGCGTTCAGATTCATCAACTGGCTGGCCTGCTTGGCGTTGGTATCGGCGTTTTGCACCAGTTTCCACTGCATTTCGAACTGCCGCGCCTGACTGATCATGCTAATCATGGTGTCCACCACATTGACGTTGCTACCCTCCAGGGCGCCGCCGAGAACGTGCACGTTGGCATCCGCCTGGGCGACCTGACCGTTTTTTTGACGAAACAGGCCGTCCGTTCCTTTCACCAGATCGCTTTCCGGGGGATTGACCAGCTTGATGCGCCCTACCGTTGCGACAGCGTTCAACCCACCGGTATTGGGGATGATCGAAATCGTTCCGTCGCGGCCCACCGTCACCTGCGAATCGGGAGGAATCGTGATCGGGCCGCCATCGCCAACCACCAAGCGCCCCGTGCGGGTTTGCAACAGACCGTTTGAGGCAACTGTCAAGCTGCCGTTGCGGGTATAGGCTTCGCTCCCGTCTTCGGCCTGCACCGCGATCCAGCCCTTGCCCTGCACGGCAACGTCGAGGTCGCGCCCGGTATTCTGGGTAACCCCTTCGCTCAAATCCGCACCAACCGTGTTGTCGACCACGAAAGACCTGGTTTTCGCGCCATCCCCCTGCACCGGCAAGGCGCGGAAGGAGTTCTGTTCGGCCTTGTAGGCGGTGGTGGTAGCATTGGCGAGGTTGTGCGCGGTCGCCGCCTGCTGGATGAAACTATGCTTGGCCCCCGTCATAGCGAGGTAAATCATGCGATCCATGACTAACTCCGGTACTGAGAGGCAAGCAATGGGTGATGGGAAAGCCCATCGCCATTGGCAAGTGGTGCACTATTCTTCATCGCATCGCCTCATCGCTGATTACCCGTCAAAACTATTAGCGCAGGTTCACCAGGGTCTGCAACACCTGATCCTGAGTCTTGATGGTCTGGGCATTGGCCTGATAGACGCGCTGGGCGGTAATCATGCCTACCAACTCCTGGGTCAGGTCGACGTTGGAGTCTTCCACCGAAGCCGATTGCAAGACCCCCATGTTGCCGCTGCCGGGCTTGCCGACGATGGGCTGGCCGGATTCGGGAGATTCCACCCACTGGTTGTTACCGATGGGCTTCAAGCCCTGGTTATTGGTAAAGCTGGCTACTGCCATCTGCCCCATCACCTTGGTCTTGCCGTTGGTGTAGCGCCCCTGAATCATCCCCTCCGGATCAATGGCGAAGCCGGAAAGACGGCCCGCCGCGTAGCCGTCCTGGGTCAGTGACGTCACGCCGAAATTGCTGCCGAACTGGGTCAGCTTACCCATGTCCAGAGAAATAGCCTGGGTCAGATCCCAATCGCCGGTAGTCCAGCCGGCGGGAACCGGACTCGTCACCCCCAGCCCCTTGGTACCATCCTGCAACGTAACCGCCGACAATTTGCCGGTGTTGTCGAAAGAGACTTGCCCCATATCCATCACGGCACCGCCGGTAAACTGCCCGCCATCCAACACCATCCTGACATCCCACGTATTGGCGGTAGCCGTTTTGACGAAATACAGGCTCGCCACATGGTTGTTGCCTAAGGTATCGTAGACCGTGATCGAGGTCGAATCGTTGTATTGCGTGGGATCCGGCGGCACATAGGTGGGCGGGGTGGTAGCCGGAACCACGGGGGTCAACGCCATGGCAAAAGGTGCCGTCGGCGCAGTCTTACGCGAATCCAGGTTGGCGGTAATCGCCATATTCGAACTGACAGCCGGATTCAAATCCGCCGTGTCGATCTTGAGATCGCCCACCTCGCCGGTCAGGGTCCCCCCCTTGACCTGGTAGCCGGTCAGATGCAACCCGGTGTTGCCGACGATGTAGCCATCCTTGTTCAACTGGAACTGGCCGTTGCGGGTATAGGTGATCGCGCCGTTATTACTCATGCGAAATAGGCCGGGGCCATTGATCGCCACATCCAGCGGATTGTTGGTGGTGCTGATGTTGCCCTGGGTAAATTGTTGCGCCACCGCAGCCAGCTTGGAGCCAATACCAATGGAATTGGTACCGGCACCGGACAGCGAGGCCGCGTACACGTCGGCAAATTGCGCCTGCGACTGCTTGAACCCGACAGTGGAGGCATTGGCAACGTTGTTGCCGATCACATCCAGATTCTTGGCGGAAACATTTAGTCCGCTTAAGCCTTGTTGAAAACTCATGATAGCCTCCTAGAAAATCTGTTTGACGCTGGTCGCATCCACCGCGCCAACCCCTGCCACATTCAATTTGACGCCCGTGCTGGTAATCGAAACACTTTCTACCGAGCTTAGCGCCAGCTTGTCTGCCGTCACTTTTTCCGTTCCCTGCTTGGCGACCACGTCGAAGGTGTAAGTTCCATCTTTCTGCGCAACCGAACTCTGGTTTTTGCCATCCCACTGGAAACTCACCGTTCCGGCCTTCTGCGCGCCAAGATCGAGGGTGCGAACCACCGCGCCGCTGGCATCCTTGACCGAAACCACCACACTATCGGCATTGCCTTTGAGATCCATGCCAGCAAAAGCCGTGCCACTAGCCAACGCCATCACCGAACCGGAAGCCAGCACGTTGCGCCCGACCATATTTGCCGCCTGCAAAGCCTGGGCGGCTTGAAAACTATCCGACATCGACGTCAGCGAGGTGTTGAGCTTCTCGATCCCCGTCACCGTGCTGAGTTGCGCCATTTGCGACGTCACCTGCGCATTGTCGAGCGGATTGAGCGGATCCTGGTTTTTCATCTGGGTCACCAGGAGCTTGAGGAAACGGTCTTCGGTCGCCTGGGTACCGGTCGAACTGGTAGTGGTCGTAGTCTTGGGATTTACCGCCGCCATCACGTCAGAAATTGCCATTTTCTATCTCCTTGATTATCTTACTGACCCATGGTCAGCGTTTTGAGCAGAAGGGTTTTGGCGGTATTCGCCATATCCACGTTTGTCTGGTAGGAACGTGACGCGGAAATCATGTTGACCATTTCCTCCACCACGTTGACGTTGGGCATCGCCACATACCCCTTGGCGTCGGCCAGGGGATGCTTGGGGTCGTACACCATCTTGAGCGGCGACGGGTCTTCGATCACCGACTTGACCTTCACCCCCACTGCGGCTTGCGCCGGAGCGCCGACGTTCTCCGCGGAAAAGATCACCTGCTTGGCGCGGTAGGGCTGCCCATTGGAACTGGTCACGCTTTCGGCGTTCGCCATGTTGCTCGCCGTTGCGTTCAAACGCATCGACTGGGCGGTCATCGCCGACCCGGCAATATTGAATACGTTAAATAGAGACATTATTGCGACTGCCCTTGAATTGCGGAGAGAAGCTGCTTCACCTTGCCGCTGATGCGATCGACGCTGAACTGGTAATGCAGCGCGTTATCGGTGAACTGGCTACGCTCCACGTCCATATCCACGGTATTGCCGTCGATGCTCGGTTGCACCGACGAACGGTATTTCAAATCCACCCCCAGCGGGTTGTCCTGCTTGGACTGCAAATGGCGCGACGAGGTCGTGCGCATTTCAAGCTTGCTGGTCTGTCCGCCCATAGCCCGGTCCAATTCACTGGAAAAATCGAAATCACGGGACTTGTAACTGGGCGTATCGGCATTGGCGATATTCGAGGCCAGCACCTGCTGGCGATAGGCGCGCAAATCCAGCGACTTTTGTAGAAACTTGAACTCGGTATCGAGATGACTGACCATGTTGCAACCCCAAACTGGATTATTTCGAGGTTACAAAAGCACAGAATATGCCAGACAGCGAATCCCACAGCCCACCCTGCTTTGGCTGGTCACACGAACATATTCCGGCAAGAATTGCCGAAAGCGGCAATAAGCCAGCCGCAATGGGGCGGTGACGCGCCCTTTTGGGAGCGCTGACTGTCACACCCTCCCCCGTGATCTACGCTATTGGGCGAGGCGGAGCTGGCTCAGATAACTATGCTGGAAAGGAATTGCGGAACGGGATAATGATGTCGCCAAGTATGGCGACATCCACGGCATTCCTCTTGTTTGGCTTGTCGAAAGACTGACAACTCCGAGAAGTTTTGGATTGGGCCGAAAGCGGCCCAGATTCATTCCGCCGGGAAAACCCGGTTCTTACCAGCCTGCTTGGCCTTGTAGAGCGCTGCGTCGGCACGGGCAATCATCGAGTCGGGCATCTCCCCGTCTCCCCGTAGCGCAACCCCAGCACTGAAGGTAATCAGCAACCGCTCATTGTTGTGCAGGAAGAAGCGCTTGGTCAACTCGCGCTGGAGGCGGGTCACAACGTGAACACCATCTTCCAGATTGGTTTCGGGCAGCACGATGATGAATTCCTCACCGCCGTAGCGCGCCACTTCGTCGGTGGGGCGAATGATGTCTTTGATGACTTTGGTGAGGTGCACCAGCGCCGCGTCGCCTGTCTGGTGGCCGTAGGTGTCATTGAGGCGCTTGAAATTGTCGAGATCCAGCAGCGCCAAGCTTAACGGGGTGCCATGACGTTCGGCATGGGCCAGTTCACGATGAAAAACTTCCTCCATACCGTGACGATTGAGCGCTCCGGTCAATTGGTCCTCGCGCACCTTTTCGCTGACTTGCTGCAATTCGATTTCCAACTGGCGGACCCGCATCTCTGCTTCCCCAACCTCCCGGCGCGCCTCGTTGAGTTCGTCGCGAGTCCGCTGGATGTCGCTCTGCATGTTCTTGGTATCGCGCAAAATGTCGCCGAGAATGGCATTCATCTGGTTGATATCCTCCGCTTTGCGCAACTTGAGCGAGTAATCTTCGATCTTGTCGTGGTAGCCGCCGGTGCTGTCGGACATTTCACCCAGCCGGTTGACGAAGGTGGCGATCATGTTTTTCAGGGTATTCTTGGCCTCATCCAGGCTGTGCTTGAGGTTGCCTTGCTTGAAAATTACTTCCTTTAACCCGCGTTCCGCGTCGAAGAGCATCCGCGAATCGATGGGATGCGAGATGATTTCCTGCACCACCGCAATCTGGCCAAGCAGCCACTGATCGCCGTCCACCACCAGTTCGCTGATGTTGTCAATCAACAGGCGCAGCAAACGGAACAGGCCATCCAGCACCTTGGCGTCGTCTTCGCCGCGCAATTCAAGCTGGAACCAGAATTTCTTGAGTTCCTTGGAAAACTTCTCGAGAGCGGCAGAATCGCCCGCTTCGCGGGCCATTTTTGCCAGTTTCACCGTTTGCTCATGTAAATCGGGAATTTGCGACAGTCGTCCGCCCAGCCCGTCTTCCAAAACCTGGGCAATCAGTTCGCGCAACGACCCAGTCATATCAGTCGCCTTCACGCCGACAAGCTCCTGCTTCGCCACTTCAACCGGGCTTCCTCCTGCCGCCTCAGGCGCATCCGCCACCGCCTCGATACCCACGCTGATCGGCGTTTCCGCCCAGCGGTGGACGAGTGCCTGGAGCTTTTCATGCAAGACGAAGGCATCCGAGGAAAAATTGCTTAACACCCGCTCCAGCGACTCTTTCTTGCGAGGCGCGGTCAAACCGCTACGCTTGGTTTCCCATTCTTTCAGCAAATCGCGAATCAGCGCTCCCCACGGGGTATCCTTGCCATTGCGCCGACCACGCAACAACCCCGCCATGCCTTGTTCGATCCCCTTCCAGTCATGTTCGCCCAAAGCCCGCTCGAATCCGGCGAACTCCCGCGCCAACGAAGGGTCTTCGCGAAAAGCATCCTGCAATACCTTATGCAGAACGTTTTCTACCCCGCCATCCTGCGCCGGCTCGATCCCGGCAATTTCGTTATACAGTTTGAGATAATTGTCCGGGGTCGGGGCAACCCGCCTGGATGCCAGCAACTTGAGCGTCTCACGAGCGATATCGGTAGGATTGGTCGGCGTGGTCATCGTTTTTTGCTTTTATTAAAAAAGGGGTTAGATCATAGCACCGCACCGATGGTGCTTCAATCGCCCGGATGAATGCGCTAGAATCGCCCTTGGTTTCCTGCGAAAACATCATGCGTCCCCTCCTGTATATCCTCGCCGCTTTTTTTTCCATCCCTGCTTACTCCGCCCCCATGCCCATGGAAGATGCCGGGTCATTGCGGCAAATCGCCGAAACGTTTGTATTGCAACAAGCAGTCGAACTCCCCGGACAAGCAAGCGCCGTCGTAGGGGTCATCGACAGTCGCCTGCGTCTGCCGAAATGCTCCACCCCAGAGGCATTCCTGCCGCCCGGCACGCGCCTGTGGGGCAATACCACCGTCGGCATTCGCTGCGCGGCGCCGGCCTGGAGCATTTACGTGCAGGTCGCGGTAAAAGTGATGGCCATGGCGGTGACCGCCGCCAAACCCCTTACTCAGGGACAATACCTCTCCCCGACCGATTTGGCCACCCAGCTAACCGACCTGACCCAACTGCCCTCCGGGGTGCTGACCGATCCGGAGCAGGCTATCGGCAAAACCCTGACCACCAGCTTGCCGGCGGGTCAGGCTCTGCGCTCGGACATGCTGCGCTCGCCGCTGATGATCAAAACCGGCCAAGTCGTCAAGCTGATCGCCCAGAATGGCGCCTTCCAGGTCAGTTCGGAAGGCAAGGCGCTTGCCAACGGCGGCCCCGGCCAAACGATTTCGGTGCGCACCGCTAGCGGCAAGGTTGTCAGCGGCGTGGTAAAAGCCGATGGTTCGGTGGAAGTACCGTTTTAGAATTTCAACTTTTGGACAAGGCATCATGACTGCAAAAATCCTCGACGGCAAAACCACCGCCGACAACCTTCTGAAAGACATCAATATCCAGGTGGAAGCACGCCGCGCCACCGGCAAACGCATTCCCGGCCTGGCGGTAATCCTGGTCGGCGACAGCCCCGCCTCGGCCATCTACGTACGCAACAAACGCCGCTCCTGCGAAATTGCCGGAGTCAATTCGATTTCCATTGATTTGCCCGCCACAACCACTCAGGAAGCACTGCTCGCGCATATCGACCGACTAAATGCCGATCCCGCAATCGACGGCATCCTCGTACAATTGCCGCTCCCCGAACATATCGACGATACGTCGGTCATTGAGCGTATCCGCCCCGACAAGGACGTGGATGGATTCCACCCTTACAACATCGGGCGACTGGTACTGCGTATGCCCACCCTGCGTCCCTGCACGCCGTTTGGCGTGATGACGCTACTCAAGCTTACCGGGGAAGAATTGCGCGGCAAAAACGCCGTGGTGGTGGGAGCTTCCAATATCGTCGGGCGCCCCATGACACTGGAATTGCTACTCGCCGGTTGCACCGTCACCACCACCCACAGCGCAACTCGCGACCTGCCCGGCTTCGTCGCTCAGGCAGATATACTGGTGGTAGCCATCGGCAAGCCGAACTTCATCAAGGGAGAATGGCTCAAGGACGGCGCCATCGTGATTGATGTCGGCATCAATCGTCTGCCGGACGGGAAAATTTGCGGCGATGTCGATTTTGAAACCGCCAAGCAACGGGCGTCCTGGATCACCCCGGTACCTGGCGGCGTCGGCCCGATGACGGTAGCGACACTGCTGGAAAACACCCTGAAAGCGGCGGAACTGCACGACTAGGCACACCAGCCTTTTAACACGTCGACGCCGACCCAACCGGCTCCCTGCATGTCCCCGGACAACACCTTGCAGGGGGCATCGGGTTCGCCCAGATCGCTCATCACCGCCACCGCCCCGGAAAAGTCGTGGTCGAGGGTATAGTCACTCACCGTCACCACGGTCGGAAGACCTGCCCCCAAGCTCGATTTCAAACCATTTTCCGAATCCTCAAAAGCCAGGCAGTCGCAGGCATCCAGTCCCAGCTTATCAAGCGCCCACAGGTAAATGTCCGGTGCTGGCTTCTTGGCGGGAACGATATCCCCGGCGGCAATGACCTCGAACCAACTCGCCCCATCCGCTGCCAAGCTATGCCGCAGCAGTGTCGTCACATTGTCGGGCGAGGTGGTAGTCGCTACCGCCAAGCGCAACCCAGCCTGGCGCGCCTCCCTGAGCAAGCGCGCCACACCGGGGCGTAACGGAATTCCGCCTCCCTCCAGCAACTTTACATAATGGTGGGTTTTAGCCTGATGGAGAGCCATGACCAAATCATCGAAATCCGAAGGCTTGACGTAACCCGTATGAAATTTTTCCACAAAGAATCGGATTCGTTCCTTCCCGCCGGTTACCGCCAGCAACTGACCGTAAAGCGCCACGTCCCAATTCCAGTCCAGCCCGAATTCCCGAAACGCCGAATTGAACGCAATACGATGACCATCGCGCTCGGTTTCCGCCAATGTTCCATCCACATCGAAAATCAATGCTTTCAACACATTCCCTCACTTTCAGACACATCCAGCTTGCGATGACGGCGTATTTCTGATATTAAAGCGGTTTTGCCTAAATCGGTTAACCAGATGTCAGCTGAACTACACAAACAATTTACACCCTACGTTGCCAAAAAGAACGAGGAATACATGAATCCCCGCCAACAGGATCATTTTCGCAAAATCCTGGAAGGCTGGAAAGCTGAGTTGAGCGAGGATATCGACCGCACCGTCCATACCATGCAAGACGAGGCAACCATTTTTGCCGATCCCAACGACCGAGCCAGCCAGGAATCCGACATGGCCCTGGAACTGCGCAATCGTGACCGGGAACGTAAACTCATCAAGAAGATCGATGAAACCATTGCCAAGATCGAGTCTGGCGATTATGGCTACTGCGAGAGTTGCGGCATCGAAATCGGCCTGAAGCGTCTGGAGGCCCGCCCTACGGCAACCTTGTGCATCGACTGCAAGACGCTCGATGAATTACGCGAGAAACAGGTCGCCAAGTAATTCTTCTGTAAATTTCCCATACTGGCATGACTTCCGCCGCCGACTCGGAATTCCAGCGCAAGCTAAACGGACTGCTGTTCAGCCTGATGTCCTGGGAGCAGTTGAGCACATTCTGGGGCAAGGTGGATCGTCATGCCGGCTGGTACCTGTATGCCGTTGGTGAAGATCTGCCAAGCACCCCCGCCAACGCGGATCAAGTACAGCACTTCATGGAAAATCTCGATGCCCTGCTCCATCGGGAACACCATGAAAAGTATTGCGGCATCGTCTATGCGGACAATCTCGAACAACCTGGATTCGTCAAGATTTACGACCCCGCTCACTTGGGCTCCTCCTGCGGATCGAGCAAGAATTCTCCTTTACCCGGCTGGGTAATGAGTTTGGTTCCTCCCGAAGAACTGAAGACCAAATGGGTTGTGCCCGCCAACCGCAAACGCTGGTGGCAGAACCTTTTCAACGCCTGAAGCACAGTTTGTAAAATAAAAAAGGCGGCTCGAAAGCCGCCTTTTTTACTGGAAACCGCAGGTTACTGCTCGGATTCCCGGTTTGCCGGTGCCGGAGCATCCAGCAAGGCTTTCATGGACAAGCGCAGGCGCCCCTTTTCATCGGCCTCCAACACCTTGACCTTGACGATCTGGCCTTCCTTGAGATGGTCGGTCACGCTATTGACGCGCTCGTGGGCGATCTGGGAAATATGCAGCAGACCGTCCTTGCCCGGCAGTACGCTGACGATCGCACCGAAATCCAGGAGCTTTAATACCGTACCTTCATAAACGCGGCCTACCTCGACTTCGGCAGTGATTTCCTCGATACGCTTCTTAGCCAATTCGCAGGCTTCCACACCTTGGCAGGCGATGTTGACGGTACCGTCTTCGGCGATATCGATGGTGGTCCCGGTTTCCTCGGTCAATGCGCGAATCACCGCACCGCCTTTGCCGATCACGTCACGGATTTTTTCCGGGTTAATCTTCATGCTGACGATACGCGGCGCATAAGCGGACATTTGCTGACGCGGCGCTTCAACGGCCTGCTTCATGATGCCGAGGATATGCATACGGCCTTCGCGCGCCTGGGTAAGCGCAACCTGCATAATTTCCTTGGTGATACCCTGAATCTTGATATCCATTTGCAAAGCGGTCACACCAGCTTCAGTACCGGCCACCTTGAAATCCATGTCGCCGAGGTGATCTTCGTCGCCTAGAATGTCGGTCAACACCGCGAAGCGGTTGCCTTCCTTGATCAGGCCCATGGCAATACCGGCGACATGTGCTTTAAGGGGCGCGCCGGCATCCATCAACGAGAGGCTGCCGCCACATACCGACGCCATCGAACTGGAACCGTTGGATTCGGTAATTTCCGAAACAACCCGCATGGTGTAGCCAAATTCTTCCGCACTCGGCAAGACGGCTACCAGAGCACGCTTGGCCAAACGACCATGGCCGATTTCGCGGCGCTTGGGAGTTCCCACGCGCCCGCATTCGCCAGTAGCGTAAGGAGGGAAATTGTAGTGCAGCATGAAACGATCAGTGTAGCTGCCTTGCAAGGCATCGATCATCTGCTCGTCGCGACCGGTACCCAACGTTGCGACAACCAACGCCTGGGTTTCGCCACGAGTGAACAGCACGGAACCGTGGGTGCGCGGCAATACACCGGTACGGATGGTAATCGGGCGGACGGTGCGGGTATCGCGGCCGTCAATACGGGGTTCACCCTGGAGGATTTGCCCACGCACAATCTTCGCTTCTAATTCAAAGAAAAGATTCTTGATGAAGTTTACGCGATCGGCACTTGCGCCTTCACCGGCCAATTCCACCACCACGCGGTTGCGGATTTCGTCGATACGGGTATAGCGGTCCTGCTTTTCCTTGATTTGGTAAGCTGCGGCGAGGTCGTTCTGGGCCATTTCCGCGAGTTTTGCAATCAACGCCTCATCCTTGGCGGGCGCAGCCCAATCCCAGGCATCGGCGCCGGCTTCATCAGCCAGCTCATTAATGGCGTCAATCACCGCCTGCATTTGGTCGTGGCCGAACACCACTGCACCCAGCATCACGTCTTCAGGCAACTCTTGGGCTTCGGATTCAACCATCAACACGGCTTTTTGCGTGCCTGCAACGACCAAATCCAGTTGGGACGTCTTCAGTTCGGTTGCAGTGGGGTTGAGGACGTACTGACCATCAACATAACCGACGCGTGCGGCGCCGATCGGGCCGTTGAAGGGAATGCCGGACACCGCCAAGGCAGCCGAAGCGCCGATCACCGCAGGAATATCCGAATCGATCTCAGGGTTGGATGAAATCACCGTGGCGACGATTTGCACTTCATTATAGAAGCCGTCCGGAAACAGGGGACGCAGCGGGCGGTCGATGAGGCGGGAGGTCAGGATTTCCTTCTCGGAGGGACGCCCCTCGCGCTTGAAGAAACCACCGGGAATCTTGCCGGCAGCGTAAGTACGCTCCTGATAATCAACGGTCAGCGGAAAAAAATCCTGACCGGGTTTGGCATCCTTGGCGCCGACCACTGTGACCAGCACAACGGTGTCGTCCATGTTGACAATAATTGCGCCGCCCGCTTGGCGGGCGATCTCGCCGGTTTCGAGCGTAACTTGATGACGCCCATAAGCAAAACTTTTCTTGATTTGTTTCAAGGGATTTTCCTTTTTGATAGCCTGCTACCGCAGCCCAGGCGGCAAATACAGAAACCCCCGGCGCAACGAGGATTGCATCCGGGGGAAAACAGTGGGGCGCACTAGCGCCCCACTTTGAAACCGGAAGTTACTTGCGCAGGCCGAGGCGCTCGATCAGCGAGCGGTAACGGTCGGCATCCCTGCCTTTAAGATAGTCCAGTAGTTTACGGCGCTTGCTCACCAGCTTGAGCAGACCACGGCGGGAATGATGATCCTTGACGTGGGTTTTGAAGTGGCCCGTCAGGTCGTTGATACGCGCGGTCATCAGGGCAACCTGAACTTCGGGGGAACCGGTATCGGCCTGAGCACGTTGGTAATCCTGCACGAGCTGTGCTTTCTGGGCACTTGTCACTGACATCTTTGTCTTCTCCGAAATACAAACATTAAAAGGCGTAATTGTACCCGCTATTGGGTAGATTTCTCAAGCAATTCTGAATAGTTACCCGAAAATTTTCGAGTTGGATCAATTGTCGGGGTGATTAACCAACCGGCGCGGCGCGATTTTCCCATCGTCGAGCATTTCACCAACGCCGAGAAATAGGTTCCGCGAGTCATAAAGCCTTGCCACTCCACTCATCACCTGACGCGGCAACCATACCGGATTACCGCGTCGCAGGTAAAACGCACTGTCGTCATCCAGGACGATAGCAGGCAATTCACCAAGCAGCACATCGGCTGGCATCAGTGCAGCATCGCGTTGCGCCATATCCATTTCCCCAAGTTGATCGATGGTAACGGCATCGGCGATGACAAACGGACTGGTCACGGTGCGCCGTAAGGCACTCATGTACGCCCCGCACCCCAGTGCACGTCCTATGTCTTCGCCGAGTACCCGGATATACGTTCCTTTGCTGCATTTGACGGTGATCCGCAAACGCACGCCATCGAAACTTTCCTGATCCAGGGAATAGATCACGACTTGACGAGGCTGGCGCTCGATCTCAATCCCCTTGCGGGCGTATTCATACAATGCTTTACCTTGGAACTTGAGCGCGGAATACATCGGGGGAATCTGGCTGATTTCCCCAAGAAAACGCTGCAACACCGCATCGATATCGGACTGCGAGACCGCCACCGCAATCGGGGGAGTCAACTCTCCCTCGGAATCGCCGGTCGTGGAGGTCTGTCCAAGGGTAAATTCCGCCCGATAGGTCTTATCCGCGTTGAGGAGATAGTGGGAAAACTTGGTCGCCTCCCCGAAACACAGGGGAAGCAAGCCGGTCGCCACCGGATCGAGATTACCGGTATGCCCCGCCTTGGCCGCCTGATACAGAATTTTGGCTTTTTGAAGAGCGCTGTTCGAACTGATGCCAATCGGCTTATCCAACAGCAACACGCCGTCTACACGACGCTTGACACGCTTAAACTGCAAAATGTTTATTCCGAAGGATGGCCACGATCTTCAGCGATGGCGGCGTCAATCAACTGAGACAAATGCGAGCCGTTTTCAACCGACGAATCATGAACGAAATGCAGCAGCGGAGTAACCCGCAGCTTTATGCGTTGCGCCAGTTGGGAACGCAGAAATCCCGCAGCGCGTTCCAGGCCCGCCGAAACCGCGGCCGCCTGCTCGCTTCCGCCAAGCAGGGTGAAATAGACCTTGGCGTGCGCATAATCGGGCGTAACATCGACACCGGTCAGCGTCACCATACCGACACGCGGATCCTTGACTTCTAGACGGATCAGTTCCGCCAACTCTCGTTGAATCTGTTCCGCTACACGACGGGGACGAGTATTGTCTTTGGGCATGGGTTCTGACTAGGGACAGGAGGAAATAGAGGCTAGGAAACCTAGCCTCTACCTCTAATTATAGTGAACGGGCAACTTCAACCATCTCGAAGACTTCGAGTTGATCGCCTTCCTGGATGTCGTTGTAATTCTTCAACGACAAGCCGCACTCGAAGCCGGACTTGACCTCTTTGACGTCATCCTTGAAGCGCTTGAGTGAATCCAGTTCGCCGGTAAGCACCACCACATTGTCGCGCAACAGCCGGACTTGCGCAGCCCGCTTGACCACCCCGTCCAGCACGTAACAGCCGGCGACCGCCCCCACTCGGGAAATACGGAACACTTGGCGGATTTCCACCAAACCGATAACGCTTTCCTTCTGTTCGGGAGCCAGCATCCCGGAGAGAGCCGCCTTTACGTCGTCCAGCGCATCGTAAATGATAGTGTAGTAACGCACCTGGACACCGGTCGCATCGATGAGTTTACGAGCGGTCGCATCGGCACGGGTATTGAAGCCGATCACCACGGCCTTGGAAGCCAACGCCAGATTGACGTCCGACTCCGTAATGGCACCCACACCGCTATGAATAATGTTGACCTTGACTTCGGAAGTCGAAAGCTTCTGAAGAGCATGGGCCAACGCTTCATAAGAACCCTGCACATCGGTCTTGATGACGAGCGGGAGCACCCTGACTTCGCCTTCGGCCATTTGCTCGAACATGTTTTCCAGCTTGGCGGCCTGCTGCTTGGCGAGCTTCACATCGCGGAACTTACCTTGGCGGAACAGGGCAATTTCACGCGCTTTTCGTTCGTCGGCCAGCGCGACTACGTCCTCGCCCGCCATAGGCACGTCGGACAAACCTTGAATTTCAACGGGAATGGACGGGCCAGCTTCCTTGACCTGCTCGCCGTTCTCGTCGAGCATGGCGCGCACTCTGCCGAAGACCGCCCCGGCAAGAATCATGTCGCCCTGACGCAAGGTGCCGGACTGCACCAAAATCGTCGCTACGGGGCCGCGCCCCTTGTCCAAACGGGCTTCGATAACCAGTCCCTTGGCCGGTGTTTCGCGCGGTGCGCTCAACTCCAGCACTTCAGCTTGAAGCAGGACACTTTCGAGCAGTTCGTCGATCCCCTGCCCGGATTTGGCGGAGACATGGATGAACATGGTATCGCCCCCCCAATCCTCTGGGACAACTCCTTGCGCCACCAATTCCTGACGAATCCGTTCGGGATTAGCGTCCTGCTTATCGATCTTGGTTACCGCCACAACGATCGGTACACCGGCCGCCTTAGCGTGATGGACAGCCTCAATAGTCTGGGGCATAACGCCATCGTCTGCCGCCACCACCAGAATCACCACGTCCGTCGCTTTCGCGCCGCGGGCGCGCATTGCCGTAAAGGCTTCGTGGCCCGGCGTATCGAGAAAAGTCACCATACCACGCGGCGTTTCGACGTGATAGGCGCCGATATGCTGGGTAATACCGCCGGCTTCGCCATGGGCTACTCGGGTTCTACGAATATAGTCGAGCAGCGAGGTCTTGCCGTGATCGACGTGCCCCATCACCGTCACCACCGGGGCGCGCGGCAATAATTCGACTTCCTTGTGTTCCGCCACGTCGTCGAGGAACGCATCGGGATCGTCGAGTTTGGCCGGTTTGGCCACATGCCCCAATTCCTCGACCAGAATCATCGCGGTTTCTTGATCGAGTACTTGGTTGATGGTCACCATGCTGCCCATTTTCATCAACACTTTGATGAGTTCGGCTGCCTTAACTGCCATCTTGTGCGCCAGTTCTGCCACAGTAATGGTTTCCGGAACCAGCACTTCGCGAACCACCGGCTCGGTAGGCATGGCAAAGCCATGCGGTTGATCATCGCCCTTGTGATGCGACTTGTCCTTGCGTCCACCGCTACGCCACCCGCTAGAAGATGGGGCAGAACCGCGTACTTTGATACCACGTTTCTTCTGGGCTTCTTCCCAGGCGGTATCCTTAGTTGGTTTCTTGGCGCCCTTCTTTTCACCTGGTTTTTCCGCTGGTTTCGCCGCGGGTTTATGCAAGGTACCTTCAGGTTGCTGAACCACAGCGGGTTCAGCCTTGGTCACCGCCGGCGCAGTCGGTGCGACCGCTTCAACCACAGGCGCGATCGTTTCCGCCTTGGCCTCACGTTGTTCGCTACGCTCCTTCTCTTGCTCCATCTTGGCCTGAGCTTCGGCAGCCTGACGGGCCATCAACTCAGCTTGGCGGCGCGATTCTCCTTCACGCAACGCAACCTGCTCGGGCGACAACACTGCGGCAACCGGCACATCCGGAACCACTTCGACTTCCTTAACCGCTTCCGGCCCGGTGGCATCCATGGGATCACGCTTGACGAACACCCGCTTCTTACGCACTTCCACCTGAATGGTGCGCGCCTTTCCGGTGCTGTCGGCTTTCTTGATCTCGGTGGTCTGCTTGCGTGTCAGGGTGATTTTCCCTTTTGGCTCCTGGGCACCGTGAGAGCGACGCAGGTATTCCAGCAGGAGCGTTTTGTCCTGTTCGGTAAGAACATCGTCGGCAGTCTGTTTTCCGACTCCGGCAGCGCTCAACTGTTCCAGCAACAGCGCGGGTTGCAAACCCAGTTCGCCAGCAAATTGCGCTACACTTAATTGGCCCATTTCGCCCTCCTATCTTCCCCGATCAGGCAAACCACGGTGCACGCGCGGTCATGATCAGTTGTTTGGCGCGTTCGCCATCCATCGCGGTCATTTCGACCAAATCGTCCACTGCCAAATCGGCTAAATCATCCATCGTCGAGATCCCCTTGGAAGCCAGAATCCGCGCGGTGGCGTTATCCATTCCTTCCATGTGCTGGAGATCCTCTGCAATATTCTCAATCTTTTCCTCGCTGGCAATCGCTTCCGTCAGCAGGGCGTTGCGTGCACGGCTACGCAACTCGTTTACCGTATCTTCATCGAACGCTTCAATTTCCAGCATTTCGGCAAGAGGCACATAAGCGACTTCCTCCAAAGTGCTGAAACCTTCCTGCACCAGAATATCCGCCACCTCTTCGTCGACGTCGAGCTTGGCCATAAACAAGGCGCGAGTCTTGGACGACTCCTCTTCACTCTTCTTCTGAGCATCCTCTTCAGTCAGGATATTCAGTGTCCAGCCCGTCAACTCGCTAGCCAAACGCACATTCTGACCATTACGCCCAATTGCTTGGGCGAGTTGCTCTTCCCCGACCACCACGTCCATACTATGGCTGTCCTCATCCATCACGATACTGCTAATCTCCGCGGGTGCCAGGGCGTTAATCACGAATTGGGCAGAATCCGGCGACCACAATACGATATCAACTTTCTCCCCCGCCAATTCTCCGGTCACCGCCTGGACACGGGAACCGCGCATCCCTACACAGGTGCCGATAGGGTCGATACGCTGATCATTGGATTTCACGGCAATCTTGGCACGCACCCCGGGGTCACGGGAAGCCGATTTAATTTCCAGCAAACCTTCTTCGATTTCCGGCACTTCAAGCTCGAACAGCTTGACGAGAAACTCCGGCACAGTGCGTGACAAAACCAGTTGTGGGCCGCGAATATTGCGGTCTATCTTCATCAGATAAGCACGTACACGGTCGCCGACCCGCAGATTCTCCTTGGGGATCATCTGATCGCGGGGCAACAACGCCTCGATACGCCCCGACTCGATAATGGCACTGCCACGATCCATCCGCTTTACCACCCCGGTCACCAGATGCTCGCGGCGATCCAGAAAGTCATTAAGAATTTGTTCACGCTCCGCTTCGCGGATCTTCTGGAGGATCACCTGCTTTGCTGCCTGCGCGCCGATCCGCCCGAATTCGACTGGCTCAAGGGACTCTTCGACAAAATCATCCAACTGGAAATCGGCGCTCTGTTGTTGCGCATCGCTTAAGGCCACCTGACGACTGGGGAACTCGACCGCATCATCCGGCACAGCTTGCCAACGCCGAAACGTCTCAAAATCACCCGAAGTGCGATCTACACTCACCCGCACCTCCACTTCCTCGCTAAAACGCTTTTTGGTAGCGGAAGCCAACGCCAGTTCCAGCGCACCAAAAATCACCTCTTTCGAGACATTTTTTTCCCGCGCCATCACATCCACAACCAGCAAAATCTCGCGACTCATACCACCTCCGACTAGAATTTCGGTACCAAGCGTGCCTTATCCAAATTGGACAACTCGATAGTTAGCGGAACCCCATCCACTTCAAGAGTCAACACCGCACCTTCGACACCACGCAACACACCCATAAAATTTTTACGCCCATTCAAGGGAACACACACCTTGAGTTGGACCTTTTCACCAGCAAACCGAACAAAATCCGCCTCCTTCTTGAGCGGACGATCCAGACCTGGGGAAGAAACCTCCAAGCGGTCATAATCGAAATCCATCTCAACAGCCAGTACCCGACTGACATGATTGCTGACCAGCGCACAATCATCAACCGTTACCCCGTTTGGCTTATCAATAAAAATGCGGATCATCTGCCCCCGATTGGACAGTTCCAAATCAACCAACTCGTAGCCCAAACCGGTGACGGCCTGTTCCAACACCCCATGCAAATCCATACTCGCACCACAAATAAAAAATGGGCTGAAAGCCCATCAAAATATTTTATTATTATAGCAAGAATCGCCGCCTATTGGAATAGACGGCGCCCTATATCACAAACCGAAACTCACACCCGAGCAACGAACATTACTTGTCCGCCTTCTCAATTTGATCTTTTTTAATGGTAATTTCGGCTTTTTTCTTGAGGCCGGCGATAAATGCCGCCGAATACTCTTGCGCCAACATCTGACGCAGACGATCCACATAACTCTTCTTCTTGGCCTCGTCCAAAACTTCCGACTGAAGCACGCGATTTACCTTAATCAACAGGTATCCCCCCTTAGGGTTAGCTACACCAACGAATGCTGGAAGCTTGCCAGCATCCGCACGAAAAATTTCTCCCTGCGCAGCTTGACCGAGGCTGGCCGAAGTCAGACGGGAAATCACAATAGGCGCCCCCCATTTCAACTCAGCCACCTCCTTTCCTTGGCGCAACGACTCCAACGCCTCCTTACCCTGCTTGCCGGCCTGCGTCTCACCGGCCTCGCGCTGGATCCGCTTATTCAGTTCTGCCGCCAACTCCTCCATGGGCTTGTAGGTAGCCGGACGAAACTCCAGAACCCGCGCAGATACCAGCGTATTAGGGCGAACTTCAACCGCTTCGGTATTGCGTTTGAGCTTGAGAGCCTCTTCCCCAAAAATCGCCTGCAATAATTTAGCGTTATTAAGCAACGCCACGTCTCCGCCATTCTTGGTAACCCAAGAACTGCTTTGAACTTTCAACTTTAACGCATCCGCAACCGGCTTCAGACTATCCGGCTGCTCGTAAGCTGTATTGCTGAACGTCTCAGCCACCTCGGCAAAACGCTTTCCGGCCTTCTGTTTTTCCAATTCTAGGGCGATTTCTTCATGCGTTTCCGCGAGAGTACGCGCCTTACCCGCCTTTATCGCAGCCAACTTGATGATATGAAACCCGAAATCCGACTGCACCGGACCAACGACATCCCCAACATTCATCTTGAAAACCGCATCATCGAAGGGCTTCACCATCGCCCCCCGCGCAAACATCCCCAAATCCCCACCCTTGTCCGCCGACCCGGGATCTTGAGAATTCCTCTTCGCCAAGTCTGCAAAACCGGATGGGGACTGCTTGGCCTCTTTGAACAATTTTTCCGCCTTGGCACGCGCGGCAGACTTATCTGCTTCGCTGGCATTGGACGCCACCGCAATCAGGATATGACTGGCTTGACGCTGCTCCTGCTCCTGAAACTGACCAGCGTGCTCATCGTAATATTTCTTGATTTCCTCGTCGGACACCGACATTTGCTGGACCAAGTCATCCACGGAAAGCACCACATATTCCAGCCTTGCCTGCTCAGGCACCCGAAACTCTTCCTTGTGCTTTTCGTAATAAGCCGCCACTTCTTCCGGCGCCACCTTCACTTGCGTCATGAACTGCTCAGGCTGAATAACCGCCTGGACAATTTCCCGGCGCTGCTCGCTCAACCGAACCATATTATCCAGGGCAGTGTGCGACACCAGCATGGAATTCACCGGGCCATCCTTGAATTGATCGTTAGTCAATGCCTGGCGCAAGCGCATTTCAAACATTTGCGCCGTCATGCCCTGGTTGCGCAGGAACGCCTCATAGCGAGCCTTGACGAACTGACCACCGTCCTGAAACTCCGGAATTTCGCCGATATACTTAGCCAGCATCTCGTCGGGCACGACGATGCCAACCTTATTCGCCCCGCCGGACAACAAACGCAATTCGATAAGATTATCGGCAATAGCCCCCCGTATTTCCGGCTTATCCATCATCGCAGGGTCATACGACGGCCCCATGGCCGCTCGCATGCGCTCCTGCTGCTCTTTGAGCACTTGATTGAACTCCTGCTTGGTAATTTTCTGCCCGTCAACCTTGGCGACCATAATGCTGTCAGCGCCTTGCTTGAGATAGGAATCCACCCCCCACAACGCAAAAGGAATGGTAATCAGCGCCAGAATAAGCTTGGCAAACCAGCTTTGAGCACGTTCTCTTATGACATCCAACATAATTGCATTCCGCTCTATTCGAAATCTGACCGCATCGGCACAAAAAAAAGGGCGAACCTTTGTTCGCCCTCGTCTGGCGGAGTGGACGGGACTCGAACCCGCGACCCCCGGCGTGACAGGCCGGTATTCTAACCGACTGAACTACCACTCCTGAAAACAACAACACTAAAACACTAACTGGTGGGTGCTAACGGGATCGAACCGCTGACATTCGCCTTGTAAGGGCGACGCTCTACCAGCTGAGCTAAGCACCCGAAAAACGACTAGTTTACCGCATCCTTAAGGGCTTTGCCAGCCCTAAATTTCGGGACTTTCGCCGCATTGATCTTGATGGCCGAACCGGTGCGAGGATTACGTCCATTTCGGGCTGCACGTTTCCCTACATAAAAAGTTCCGAAACCAACCAATGTAACCATATCGCCCTTTTTCATAGCAGCTTTGACCGCGCCAACTGTCGCATCCAGAGCGCGCCCTGCGGCAGCCTTGGAAATTTCGGCAGACTTAGCGATTTGATCGATCAATTCAGACTTGTTCACGAGTGGTCCCCTTTCAGAATTTAGGAAAAAAACGAGGTAGAAACCCTGCAATACGCTTTATAACAAGCCGCAAAACAAAGTGTCAAGCCATCAATGCTTTGTAATACCCGATTCTTCCGTCTTTTTTTCAGCAGCGGGAATGGCAACATCCTCGGGCTCGGGCCGCGCCTCGGGTTTTCGCTCCAAAGCCAACCCCAGCACCTCGTCAATCCACTTGACCGGCTGGATTTCCAGGCGATTTTTGATGTTCTCGGGAATTTCAACCAAGTCCTTGACGTTTTCCTGAGGAATCAACACCAGCTTGATCCCCCCCCGATGAGCCGCCAGCAGCTTTTCCTTGAGACCACCGATGGGCAACACCTCGCCACGGAGGGTAATTTCACCGGTCATGGCGACGTCGGCACGCACCGGAATCCCGGTCAACACCGAAACCAGTGCTGTGCAAATTGCCACGCCCGCACTCGGACCATCCTTGGGGGTCGCGCCTTCAGGCAGATGGATATGAATATCCTTCTTTTCATGGAAATCCGGGGCAATACCCAGCCCGCTGGCGCGCGCGCGCACCACGGACAAGGCCGCCTGGATGGATTCCTGCATCACCTCGCCGAGCTTACCAGTGGTAATCATCTTCCCCTTGCCAGGCACCACGACGCTTTCAATGGTCAGCAATTCGCCGCCAACTTCCGTCCACGCCAACCCAGTGACTTGCCCGACCTGATTGTTCTTTTCGGCCATACCATAGGAATAACGGCGCACCCCCAGGTATTTATCCAGGCTGCGCGTCGTAACGGTAATCTTGCCCTTGCTGCTCTTGAGCAACAAGGCCTTGACCACCTTGCGACAAATTTTGGCGAGTTCCCGTTCCAGACTGCGAACCCCCGCCTCGCGGGTGTAATAGCGCACGATATCCCGCACTACGCTTTCACCCATCGCCATTTCAGTGGCCTTCAGGCCGTGCACCTTCATTTGCTTGGGAAACAGGTAACGCATGGCAATGGCGATTTTTTCGTCCTCGGTATAACCCGACAGACGGATCACTTCCATACGATCCAGCAGCGGTGCGGGGATGTTCATGGTATTGGAAGTCGCCACGAACATCACGTCGGACAAATCGTATTCCACCTCGACGTAATGGTCGACGAATGTATGGTTTTGCTCGGGGTCGAGCACCTCAAGCAAAGCCGAAGACGGGTCGCCACGAAAGTCCATGCCCATCTTGTCGACTTCATCCAGAAGGAACAACGGATTGCGCACCGCGACCTTGCTCATGCTCTGCAATATCTTGCCGGGCATGGAACCGATATAGGTGCGGCGATGACCACGAATTTCCGCCTCGTCACGCACCCCGCCAAGCGCCATCCGCACGAATTTGCGGTTGGTGGCGCGAGCGATGGATTGCCCAAGCGAGGTTTTGCCCACCCCGGGAGGTCCAACCAGGCACAGGATCGGTGCTTTGAGCTTGTCGACGCGCTGCTGTACGGCCAGATACTCAACAATACGTTCCTTGACCTTCTCCAATCCATAATGGTCTGCTTCCAACACCGCTTCGGCAGCCTTGAGGTCTTTGCTGATCTTGGTTTTCTTCTTCCACGGCAGCCCCACCAGAATGTCGATGTAGTTGCGAACCACTGTGGCTTCGGCAGACATCGGCGACATCAGGCGCAACTTTTTCAGTTCGGATTCCGCCTTGGTGTGCGCTTCCTTGGGCATCTGGGCAGCACTGATTTTCTTGGCCAATTCATCCAGATCGGCCCCTTCCTCCATGTCGCCCAGTTCTTTCTGGATCGCCTTGACCTGTTCGTTCAGGTAATACTCGCGCTGGCTCTTTTCCATCTGGCGCTTGACGCGACCACGGATGCGCTTTTCGACCTGAAGGATATCGATTTCAGCATCGAGGATACCGAGCATATGCTCCAAGCGCTTACGCACCGGGAGCATTTCCAGAATCTCCTGCTTCTGCTCGATCTTGAGCGGCAGATGGGCGGCGATAGTGTCGGCCAAGCGCCCTGCCTCGTCGATACTGGCCAGCGAGGTGAGAATTTCCGGAGGGATTTTCTTGTTGAGTTTGACGTACTGATCAAACTGGGCGAAAAGGCCGCGCCGCAAGGCTTCGACCTCATGGTCCGCCACTTCCTCTTCAGCGAGGCTGGACTGAACATCCGCCACAAAATGAGTACGTTCGTCGTGAAAACTTTGGATAGCCGCACGCTGATTGCCTTCCACCAGCACCTTCACGGTACCGTCGGGAAGCTTGAGCATTTGCAGAATGCTGGCTACGCAACCGACCCGATACATGTCATCTGCGGTTGGATCGTCCTTGGACGCGGCCTTCTGGGCCGCCAGCATGATGTGCTTGCCGGATTCCATCGCGGCTTCCAGCGCCTTGATGGATTTGGGGCGCCCGACGAACAATGGAATCACCATATGAGGAAAGACCACCACGTCGCGAAGCGGCAATAGCGGCAAAGTCAGCAGTCCATCCGGGGAGTCGGTTTGCATGGTCATAAGAGGATCACCTAAATTAGCAAATTGCCCATGAGGGCAGCTTGGGGCTTACCGCCGCAATTCAAGCCATGAAACACAGCCAGGAAAATTATGCTCAGGCCGATTCGGCTAGCCTGCCTTCGGAATAGATCAGAAGCGGTTTGCTCTCACCGTTGATTACCGCATCGTCCACCACCACTTTGGTAACGTTACTGAGCGAGGGCAAGTCGAACATGGTATCAAGCAAGGAGTGCTCCATGATCGAGCGCAAACCGCGCGCACCGGTCTTGCGGGCCAGCGCCTTCTTGGCGATAGCGAAAAGCGCCTGCTCGCGGAATTCTAGATCGGCCCCTTCCATTGAGAACAGCTTTTGATATTGCTTAGTCAGGGCATTTTTCGGCTCGGTGAGAATGCGCACCAATGCACTTTCATCGAGATCTTCGAGCGTCGCAACTACCGGCAGGCGCCCCACGAATTCGGGGATCAGGCCATATTTGATGAGGTCTTCCGGTTCAACATCGCGCAGCACCTCGCCGATGGCCTTGCGGTCATCCTTGCTCTTCACTTCGGCGCCGAAGCCTATGCCGCCTTTTTCCGAACGGCTACGAATCACCTTCTCCAAGCCGCTGAATGCACCGCCACAAATGAAGAGAATATTGGTGGTATCGATCTGCACAAAATCCTGATTGGGGTGCTTGCGCCCCCCCTGGGGCGGCACTGAAGCGATGGTACCTTCGATCAGTTTGAGAAGCGCCTGCTGCACTCCTTCACCGGACACATCGCGGGTGATCGAAGGGTTATCCGACTTGCGCGAGATTTTGTCGATTTCGTCGATATACACGATGCCCTGCTGGGCCTTCTCGATATCGTAATCACACTTTTGCAGAAGCTTCTGGATGATGTTCTCGACGTCCTCGCCAACATAACCAGCTTCGGTAAGAGTAGTCGCATCGGCAATGACGAACGGCACGTTCAACATGCGTGCCAAAGTCTGTGCCAGCAGCGTCTTGCCGGAGCCGGTCGGCCCGATCAGCAGGATATTGCTCTTGGAAAGCTCGACTTCATCCTTGTCCTTGCTGCTATTGCGCAGACGTTTGTAATGATTGTAAACCGCCACTGACAGCGCTCTTTTGGCGAGCGGCTGGCCGATCACGTATTCGTCGAGCAGATGGCAAATATCCTGCGGAACCGGCAGGTCGGACGACGACGACTTGCTGTCGTCTCCCTGGGTTTCGTCGCGGATGATGTCGTTGCACAGGCTGACACATTCGTCGCAAATGAACACCGAAGGGCCGGCGATCAGCTTGCGTACCTCATGCTGGCTCTTGCCGCAAAAAGAGCAATACAGCAATTTATCGGCACCGGATTTGTCTGCCATTTATTCTGTCCTATCGTTAAGCGCCGGCATCCGCACGGCTGTTTATCACCTTGTCGACCATACCGTATTTCATCGCTTCTTCGGCGCTCATGAAATTATCGCGGTCGCTGTCTCTTTCGATGTTCTCGACCGGCTGCCCGGTGTGCTGGGCCAGCATCTTATTGAGTCGCTCGCGCAGATAGAGAATTTCCTTGGCATGAATTTCAATGTCCGACGCTTGGCCCTGAAAACCACCGGAAGGCTGATGAATCATAACACGCGAGTTAGGCAGACAAACCCGTTTCCCGGCGGCGCCCGCCGCCAGCAGAAACGCCCCCATGCTGGCAGCTTGGCCGATGCACAACGTACTCACATCCGGTTTGATGAACTGCATGGTATCGTAAATCGCCATGCCCGCCGTCACCGAACCGCCGGGAGAATTGATGTAGAGATAAATATCCTTGTCCGGATTTTCCGATTCGAGGAACAGCAGTTGCGCCACGATCAGATTGGCGGAGGAGTCGTTCACCGGCCCCACCAGAAACACCACCCGGTCCTTCAATAGGCGCGAGTAGATATCGTAAGCACGCTCACCGCGGCCACTCTGCTCCACAACCATCGGGACCAGCCCGATGCTTTGCGGCTCCCAGACTTGATTTTCGCTCATCGCTTAAGCATTCCCCATCAATTCGTCGAAACTCATAGCCTTGTCGATCACTTTGGCCTGTTCCAGCACCCAGTTTACCACGCTATCTTCCAAGGCAATGGCCTCGACTTCGGAAAGACGCTCGGGGCTGGCGTAGTACCATTCCACCACTTCTTCCGGCTGCTCGAAGGTTTCCGCATGTTCGTCGACCAGCGCACGCACCTGCTCCGGAGCCGGCTTGATCTGGTTGGCCTGCACCACTTGGGCCAGCACCAAACCGAGACGCACACGCTGCTGGGCTTGCTCCTCGAACATCGCCGTCGGCAGGCTCATGGTCGCGGCCTTTTCGGCGCTCATGCCCATCTGTTCAGCCGCATAGCCTTGCAGACGCTCGATTTCCATCTCCACCAGCGCTTTGGGCAAATCAAAAGAAACCGCTTCAACCAGCGCCTTCATTGCCTGTTCCTTGAGATTGGTGCGAATGCGACGCTTCACTTCACGTTCCACGTTCTTGCGGATCTCGTCGCGCATCTTGCCCAGATCGCCGTCTTCAATACCCAGGCTCTTGGCAAATTCGGCATCGATGGCTGGCAATGCCGGCTCTTCAACGCCATTCAGAGTTATCTCGAAGGACACTGACTTGCCCGCCAGTTCCTTGGCATGATAATCCTCAGGGAAAGTCATGTTGAAGCTCTTGGTTTCACCGGCCTTCATCCCGACCACGGCATCCTCGAAATCCTTCAAGGCACGCCCTTCGCCGAGCACCAGCTTGTAACCCTTGGCTTGACCGCCCTTGAAATCCTCGCTACCGATTTTTCCATGATAGTCGATATTGACCTGGTCGGCCGTAGCTGCGGCACGTTCCACCACGCTGTAGGTCACGCGCTGCTTGCGCAGGATATCGATAGTCTTGTCGAGATCGGCATCGGAAACGGAAACATCGGGACGATCAATCGTCGCTACGGAGATATCGCCCACGACCACGTCGGGATAAATTTCGAAAACGGCGCTGAACACCATATCCTGAGAACCTTCCGGGGAAGGCTTGCCATCGATGCGCGGATTGCCGGCCACTTTGAAGTTCTGCTGGCGCACTGCTTCGGAAAATCCCGCCTGCACCGCTTCACCCAATACTTCCTGGCGTACCTGGTAACCGTATTGCTGCGCGACCACCTTCATCGGCACCTTGCCGGGACGGAAACCGTCCATTTTCACGCTGCGCGCCAGCTTCTGAATGCGCTTGCCCACTTCGGCCTCGAACATGGCCATCGGAATCGAAATATCCAGTTGGCGTTCCAACGAATTCACTACGTTCTCAGTTTGCATTTCCTATTCCTCTAGTTTGCATTAATTCTGGTGCGAAAGGGGGGACTCGAACCCCCACACCTTGCGGCGCTGGAACCTAAATCCAGTGCGTCTACCAATTCCGCCACTTTCGCAAAAATAGACAAAGTTTTAAGGATACCATAAGGGGGACAGGCAGGTAAAACGGGATCGACATTACTACCCCCACTCTTCAAAAACCCAGCCCACACAGTCCGGCAAGTTGCTTTACAATTATCCGGAATAACAGAAAACGCTAACTGTCTGAAAGCGCAGTATCATGCTTACCAACACAACACCGGCAGGGACAACGACATGGCAATCGACAAAGCCTTTCTGAAGGAACACGGGAAGTATCTCCTGGGGGGAATCGTACTCGGCGCGATCCTTGGTGCCGGTGCCGCCGGGTTTGCCGTTTACAAGAGCCAGGAGCCGGGGCGCCAGGCGCTGGTGGGCCTCGCCAAGGCCGCTGCGGATCTGACGACCTGCACTGCGTCGATCAAGGAGTTCCAGGACGGGCTAGCCAAAAACAAGGAACTCATCGAAAAAACCGTGGCGGATAAAGCCGAACTGGAGAGACAACTCACCGACGCCAGAGGCGAGGTCGCCAAGCTCACGGAAAGCTTGAAAAAACTCCCTCCCAAAGCGCCCGAAAAGCCCCAGCCCACAAAAGCTGAGCAAAAAAAGACTCCCCCGACCTACTCCAGAAGACCCGTCCGGCCCTCGGTTCCCCCAGAAGAAGTTCGGGAAAACTGGGAAGAGGGGTTATAGAACGACATGGTGCGCTCAGGGCAGCGCCTAATGCCCCCCGCCTCTTTACCTTACCCCCGCAGTCGTTCCGTCAATCCAGACACCCTTTCCGCCTGGGTGGCAATGGCACGGGCCAGGATATCGCGCCCCGCGCGCAGGATGATGCGGCGCTTGGCGCGGGTGATGGCGGTATAGACCAGGGCACGGTTGAGCGCCGGGGAAGACTCATCGGGCAGCGCCAGCAGGACATGCTCGAATTCCGATCCCTGACTCTTGTGGACGGTCATGGCAAACACCGTTTCGTGTTGCGGCAGCCAGCCGGGCGCGAAATCGCGCAACTGGCCGTCGGCCCCCTGGAAGAACACCCGCCGTTCGCCGTCGCGTTCGGCAACGATCCCGACGTCTCCATTAAACAGCATCAGGTTGTAATCGTTGCGCGTCACCATCACCGGACGTCCGTAATACCAGGTTTCTCGCGGCGGAATAATGCCCTCGCGACGTAGCGCGTCTTCGAGCAGCGTATTGAGTCCGGTCACGCCACTCGGTCCTTCCCGGTGGGCACACAGGGCGCGGAAACGCCCGAAATGGTCGAAAAGCATTTCCGGAGCAGCCCGTTCACGCAACGCCCCCCCGTATTCGCGATAGCCTTCGAGCAGCAGTTGGCGAAGATCGTCGCTGCCCGTCGGAACTATCCACTTGAAATCGGGACTGCCATCTTGCGCCAACAGTTCCAGCGCCCCATCCGCCTCGCCGTCGCGCACCGCGCGCGCCAACTTGCCGATGCCGCCGACGGCGTCGAAACGGTAGCTCTTGTGCAGCAGGGCGATGCTGGCCGCCAAGCCACCCTCCCCGCCCGCGCAGATATCGCCGAACACCGCGCCGGCTTCCACCGACGAGAGTTGATCCTTGTCGCCCAGCAAAATCAGACGGGCATGGGGCGGCAACGCTTCCACCAGCTTGGCCATCAGCGCCAGGTCGATCATTGACGCTTCGTCCACTACCAGCACATCGAGCGGCAGGCGGTTGTCCCGCCCATGACGGAAGCGGCTGGAATCGGGACGCGCGCCCAGCAGACGATGAAGGGTACCGGCCTGCTCGGGAATTACGGCGAGGATTTCCGGGGGAATCGCCAGGCGCCCCTTGGCGCCTCGCACGGCCTCCTGCATCCGTGCCGCCGCCTTGCCGGTGGGAGCCGCTAGGCGGATGACCAAGCTTCCCCGGTAGTGCATCTGCAGGGCGGCCTGCAGGCGCACCACGGTGGTGGTCTTGCCGGTGCCGGGGCCGCCGGAAATCACGCACAGACGTTGGCGCACAGCCGTTGCGGCGGCGCGTTTTTGCCAGTCGGGGCCTTCCCCGGCATTGGAGGCAAACAGTTGATCGAGGTCGCGATGCAGGCGTTCTTCGTCGAGATCGGCGCTGGGCGCGGCGGCGCGTGCCAACAGGTCGGTGGCGAGCAGGCTTTCGTAATGCCAGTAACGCGCCAGATACAGGCGATGCCGGCCATCGAGGATGAGCGGCGCGAATTCGCCAGGCGCGCCGGTCAAGCAACTGGCGCGCAAGGCGTTCTCCCATTCATCCAATTCGGGGAACACCACGCCGGGCGAGAGGGCATCGTTCCAGCAGCGCTGCCCGGCCCAGGCGACCAGATCGACGCAGACATCGCCGTCCGCCACCGCCTCGCTCGCCAGCCACGCCGCCTGCAGCACCGCTGGGCCGGCCTGCGGGTCGAGACGCGCCAGACATGCGGCGAATTGCCGGGACAGCGGCGAGAGCAGACGCGGAGCCGCGCTCACGAGTGCCCTCCCGCCATCAGGCGATCAAGCGCCTCGATCAAAGCCAGCCGGGGGCGGTCGCGGAAGATCCCGGTATCGCCGCCCTGAGCCGGATCGATGCCGCGCAGGAACAGGTAATACACCCCGCCGAAATGCCGCTCATAGGCGTAATCGGCCACCCGGATGCGCAGGTAACGATGCAGTGCCACGCAATAGATCAGGTATTGCAGGTAGTAATGGGCGTCGGCCATGGCATGGGTCAGGGCGGGCGGCGCGTAGCTCGCCAGGTCGCCGCCCAGCCAGTTGGACTTGTAATCGACGATGAAATACTGGCCTTGGGCCTCGAACACCAGGTCGATGAACCCCATCATGTAGCCGCGCATCTGGCGGAAGTCGAGCTGGGACGCGACGGCGGCGAATTCCGGGGCGACACCATAAGCGGGATTGGCCAGCAAGGCGGCGAGACGGGGCGCGTCGAGATTGCCCAGCGGGTAGGAAAATCCCATTTCGACCAATTTGCGGGACGGAGTGACATCCGCAAGACGGATGCTTTCCCGGTCGAGCCGCGCATCGAGCGTCGCCTGCACCATGCGCGCCACGGTGGGCGCCCATTTCTCGTCGATGAAGTGCGCGCGCAGGGTTTCCCCAACCCAACCGCGCAGGGCCAGTTCGTCGCGGCGGGTGAAATCCCATTGTTCGAAGATCGCATGCAAGCAAGTACCGGGCTGCGCGCCGCGCGGAAAGGCGAAAATATCCAGCCGCGGCGCCATTTCGGCATGGCGTGCCGGGCTGGCGTCGTAATCCGGCGCTTCGCTGTGGCGACCCTGGCTCAGTGCCGAAAAGCTGGTCATCCGCCAACCTGCGCTCAGACTGCGGGTGAAGTTTGCGGCGGAGAGTGCCGGGGTTGCTTCAGCAGCCGGCGTGTAGCTGCGTTCTTCGCCAACCAGCGGGGCGACGCTCACGCAGCCATCGGCGCGGGCGGCGAATGCGTGCAATTCCACTTCCAGCTCGGCGCGGGTCATCTCCGCAAAGCGGGCTTCCATGGCAGCCACCGGATCAACCAAGGTGCCCCCCGGACCGTATAGCAACCACGCCAAGGCGGCGGTCTCGACGCCCTTGACGTTGCCCCAAGTGACATAGCAACGATACTGGGCGCGGGTCAGGGCAACATAGAGCAGGCGCAGCTTTTCCGCCAGCCGCTCCGCGCCGGCGATACGCCGGTTGGCTTCCAGCATGGGCGAACCGAGGTCGAGGGTCGGGCGGTGGTGATCGGCGTCGTGAAAAGTAAAGGTGGTCTCGTTCTTCCGCCACAACTGCCCGTCCCACAGGAAAGGACAGAACACCACCGGGTATTCCAATCCCTTGGAGCCGTGGATGGTCACGATGCGCACCCGCGCCGCATCGCTCTCCAGGCGCAGCAGAGCCGCCTCGTGGTCGCCGCGCGGCGCGCGCAGGGTACGCGACAGCCACCCGAGCAAGGCTTCCATGCCCTGGCGTTGATGGCTTTCGACCTGGAGCAGTTCGGCGAGGTGCAGCCAGTTGGTGAGGCGCCGCTCGCCGTCCTGAAAGCGCAGCAGGCGCAACGCCACCTGGTTGTCGTCCAGCCAGGCCCGGAAGAAGCGCATGAAGCCCTGGTCGCGCCACAGTTCATGATAGCGGCGGAAGGCCGCGAACACCCGTTCACCGGCAAGCTGGTCGTGGCGCAAGGCAAACAGCGCCCCACCCTCCCCGCCCAGCGCTTCGCTCGCCAGAGCGGCACGCACCAGATCGTCGCGTCCCGGCTCGGCGACGGCGCGCAACAGGCTTTCCAGTTCGCGGGCTTCGTTGGATTCGAAGACGTTGTCCTGACCGTAGCGCACGCTGGCGACACCGCGCTTGGTCAGTTCCTCCTGCACCTGGCGACCTTGGCGATGAGCGGGAACCAGCACCGCAATATCACCACCGCTCAAGGGCCGCCCCTCCCCGCCTTTTTCCAGACATGCCCCGCTGGAGAGCAGCCACGCAATTTCAGCAGCGGTGGCACCGGCAGCCATCGCATTGGCGGCATCCTTGTTCAGCGCGACCTCCTTGTCCTTGTTGAAGGCCGGTGGGAATAACCGGAATTGCAGGGCCGCGCCGTCCTCTTCATCAGGGATGCTCAATCGCCCCAGATCGCGGTCGCTGGCCTGGACGGGACGATAGCCGATTTCCTCCACCAGAAAAGGGCGCGGCGCGGCGAACAGGGCATTGACCGCCGCGATCAGCCCCGCCGAGGAACGCTGGTTGACGTTCTGCGTAGTGTGGGAATCCACGTCGCGATAGGCTTCCAAGTAGGTATAAACATCCGCGCCACGAAAGCCGTAAATCGCCTGTTTCGGGTCGCCGACGAAAAACACCGGGGCCGGCTGGCCGGCATACAGGCGATGAAAAATCCGGTACTGCACCGGATCGGTATCCTGGAATTCGTCGATCAGCGCCGCCGGATAACGCTTCTTCACCAACGCCGCGAGGTGCGCGCCATGCGGCCCATCCAGCGCCTGAGCAAGGCGATTGAGCAAGTCGTGATAGGAAATCAGGCGGCGCGCCCGTTTGCGCTCCGGCAATTCGCTCTCGCACCATGCCAGCAGATCGGCCTTGAGAAGAATCAGGCGGCGGGCGAAAGCGGATTGCAGTTGCCCCAACGCCTCCAGGAGAATTTCACAGGCGGGAAAAAAAGGATGCTGAGGCGGGGTATGACCTTTTTTGGTACCCGCCACCAGCGCCGCCGGGGTCAACTTAACCAGCTTGTCGGGCGCACTCAGGGGGGCTTGCGAGGCGGCAAACCAGGCATCGAAATCCGCCAACCAGCCGCTCAGACTGGCCTTTTTGTAGCTGGTCTGACTCAAGCCGGGATGTTCCAGCAACACCCCGGAAATATCCTCACGACCGCCCTGCCAAAGCCCGCGCGCCGCGCCGTAAGCCTTATCCAGCGCGGCTTCGGCTGAACCGACCGCCTCGCCTGCTGCCAATGGCGCCAGCGCCATGAAAGCGCTTTTGCCGATATGCGGCAGCATTTCGGCCAGCCACACGTCCGGCGTCTGCCCGGCATCCACCAGGTAATCCACCCAAGCGCCGCGCGCCGGCTGGATTTCGCGGCGCCAGAAATCGTCGATGATCTCGCCGAGAATTTCGCGCTCGTCGGTCAACAATTCGCTGTCGAATTCCATGCCGGATTCGAACGCCCATTCCGTCAAAATGCGCTGGCAGAAACCGTGGATGGTAAAGATCGCCGCATCATCAAGACAACGCAAGGACTGGGTCAAGCGGCGAATCGCCCGCTCCCGCTCAACCGCGCAACAGCTTGCATAGGTTTTGCAAAACACGTCGCCGCTTTCCTCGCCTTTCAGCTCGCCCAGCATATCGACCAGCTTGCGCCGGATGCGCGCCCCCAGTTCCGCCGTCGCCGCCTTGGTGTAGGTGACGACCAGGATATTTTCGACCGCCAGCTCCCGTTCCAGGATCAGCCGCACATACAGGCCGCCAATCGCCCAGGTCTTGCCGGTACCGGCGCTCGCTTCGATTAATGTGGGCCGGTCGAGGGGCGCGGCGTAGACGTCGAAGGGCTGGAAAACGGGGGGAGTCATGTCCGATATTATGAACCGGGTCGGGGTAATGCGCGATGGCGCTTTACATGGCGGACAGCGGCAAGGCGGGGCAACGGCATCAATGCCCATGCGGCGCAATACCCTGCCGGGGTTGCCCTGCGCAGGCTATTTCCGATGCGCCCAGCAACCAGGGCGCCGCCTGTGATGCGCCACAGCAAGAATTCGAAGCTCTTCTACGGTTACTTGATAGATGATGCGATATGGGAATCGACGGAGGATATATTGTCGGCGAGTGTCCCGAAATACTGCACCCAGCAGAGGATTGGTCAGAACAAGATTGGCTGCTCGTTCAAACTCGGCAACAAATTCGAGACCAAGCGCCGCATTTGCTTTCAGCGTATAGAACGCCGCCGCGTCGTGCAGTTCAGCAAGCGCAAGCGGCGCGACGACAAGTTTCACTTCAGCGTTGCACGAACTTGAGCAAGTGCGTCAGCAATCGGAATAACCTGAACCGCTCCATTCTCGATGTCAGCAATTCTGCGCTCGGTTTCGACCGCCCATGCCGCCTCGACTTCCGCATCTTCGTCAAGACTGGCGAGCAATAGCTGGGCAAAAGCCGCTCGTTCGCCGCTGGTTAGTTTCAGGGCTTCGGCTTCGAGCAATTCGAGTTGATTTCCCATGGTGAAACCTCCGTAGAGTTGATTGGAGATTGTACCGCGAGCGTGGTGCAGTGACGAGGGTGAGGAAGCAGCATCAATATTCACCACTTTTCCATCCGGCGCGATGCGTTGCCGGGATTGTGCCTTACGCGGGCTACGCTCGACCATCACGCAGCAAACCGGCGTACCTGCGTCAGGTCGCCCCCCCCCGCCAGCAAGCCTTCCACGCTGATGTCCTCGTCAAGTTCGTCCCAGTGCAGGCCGCTACCCCCGCCGCTGATTTCATAATTCACAAGCGCCTCGGGACTTGCGGCCAGCAGGCGTGGGAAATACGCCAAGGGAACGCCGAGCTTGCGTCCATCAGCCATATCCACCCACATCATCGAAGCATCGAAACTAACTGATTTTGCCAATGTGCTCATGCCATTTCCTTTCAAAAAATTCCCGGTTTTCCATCACCATGCGCGCCAATTCATTGAGTTCCGGCCCGTTCAGGTCAAAGCTCGACGCCAATGCCACCTCCGGCACCAGCCAGAACTTCGCCCGTGCCGCGCCTCTCCTGACATGGATGTGCGGCGCTTCGGGAGGGATTCCCTCGTTGGAGAAGAAAAAGAAACTGTAACCCTTGAGTCTCAACAGAACCGGCATGGCGCTCTACTTGCCTTATCGCAAAAAACGCGCAGCTTAATTAGGGGGGGGTAATAAATAAGCGACAGCATCACAGCAAATGGCGAGGGTGAGGAAACAGCATCAATATTTACTACATTTCCATCCGGCGCAATGCCCTGCGGGGACTGCGCATTATGCGGGTTGTACCCACGAGGTCGGGAGTGGAGAAAGACTTCCGCGTGGGCACGATAAGACTGTGCCCACCCTACCGGGCTAGTAGTGTCGAATACGTTTGACGTCGGCTTTGTCATGCTCTTTGATCTTTTCAAGCGAATCGAATAGCAGAGGTTCCGAAGACACCCGACCATTCGTAACCACATGGCAATGAATATCTGCCTTTTTCCCATTGCGTTCTACATAGGCATGAGCAATACGATGGCCGTTGAGCAGGTCTTCCTCGACAGCCTTTGTATTGTTCTTGTCGATTAACGTTCGAATCACCACTACCAAATCGATATCTTCAAAGTAGATAACATCCCTGTACTCCAACAGTTTCCCATCGGAGATAGAAAACATTGAAAAGAACTTGTCGAGATACTGGGCTATTGGGCGCTTAAGTGTCCGGTCGTAAATTTCATCGAATACCTTTTTTCCAAAACAGGTTCCAATGAACAAAACGAATGTTCCAGCAATCTCTAATCCACCGAATAATGCGGTAGGTCGGTGTCGCTGCTTAAGTGCTGGCACAGAGTCAAATAGTTGCGGTGCATACTCCCAGCCGGGACTCTTAAAGAAGGACTCCATCACTTCTTCCTGCGCTTCTGCGGCTGCCCGTATGAAATGAGCATTACCTTCGATGCCAAAATTGTAGTGAACTGTATTCATAGGTACGCAAGGTCGATGAGTGAGAAATCTAACTAAAAGCAGCCATCCTAAAAGACGCTTTATAAACCGTCAATCCCGTTGATACGGCCCCGGTCGGAATGCGGCACGGCGGATTGTCACAACGGTGGAACGTTGGGGTTCGCTATCGCTCACCACCAACCTACTCGGCCTATCTCTTCCGCGCTGCCGCCATGTGACGGCGGAAAACCCGAACCATTGAACCTGAAAACCTCATTTAAACCGCCAATACGCCAATAACACCAATAACACCAAGAAAATCAGTCATATACTCATGTTTCCAGACAAACCCGAATGGTGAACGGCAATTGCAAAGCCGCTCTTGTTCTTCTTGGAGTCCTTGGTGTCTTGGCGGTTAGAACTGCATTTTTAGGTTGAATCCGCCTGTCGCCGGTCTGGCGGCAGGATGCCGGTGCTTCACCTTGACGGTGGCGCTGCCGTATGGTCGGGAACATCAAGCCCCCTATCCATCCAGCGCGGCAAACATCGGCCCCAGCAAATCCATCGCCAGTTCCTCGAAAGCTGCGTCGAAGGGTTCGCTGTCGCGATACACGGCGCGATACCAGGGGTTTTCCGATTCGCCGTATTGCGGGCCGTTGCGGAATTCCGGTTTTTCCCAGACTTTACGGGCGGCTGCGAGGGCTTGGGCGCTGTCGCCGTCGGCTTGGCTTTTTTTGGCGTAGGCGTAGCTGCTCTTGGGGAAAAACGCCAGTGGCTGATGCAAACCCTGCCAGTAATAGCGGAGCAAACGGGCCATTTCGGCGGCGGGGTCGTCCGGCGCCTGAAAAGCCACGCTGCCATCGGTTCCCGCCAGCCGGCTGACCCGCTCTACGTCGGCAGGCGCGGCCAGACACAGGGCAAGATGCTTGATCCACAGTGCCGGATAATCGCGCGGTTTGATGTCGTTGAGGGTGTAAAGACTCAGGCCCGCCGCGCTCAAACCAGTCAGCCAGCCGCTCAGTTTCAAGTCATCGGCGGCGAATTCCAACCGCACTGGCTCAAGGAGGCGGTCCGGCACGGAGAGACGTGCTGCAAGACTGGCGACCAGGGCGTCCTGGCGAGCATACAGGGCGCTGCCGAATTCGCCGTGGGGCAGTAGGCCGCGTGCTTCGGCGAAGCGTAAGGCTTCTTCATCCTTGCCGTGAAGGCGGCTGGCTAGCGCCACGCCGCGTACTTCGGTGCGCGTCGCATAATCCAGCCCGAATGGTTCACGCCCGGCAAATTCCGCGTCGCTGTCCTCCAGGCGGATGCCCAGGCGCTCGCGCAGCAGGTAACGGGCCGGATGAGCATAGAAACGCAGCAGGGCATCGAGTTCCACACTGCGCCATTCCTCTTCCGGCTCGGGCAACGGCACGCCGAACAGCGGCTGGGACAGCGCGCCGCCCTGCCCGGCTTCCCGCGCGGCGGCGAGCCACGCCGGGGAAAAACCCGGGCGGACGGGATCGCCCTGAAAATAGATGGGACTGAAGGGTTGCAGGGCATGGTGGACGACGATGCGCTCGGCAACCTCGCCGCCGCAGCTTGCCCGCACGGTGTCGAGCAGTTCGGAAACCAGTACCGAGGGCGGCAATTCACGGTTGTCGCGAATATCCTGACCGACATAGCTGAGATACAGGACTTGGCGCGCCGCGAGCAAGGTTTCGAGAAACAGATAGCGGTCGTCGAGACGCCGCGAACGGTCGCCGGGACGCGGGTGGGCGGCAATCAAATCAAAACCCGCAGGTTCCTGGCGACGCGGAAAAGCGCCGTCGTTCATGCCAAGCAGACAGATCACCTGGAACGGCAGGCCGCGCAAGGGAGCCAGGGCGCTGAACGTCACCGCCCCGGACAGGGATGCGCCGTCGCTGGCCGCTTCTAGTTGCGCGCCCAGCCAGCTTTTCACCACGGCGATGCCGACCGGCTGGGCGAATTGCGCCTGGCCCGCCAGTTCGCGCAAGGTCGACAACTGCTCCAGCACGCCGTGCAGCGCGGCTTCCTCGTCGCCCTGCGGGTCGAACAGCCGTTCGATCAACCAATTCAAGCGTTCCGCCCATTGTGCTAGCGGGTATTCACCCTGCAAGCCGTCCGCCAGTTCGAACAGGGTTTCGACGAATTCGGCAAAGCAGCCGGCCACCTGCGCGCGGCTGCCTTCCACGTCGTCATAGGGCGAGACCTCACCAAATAGCGCCATCTCATCTCCGGCATCCTGCGGCAAGGCGAACCCCAGCAGCAGCCGGTTCAGCCCGTCGCGCCAGGTATGGCGCGGGCTGGCAGGCAGCCCCAGTTCGCCCTTGTGGGCAGCGTCGCGCCCCCAGCGGATACCGGTTTCGCGCACCCAGCGGTGAATGGCGCTCAGGTCGTCTTCCGCCAAGCCGAAGCGGCGCAGCACGGCCGGCTGTTCGAGCAGCCCCAGCACCCATTCGGCGCTGAAGCGGGTGGTCGGCAAATCGAGGAGAGTCAGGAAGGTTGCAGCGATCCGCTGCCCTTCTCCGCCCGCGCGCCGCGGCGCGGCATGGGGAATATAGGGAACCCCTTCGCGTGCCGCGAAAACCGCCTCGATATACGGCGCGTAGATGGCGATATCGGGCGCCAACACCGCTACGTCGCCGGGCGATAGACCGGGATGCTCGGCAAACAGGCGCAGCAACTGGTCGTGAAGGACTTCCATCTCGCGCATCGGCCCATGACAGGCGTGGATTTGCACGGAAACGTCGCCGTCCGCAATTTCCTGCAGCGGGTAAACGGAGGATTCGGGATCCGCAAGGTCGAGGATGTCGGTTTGCAGTACCTGCAGCAGCGTGGCGCGCTCCCGTTCGGTATCCTGAAAACGGCTTTCCAGTTCGCCGAAGCCGGCCAGGGCGCCGAAAAAATCCCGTCCCTGTTTGCCCAGCGACGCCAGCAGAGGATTGCCGGTTTCCAGGTAGAGTTCCGCCGCTTCTTCGGAACCGGCAAGCCGCGCCTGCTCGCGCGGGTCGCGGATCAGTTCCCAGTATTCGCGGCTGGGATTGAGGGCGAAGACATGCACTTCGGTGCGGTGCGCCAGCTTGTGAAGCATTTCCAGGTAGAGCGGCGACAGGCTGGAGATACCGAACAGCGTTACCCGCTCGGGAAGCGACAGCGCCTCGGCAGTATCAAGCCGCTCGAAAAGCTGCCCCATCAGGGCAACCCAGTGGCTATCCGGGAAGTCCGCCGCAAGATGGCGCCACAAGGCGGCCTGCCAAACCTCGTCCGCGCCCAGCCCCCTGCTTTCCCCTCTTTGCCAGGCAATGATCCAGTCGGGGCGGTACACCAGGTATTGGTCGAACACCTCGGCTAGGCGTAGCGCCAGTTCGTAGCGACGGGCATCGCCGCCGCCTTCCAGGTAGCCGCGCAACCCCGGTGCGTCGCCAAGGCTGGCGGGCCGGGCCAGCCAGTCCATGATGCGCCACACCAGTACTTCGGGGGCGAACACCGAACGCTGGGGCAGATTTCCCAAGGCGCTGCGCATCAACTGCCAGGCGTAGGAAGCCGGCTGGGGAAATTCGACGTTGGCGCATACCCCAAGCTGCTCCGCCAAGCGCAGCGAAACCCAGCGCTCCATGCCCTTGCCCTGAACCACCACGATTTCCGGGGCGAACGGCGCCCCCAGCGGCACGGCAAGTACGCCGGCCAGCAACGCCATCAGGCTTTCAGGACGATTGGATTGATAGAGGCGCAGCAAGGGCGTGACCAGCCCTTGCGGTTAGGTGCGGGGAAGCAGCAGAGTGACCTTGAGGCCGGGATTCAGCGGGCGCTTTGCAGAAATATTGTTCCAGCGCTGAATATCGTTGGCCGCCACGTTGAAACGCCGGGCAATGCTGGAGAGGGTATCGCCATGGCGCACCGTGTAATGAGTTTGGGCGGGGCGCTGCTTGGCGGCGGAAACCTGCTTCGACTTGAGCGGCTTCGCTGCCTGCTTGGCTGCGACCTGGCTCTTCCTAGCCGGCACTTCCTTGGTGGCAAGCATCTTCCGGTTCGGGACTTCCTTGACGATGGTCAGCTTCTGACCAAGCGCCAACTGGTTGGCCTTCAGGTGGTTCTGCACCTTGAGCTGGGCGGGGGTAACGCCATAGCGCCGCGCCACGCTGAGCAGGGTATCGCCTTTCTTCACCACGTGCGCCGTCCGGCGGGTAGTACTAGCGGGTGCTTCGGGTTCCACCTCGACGGAATAATCGGCGGTCAGGCTGCCCTGATCGGAAACGGCGCTACTTCCCTTGGGCACCAGCAAGGTACCGCCGGCCAGTTTGCGCTGGGTGCTGATGCCATTGATTTCCTTGAGGCGCGCCACGTTGATGCTGAACTTTCGCGCCACGGCGTCGAGCCGTTCGCCGCGGCTAAGCTTGTAGGATTGCCAGGAAACCAGGGGTTTGTCGTAGCTTTCCAGGTTGCTCATAAAGGTATCGGCCTTGTCCGCCGGCAACAGCAGGTAGCTGGAATCCTTGTTGTTGATGACCGGGCGGTTGTGGGCGGGATTGAGCGACGCGAATTCGGCGGCGGGAATTTCCGCGAGCCGCGCGGCGAGCGCCATGTCGATATGCTTGCCGGTGGAAACCTTGATGAAATAGGGCTGGTTGGGAATCGACGCCAGACTTAGGCCGTATGCTTGCGGATTGGCGACGATATGTTTCACCGCCAACAGTTTAGGCAGGTAATTGCGGGTCTCCGGCGGCATCCTGAGGCTCAGAAAATCGGTGGGCAGACCCTTTGCCTCGTTGCGTGCAATGGCGCGCATGACGTTGCCTTCGCCCCAGTTGTAAGCAGCCAGCGCCAACTCCCAGCTACCGAACATGCCGTAGAGCTTTTGCAGGTAATCCAGCGCCGCATTGGTCGCCGCCATAATGTCGCGGCGCCCGTCGTACCACCAGTTCTGCTGCAAACCGAAGTTCTTGCCGGTGGATGGGATGAACTGCCAGATCCCGGAAGCGTGGGCGCGCGAGTAGGCTTTCGGGTTGAACGCGCTTTCGATCATCGGCAACAGCGCCACTTCGGTAGGCATCCCGCGTTTTTCGACTTCCTCGACAATATGGTAAAGATAGCGCTGGCTGCGTTCCACCATGCGTTCCACGTAATCGGGACGATTGGCGTACCAGCTCTCATGATCCTGGATCAGCGGGGTATCCATCTCCGCCAGCACGAAGCCGTTGCGAATGCGCTCCCACAGGTCGCCGGAATTTTGCAGCACCACCGGCGCTTCGGTTTCGGCAACCGGTTCTTCATCCCCCACGGAAGTAATTTTCGGAGAGAGTTGCAGGAGCGGGGCGAGACCCGGCTCGGCGGTTTCTGCGTAGGCTTGCTTGATGGCGGGGACTTTCCCGCCCTCGGCTTGTTCAGCCGACCAGGCGGTAGTGTGGAACAGGGAGATAACAGACAAAGCCACGGAGACAGCGTGTTGAATGCGCATAGTTTTCTTGTCTTGCCGTTGGGGGAATTCTGGGGATGTTACCCGCTAGGATTGATCCCGGTCAAGACAAATTTCAGTTATCCACGTCCTGAAACGACATGACAACATACTGTTTCAAAAAGTGTTTCGCCATGTCCTCAACGCTGCAAACACCTCAACCGGGCTATTCAGGGGGTGTCCGGCGTAACGACTGGCGGCGGCCGCCACGGACGGATCGTCACAACACAGGAAGGGATTGGTGGATTTTTCCAGTGCCAGCGTCGCCGGCAGGGTCGGCAGATTGCGCGCCCGGGTCTGGGTATCGCGAATTTCCCGTTCAGCCAGGAGCGCATTGTCCGGCTCGACGAGCCGCGCGAAACGGATGTTTTCCAGGGTGTATTCATGAGCGCAACAGACCTGGGTTTCATCCGCCAAAACTGCGAACTTCTGCAAGGAAGCATAGGCCTGCGCCGGGGTTCCCTCAAACAGTTTCCCACAGCCGCAGGTAAACAGGGCGTCGCCACAAAACAGGGAATTTGCGCCATAATAGGTAAGGTGATCGGCGGTATGGCCGGGCGTATCCAGTACTTGTAGGTGCAAGTCCAGTTCCGCAAATGAAACGATATCGCCGCCACCGACGGGCCGATTGACCGTAGCGATGTGGCGGCTCCCGTAAATCGGCAAAGCCGGGAAACGCGCCAGCAAATCGTCGTTTCCGGCGATGTGGTCCTGGTGATGATGGGTATCGAGCACGGCCAGCAGACGCAATCCATGCTCATCGAGATAGTCCAGCAGCGGCTCGGCGTCGCCGGCATCGACCGCCACGGCATGGCGTCCGTCGTGCAACAGCCAGATGTAATTGTCCTCGAATGCCGGAATGGGAATTATCGTCAACATGACCGCCATCTTTGAACCTTACGTAGCGAATGTCAATGTCCCAATTTGAAGAATGGCTCACCACCCCGCTCGGTCAATACCTGATCGAGCGCGAACAGGCGTATCTCGACCGAGAAGTGGCGGACATTTTCGGCTTCAACGCCCTGCAACTGGGCATGGCGCAACACGATTTCCTGCGCAACAATCGCATGCCGCAGCGCTTGCACGTCGATCCCGCGATTTCCGCGCAACTGCTGGCCGACCCCGCTTTCCTGCCGATTGCCGGGCAGAGCGTCGATCTGGTGTTGCTGCCGCACCTTCTCGAGTTCAGCGACAATCCTCACCAGATCCTCCGCGAAGCCGAGCGCATCCTGATACCGGAGGGCCAGGTCATCCTCAGCGGCTTCAATCCCTTCAGCCTGTGGGGGTTGGCGCGGCGCCTGCCCGGCGTGCGGCGCTCCGTGCCCTGGCAGCACAAGTACATTTCCCTGTTGCGCATCAAGGACTGGCTGGCCCTGCTCGGCTTCGAAGTGGTGGGCGGACGGATGTGCTGCTACGCCCCGCCTTTCCAGCGCACCGCAATGCTGAACCGCTTCCGTTTCATGGAAGCGGCGGGCGACCGCTGGTGGGCCTTGGCCGGCGGCGTATATTTCCTGCGCGCCAAAAAACGGGTGCAGGGCATGCGCCTCATCACCCCCAGTTGGAACGAACTCAACGCCGCCCGCAAGGCGCTCAAGCCGGTCGCGCAAAAACTCATCAACCAGAAAAATTCCCCACAATAATGACCCAACCATTAGTAGAAATCTTCACCGACGGCGCCTGCAAGGGCAATCCCGGCCCCGGCGGCTGGGGCGTCTGGCTACGCTACGGCAGCAATGAAAAGGAGTTGTGCGGCGGCGAGCCGGGCACCACCAACAACCGTATGGAGTTGACCGCTGTGATCCGCGCCCTGGAAGCCCTCACCCGCCCCTGCCACGTGCGCCTGCACACCGATTCGCAGTACGTGCAGAAAGGCATCAGCGAATGGATCCACGGTTGGAAAAAACGCGGCTGGCTGACCGCCGACAAGAAACCGGTAAAAAACGACGACCTGTGGAAAAAGCTTGACGAACTCGCCGCCAACCACCACGTCGAGTGGCTGTGGGTAAAAGGCCATGCCGGCCATGAAGGCAACGAGCGCGCCGATCAACTAGCCAATCGCGGCATCGAACAATTGCGGAAAGGCTAAAAACCATGCGCCAAATCTTCCTCGACACCGAAACCACCGGCCTCGACCCCAAGCAGGGCCACCGCATCATCGAAGTGGCCGGCGTGGAAATGGTCAACCGGCGCCTCACCGGCAAGCATTTCCACCGCTACCTCAATCCCCAGCGCGAGATCGACGCCGGCGCCCAACAGGTTCACGGCATCAGCCTGGAATTCCTCCAGGACAAGCCGCTGTTCCGCGACATCGCCGAGGAATTCCTGACCTACGTCGGCGACGCCGAACTAATCATCCACAACGCCCCGTTCGACGTGGGCTTCCTCAATTCCGAACTCGGCAAGCTCGGCCTGGACAAGATCGACGGCCGCTGCGCCATCACCGACACCCTGAAGATGGCCAAGACCATGCGTCCCGGCCAGAAAAACAACCTCGACGCCCTGTGCCGTTTCTACCAGATCGACAACTCCGGGCGTACCCTGCACGGCGCCCTGCTCGACGCCGAACTCCTCGCCGAAGTCTACCTCGCCATGACGCGCGGCCAGGAAAGCCTGATGATCGACCTGGAGGAAGCACCACCCAGCCGCACCGACACCGTAGTCACCGGCAACGTTCCACGCCGCTTGGTGATACGTGCGGCCACTCCGGAAGAACTGATCGCCCACCAGCAGCAGATCGAAGACATCGACAAGGCCAGCAAAGGCAAATGCCTGTGGAAAGCCATCGCCCTCCCCCAGGAGGCCGCGTGAAAAAACTGCTCCTGATTATCGCCGCGCTGGGCATCAGCCTCACCGCGCAAGCCGCCGCCATCCCCGAACCGCAAGTCGTCCGGATCACCCCCCGTATATACGCCCTGCTCGGCCCGGTCGGTCTGCCCAGCCCGCACAACCAGGGCTACATGGTCAACACCACCGTTATCGTCGGCGAGCGCGGCGTGATCCTGATCGATTCCGGCAGCAGCGACGAGGTCGGCAGCCATCTCGCCAAAGCCATCGCCAAGATCACCCCCAAGCCCGTCACCCACATCATCAACACCCACCACCACGGCGACCACCACCTCGGCAACAGCGCCTTCAAGAACGCCCGGGTGCTGAGTTCGGAAGAATGCCGCAAGCTGGTGGAAAAAACCGGCGCGGAATGGGTCGCGCTCATGGAAAATCTGGTCGGCCACAAGCTGCCCAACACCCGGCCGGTTCCGGCCGACGTCACCGTGCCGGGCGACTCCCGCACCGAGAGCAGCCTGCAAGACGTCAAACTCCTGCTGTGGGCACCCAAAGGCTCGCACACCCCCGGCGACCTGATGGTCTGGTTGCCCGACGACAAGGTGCTGATCGGTGGCGACATCCTGGTCAACGGGCTGGTTCCCAACCTGCGCGACGCCAACCTGAAAAACTGGATCACCGCTCTGCGCCAAGTCGAGGAACTTGCCCCCGCCACCGTCGTCCCCGGCCACGGCCCGCTGATGAACAAGGCGGACGTAGCGAAACTCCATAAAATGCTGGTCGGCTTCTACGCCGGCGTCGAAGGCGGCTACAAGAAGGGTCTCAACGACAGCGAAATCCGCCCCACCCTCGATTTGAGCGAATGGCAGAAGCTCAAGGAATACGACGCCGCAATGGGGGCAAACATCAACCGGGCATATCTGGAAATCGAGGCGGAGAATTTTTAGGGAATTCGCTACCCCACTCGCAACAGCCCCAACCAAGTCGCGAGATGAAAAACATAAAATTTCCCCGCCAGCCTTGATACCCGTCGCATTCTCGGGTATGCTTCGCACCCTTTGGAGCTGCCCCGGCGCAAGTTCTGAAAGAAAAACACCTTCGGAGAGGTGGATGAGTGGTTTAAGTCGCACGCCTGGAAAGCGTGTTTGGGATAATATCCCAACGGGGGTTCGAATCCCCCCCTCTCCGCCAAATTGTTCATTGCCCGTTTCATGGCGGGCCTCCCCGCATTGCAAGGTGGTGAATCTGGTCAGGTCCGGAAGGAAGCAGCCACAGCTATTTATTGCAAGTGCCGGGGTTCAGGCTCGCCACCCCCAATCTCTGGTAAAATTCGCTCCATGAGTTATCAGGTTCTGGCGCGCAAATGGCGTCCCAAGTCATTCACCGAGATCGTCGGTCAGGAGCATGTGGTCAAGGCGCTTTCCAACGCCCTCGATCAGCAGCGTCTGCACCACGCCTATCTGCTCACCGGTACGCGGGGGGTCGGCAAGACCACCCTGGCGCGCATTCTCGCCAAGGCGCTCAACTGCGAAACCGGCATCACTTCCAGCCCCTGCGGGGTGTGCAGCGCGTGCCGGGAAATCGATAGCGGGCGCTTCGTCGACCTGCTCGAACTCGACGCCGCCTCCAACACCGGCATCGACAACATGCGCGAGGTGCTCGACAACGCGCTCTACGCGCCGACCTCCGGGCGCTTCAAGGTCTACCTGATCGACGAAGTGCACATGCTCTCCAAGGCCGCCTTCAACTCCATGTTGAAAACCCTGGAAGAACCGCCGGAACACGTCAAGTTCATTCTCGCCACCACCGACCCACAGAAAATCCCGGTGACGGTGCTGTCGCGCTGCCTGCAATTCAACCTCAAGCAAATGCCGCAACCGGCCATCGTCGGCCATTTGATCGACGTGCTGGAGCGCGAATCGATTCCCGGCGAACGCGCCGCTTTGCAACTCCTGGCGCGCGCCGCGCAGGGCAGTATGCGAGATGCCCTGTCGCTGCTTGACCAATCCATCGCCTACGGCGGCGGCAAGGTGGAAGAAGCACAAGTACGCGACATGCTGGGGGCCATCGACGAAACCTATCTGTTCGGCATCCTCGAAGCGCTCGTCGCGCACGACGGCCCAGCCCTGCTCGCCCATGCGGATAAAATGGCGGAGCGTAGCATCGCTTTCGAAGCCGCCTTGCAAGACCTCGGCACTCTGCTCCACAAGGTTGCCCTGGCGCAAACCGTGCCCGCCGCGATTCCCGAAGACGCCCCGGAAGGCCCGCGCCTCATGGACTTGGCAAAAGCCATCGGCCCCGAGGAAATCCAGCTTTACTACCAGATCGCCCTGCACGGACGGCGCGACCTGTATCTCGCCCCCGACGAATTCGCCGGATTCAGCATGACACTGCTGCGCATGTTGGCTTTCGCCCCGGACGAAGGCGGCGCCCAGTCCACCCGCCCCGCTCAGCCCCCCCCTGCCGGAGCCAGGGACGTTCCGAGACTGACCCCGCAACCCCTTGCCGCGCCTGCTCCCCAAACAGCGTCCGAAGCGCCCGTTGCGGCGCAAGCCGTGCCCGCGTATGCCGCCGTTCCTGTGGAGAACAGCGCTCCCGCCGCCTTCGACGGCGACTGGCCGGGGCTGGTGGCGCGCCTCAAATTGGGTGGCATGGCCGGCATGTTGGCCAAGCAATGCGAACTGAAAAACTGGGACGGCAACACTCTGGAGTTCCATGTTCCCGAGGAACACCGCCACCTAGCGGACAAGAGTTATCAGGACAAGCTCAAGGAAGCGGTCGCCAAGCACTTCGGCAACCCGGTCAACATCAACATCGCGGTCGGCAAAATCGTCGGGATGACCCCCGCGCAGGTCGAAGGCCGCGAAAAACAGGCACGTCAGGTCGAAGCCGTGGCCTCCATCGAAGGCGACCCGTTCGTCCGCGAACTGGTCGAAACCTTCGACGCACAGATTATCGAATCATCCATTAAACCCTTGCAGCAGGAGAATAGAACATGATGAAAGGCGGAATCGGCGGCCTGATGAAACAGGCCCAGCAAATGCAGGCCAACATGCAGAAAATGCAGGAACAACTGGGCAGCGTCGAAGTGGAAGGCCAGGCCGGTGCCGGCATGGTCAAGGTCATCATGACCTGCCGCCACGACGTAAAGCGCGTCACCATCGACCCCAGCCTGATGAGCGACGACAAGGAAATGCTCGAAGACCTGATCGCCGCCGCGATGAACGACGCCGTGCGCCGCGCCGAAGCCACCTCCCAGGAAAAAATGTCCGGCTTCACCGCCGGGCTGAACCTGCCACCCGGCATGAAACTCCCGTTCTAGCCAGTGATGGGTAAGTGAAAGACAAAAACAGTTTTGAATGTTTAGTGTTAAGTGTTTAGTTGATGTAGCCGCGCAAAGCGCGTCGGATTTGAGTTGGGCGCAAAGCGCATTCCACCACTCAACACTAAACACTCAAAACTAAAAACTGCTTTTACTTAAAACCCATCACCCATCACCCGATGCACTCCCCCTCCAGTCTCGAAAACCTCATCGACGCCCTGCGCTGCCTGCCCGGCGTCGGGCCGAAGTCCGCGCAGCGCATGGCTTATCACCTGCTCCAGCGTGATCAGCAAGGCGCGGCCAAGCTCGCCTCGGCGATAACCCACACCCTGGCGACGCTGTGCCATTGCGCGATGTGCAACAATTTCAGCGAAGAGGAAGTCTGTCCGCTATGCAGCTCGGGCAAACGCGAACCGTCATTGCTATGCGTAGTGGAAATGCCCGCCGACCTGATGATGATGGAGCAAACCCAGAGTTATCACGGCATGTATTTCGTGCTGATGGGCCGCCTCTCGCCGCTGGACGGCATCGGCGCGCGGGAAATCCACCTCGACCGCCTAGTCAAACGCGCCGCCGACGGAGTGGTGAAAGAAGTGATACTGGCCACCAACTTCACCGTCGAAGGCGAAGCCACCGCCCATTACATCGGGCAAATCCTCCACGCCCGCGGCATCAAAGTCAGCCGCATCGCCCGCGGCCTGCCGGTCGGCGGCGAACTCGAACACGTCGATAGCGGCACCCTGGCCCAAGCGATCATCGAGCGGCGCGAGGTGTAGGAACGACCTCCCGGTCGCGACCGAAGGGCCTCACTGCCCAAGCTGGCCAAGCGCATTACTCCAACTCGATACCGCACGTTACTTTCTCCGGCGTGCATAAATTTTTCGGCGTATTATGACCATAATATTGACCAAAACCGAGTAAGCAATGCAAACCATAAGCCTAGCGGAAGCGAAATCACATTTGAGCGAAATTCTGAACCGGGTTGAGGCGGGCGAAGAAGTCGTGATTACCCGTCACGGCCAGCCTGTGGCTCGTGTCAGTCCGTTTGAGAAGCCAGTAAAAGCCTTGGCCATTGACCGGTTGGCAGCCTTTCGTGCGCGCATGCCTCACTGGCAAAAATCGAGTGCTGAGTTATTGAGGGAAATGCGCGAAGAGGAACTTTGATGTATTACTTCGACACCAGTTTCCTGGCTCCTCTTATTATGGAAGAAGCTTCCAGCGCCAAGGTTGAGGCGTACTTACGCAAGCTGCCTGTTGGCAAACTGTGGGTGAGCCAGCTTGTACGGGTCGAGTTTTCCAGTCTGCTGGCCAGGGAAGTGCGAATGGGCAATATCAGCCCCAATAACGCATTGGCAGCGGATGATGAATTTGAAGCAATGATTACTGAGTCGTATCGCGTCATCGCGCCGGGGGTGGCCGATTACGAGCTTGCCAAGAGCTTCATCAGGCAATATTCAACGGGGCTACGTGCCGGCGATGCCTTGCATCTCGCCATCGCCAAAAATCATGGGGCGGATTTGCTTCTGACCTTGGATAAGGGGTTACTGAAAGCCGGCAAACTAATGGATATTCCTGTGAGCCACGGCATCAAGATTTGATTCGACCCCATCCATGAAAGTCCACGGAAACAGGGATACAGATATTTGTTCCCCGTTCCCTAGCTAGACTATCTGTACACGCGACGAAAAGCCAATAACCGTCAACGGCAGCGCACCGCATCCTGGATACAACAACGGCGCAATTCCACCAACCCTACCCCGCCACCCCGAACCAGAATTCCTCGCCTTTCTCCAGAAATTCCTCGACCGGCATGTAGTGCGAGCCGTCGCAAGAGAACGTCAGGCTGACCATGCCGTTGATGACGTTGATCGAGCTGGAGCGCAGGTAGATGGTTTCGTCGGCTTCACGCAAGCTGCGAAAGCGTTCCAGGGCCGGGCGCACCAGGTTGGCGGAAACCGTCGCGAGGTCGGTGTAGGGGCGGCGCCGGTAGGCGAGGCACACCGCCGGGTTGATGATTTCGTCGAGGACGTGGATGCGATAGCGGTACGGGTCATCAACCAACCAGATGGTGGCGCGGGCGCTGGAGTAATGCAGCTTGGCGTGGAATATCCCGCGTTCGCAGATCAGTTCGTCGAAAATCGCGATCACGTCGTCGGCGTGGAGATCCATCTGGCTATGCACCCGACTTTGCAGGAACAGTCCGTCGCGGATCGCCGGATCGCCGCGCACCTGGCGCCAGGCGCTGTCGGCCTGGACCTGGCGTTCCGGCAGGGTGAGGTCGCGCAAGTCGAATTCCGCCACCAGGAAACCTTGTAGCCCGTCCGCACCGGTCACCACCTGCACCGCGCTGATGCTGGGGGTCTGGCGCATCTCGCTGATGAACACGTCCGACAGCATCAGGCCCTGTTGCGGCATACCGCTCGCCATGTAGAGGCGCAGGGCGAGGTTCTTGCCGCGTCGGGCGTTGCTCATCCCGTCCGGCATGAACGCCGCGCTCACCTGTACCCCGGTAGTGTCCGAGGCATACAGTTCACGGCACAGGGGCATGGAGGTCATGCCATTCTCCAGCGCCGCATCCACGCGCATCCGCTCGCACCACACCGGGGAGCAGGACTTCGCAAGCATCGCCATCGGCCATTCGAGGCGGTGCATCAGGGTGTTGCGCTGATATTCGATGGTTTTTTCGAGATCGCTCATAGTTTCCGCATATTGGGACTTGGGCCACGCTTTTTCAAGCGTCGCGCAGTACTTCCAGGGGCGGATGGGTCAACGCGCCGCGGCTGCCGAGTACGCCCACCAAGCCCACCAGCAGGCTGCCGCCCAGCGGCACGGCGAGCAGCCAGGGATTGAAGGCATACGGCAACTGGAACACCTTGACGCTCAACACCCACTCCAGCCCACTTGCCCCCAGCGCGGCAACCAGCCCGGCCAGCAGGCCAATCCCGGCGAATTCGGCGAACTGGCTGGCAAGGATCACCCGGCGCGGCGCACCGAGGGTACGCATCACGGCGGCCTCGACGATCCGCTCGTCGTTGGTGGAGGCGATGGCGGCGAACAGCACCACGAAGCCCATCGCCCAAGTAAAGAGGAACACGAAACCCAGCGTCGCCGCCAGTTGTGCCATGATGCGGCGCACCTCGTTCATCACCGCCGCCACGTCGATCACCGTGAAATTGGGGAATTCGCGCACCATCCCATCGAGCAGCGCTTCGCGAGCGGGCGGCAGGTAAAAGCTGGTGATGTAGCTGGCCGGGAATTTCTCCAGCACGCCCGGCGAGGCCATCACGAAGAAATTGACCTGGAAGCTATCCCACGCCACCTTGCGCAAGCTGGTCACGGTGGCTTCGAAACGGCTGCCCGCCACCTCGTAGGTCAGCTTGTCGCCGATGGCGATGCCCAGCGTCTTGGCGATACCCTCTTCCACCGAAAGCTGCGGCGGCGCACCGGCCTGCCACCATTGCCCGGCGACGATGCGGTTATCGACAGGCGGCTGCATCGCCCAGGACAGGTTGAATTCGCGTTCCACCAAGCGCTGGGCGCGCTCGTCGGCGGCATAGTCCGCCGCGCTCACCGGCTTGCCGCCGATAGCCGTGAGGCGCCCGCGCACCATCGGGTATAGCGCCACGTCCGCCAAGCCGTTGCGGCTGAAAAAATCGCGTAGCGCCGCGCGCTGGTCGGGCTGGATATTGATGACGAAGCGATTCGGTGCATCCAAAGGCAGGGCCGACTGCCAGCTTTCCAGTAGATCGCCACGCACCACCGAGAGCAGCAGCAACACCGTCAACCCCACCCCGAAAGCCGCCGCCTGCACCGCGCTGCCTTGTCCCCGGCGCAGCAGATTGGCGAGGCCCAAGCGCCAGGCTCCGCGCCCTTCCAGCGGCAGGCGCGCAATCAGGCGCACCAGGCCGAACGCAAGCAGCCAGGAGAGCGCCACCGCCCCGCCCAATCCGGCCAGCACGTAACCGCCGAGCTTGGCGTCGCCGGCCTGCCACAATACCAGCGCGGTGATGGCACCCACCCCGCCGACCAGCACCAGCAGCCCGGAATCACGGGGCAGGCCGATTTCCCGGCGCAGCACCCGTAGCGCAGGTACCCGCTTCAACTGCATCAGCGGCGGCAAGGCCACGCCGATCAACACCGTCATCCCGGCAGCCGCACCCAGCACGGCGGGGAGCAACGCCACCGCCGGCAACTCCAGCGCCAGCACTTCGCCTAGGCGTACCGCCAACACCTGCTGGGCGGCATAACCCAGCCCACAACCGGCCACGACGGCAGCCAGCCCCAGCACCGCGAACTGCCACACGAACAGCCACAACATCTGCCCCTGCGATGCACCCAGACAACGCATCACCGCGCAATTGTCGAGGTGGCGACGCACGAAACGCCGCACCGCCAGGGCAATCGCCACCGCCGCCAAGACCATCCCGGTGAGCGCCGCCAACCCCAGAAAGCGCTCGGCGCGGGACAGCGCGGTGCGTATCTCGGGGCGTGCATCGGCCACGCTTTCCAGGCGCTCGCCGCGCCCCAGACGCTGGCTTGCCCAATCGCGATAGGCAGCCACCGCGCCCTCCTCGCCCGCCAGCGAGAGCCGGTAATGCACCCGGCTACCCTCGCGCAACAAGCCGGTGGCCGGCAAATCGGCGAGATTCATCAGCAGGCGCGGCGCGATGTTGAACAGACTGCCCGCCTGATCCGGCTCGCGGGTCAGCGCCGCCACCACTTTCAAGGTCTTCTCCCCCACCGTCACCGCAGCGCCGCTTTTCAGGCCGAGCTGGCTCATCAGGCGCGGCGCCAGCCACACCGTGCCGGGCGGCGGGATGGTGCGGGTTTCCTGGCCGTCGATCTCGACCTTGCCGCGCAAGGGATAGCCCAGGCTCACCACCCGCACTTCGGCCAGGGCGCTATGCCCGTCGCCCAGCACCATGCTGGGAAAGCTCAGCACGCAGTTGTGTTGCAGGCCGCGCTTCTGCGCTTCCAGTGGAAACGTCACGTCGAGCTGATGGTCGGCAAGTATCGCCAGGTCGCCGCCGATGAGGAAATTCGCCTGGCGCGCCAGGCCGCGATTGACCCGGTCGGTGAAAAAGCCCACCGAAGTCACGCTGCCCACCGCGATCACCAATGCCAGGACCAACACCCGCAACTCCCCGGCCCGCCAGTCGCGGGCCAGCAGCCGCAGGGCGAGACGGAAGGTGGTCACGCCTGTGCCTCCAGCCTGCCGTTGGCCAGATGCAGGCGCCGCCCGCAACGCCGCGCCAGTTCTTCGTCGTGGGTTACCAGCAACAGCGTGGTACCTTGTTCGCGATTGAGTTCGAAAAGCACGTCGATCACTTTTTCGCCGGTCGCGGTATCGAGGTTGCCGGTCGGCTCGTCGGCCAGCAACAGTTTGGGATGCATCACGAAGGCCCGGGCGATCGCCACGCGCTGCTGCTCACCGCCCGACAGGCGCGACGGCAGATGCGCGAGCCGCCCGGACAAGCCGACCCGCGCCAGCACCGCTTCGGCATGGGAGCGCGCGTTGCTCAAGCCGGCCAATTCCAGCGGCAACATAACGTTTTCCAGCGCCGACAGCGCCGGCAGCAATTGGAAGGACTGGAACACGAAGCCGACCAGACTGCCGCGCAGGGCGGCGCGCCCGTCCTCGTCGAGGGCGAAGATATCGGTGTCGTCGAGCAGCACCTTGCCGGAACTGGGCAAATCCAGCCCCGCCAGCAACCCCAGCAGGGTCGATTTGCCGGAGCCGGAAGCCCCCAGGATCGCCAGCGATTCCCCCGCGCCGACCTGCAACTCCAGGCCATCGAGAATGGTCAGCGGGGCACCGCCGGAATCGACTTGCTTGCTTAAAGCGATTGCCTGCAAAATGGGCGTCGTCATGATGAGATATCTGCTTCTGTTGGGATTATGGTGGTTTACGAGCGCCGCCGTTGCGGCGCCGGTGATCCTGGTATTCGGCGACAGCCTCGCGGCGGGTTATGGCCTCCCGCAAAAAGCCGGGTGGGTCGAGCTGTTGCAACAACGCCTCGCCAAGGAACAGCGCCATTATAGCGTGGTCAATGCCAGCATCAGCGGCGAAACCACCGCCGGCGGACGCGCCCGTATCGCCGCCGCGCTCAAGGAGTACCGCCCGGCCATCGTGGTCCTCGAACTCGGCGCCAACGACGGCCTGCGCGGCCTGCCGCTGGAAGCCAGCCGCGCCAACCTCGCCGCCATCCTGCAAGCCTGCCGCGAGCAACAAGCGCGCGTCCTGTTGGTAGGCATGAAAATCCCGCCCAACTACGGCGCCGCCTACACCCGCCAATTCGAGGAAACCTACCGCGAACTGGCTGGGCAGTTCCATACGGCTTGGGTTCCTTTCCTGCTCGAAGGCATCGCCGCAAACCGCGACCAGTTCCAGGCCGACGGCCTGCACCCCACGGTGGCAGCCCAGCCGCTGGTGCTGGAAAACGTGTGGCGGGAATTGAAGCCACTGTTGGGCAAGCACTGATCCCGGAGGAACCCGAAATGGAAAAGGCCGCCTTTCCCCTTGGTGAAGTCTACGGCCTCCTTGAACCGGGGCCGGTGATTCTGCTCTCCACAGCTGGCACGGCACGCCCCAACATCATGACCCTGTCGTGGCACATGATGGTCGAATTCGAGCCGCCGCTGATCGCCTGCGTGGTCAGCAACCGCGACTACAGCTTCGGTCTCCTGGAGGCCGGCGGGGAATGCGTCATCAACATCCCAAGCACGGAACTGGCAGACAAAGTGGTGGGCTGCGGCAACACCAGCGGACGAAAAATCGACAAATTCCAGCACTTCGGACTGACCCCGGTCCCCGCCTCGCTGGTCAAGGCGCCGCTGATCGCCGAGTGCTACGCCAACCTCGAATGCCGGGTATTCGACCGGGACATGGTGGAGAAATACGGGATATTCATCCTCGAAGTCGTCGCCGCGTGGCTGGACACCAGCCGCAAAGACCCGCGCACCTTGCACCATCGCGGCATGGGGAAATTCATGGTGGCGGGCGAGACGATCAAGCTGGCGTCGAAGATGAAATAGCGCCGACAAGACATCGGCACATCGACATCAAGTAGCCTTTCAAGATGGGATACGAAAGAACTGATATGAGCTTTGAAAGAGCATCGAGCCGGCTTTATTTGATACCATCTTATGCTACCATAAATCATGAAACGCAAACACCAGCGCACGCTTGAACTGATCTTTTCCCGGCCAATCTCGGCCAACGTCCGCTGGTCCGACATCGAGGCACTATTCCGCGAACTGGGCGCAGAGATCGAGGAGCGCGAGGGCTCGCGTGTCGAGGTATTCCTGTTCGGCTTGGTGCGGGTGTTTCATCGTCCTCACCCGTCGCCCGACACGGACAAGGGGGCGGTTGCGGCAATTCGCAAATGGCTGGAAGAGAACGGAGTCACACCATGAACACCATGACGATCAACGGCTATCAGGCGGTCATTTCTTTCGACGCGGACATTCAAATGTTCCGGGGTGAGTTCGTGGGGCTGAACGGCGGCGCCGATTTCTACGCGGCCGACGTGTCCGGATTGAAGCAGGAAGGCGAGATTTCCCTGCGCGTATTCCTGGAAGCCTGCGAACGGCGCGGCATCGAACCGCGTAAGCACTTCTCCGGCAAGTTCTCCTTACGGGTCGACCCTGCCATCCACGAAGCTGCCGCCATTGCCGCCGCCGCTCACGGCCAGAGCCTGAACCAGTGGGCGAGTGAGGCCATCAAACAGGCGGCGTTGGCGGGGTAATCAAGAGTCCCTAGCCCACCGCCACACCGGCCCCTTCGCCCATTTCCCCGATCACCCTGGCGTATTCGAAGCCTTCACTGCTGAAGATTTCCAGCACTTCGTCCACGCTTTCCCGGGCGCAGGCCACCAGCAGCCCGCCGCTGGTTTGCGGGTCGCACAGGAAATTCTGCTGCCATTGCGGCATCTCCGCCGGCAGGGTGACTTCCTGGCCGTAGCTCGCCCAGTTGCGGGCCGCCGCGCCGGGGGCGTAACCCTTTTGGGCGAGTTCCACGGCGGCGGGCAGCAGCGGCAGCTTGGCGAAGTCGATCTTGGCGCCGAGCCGGGAGCCGCGGCAGATTTCCAGCAAATGGCCAAGCAGAGCGAAACCGGTCACGTCGGTAAGGGCATGGACGCCCGGCAAGGCGGCGAGGCGGATGCCGGGAACATTGAGTTGGGTGGTGCTGGCAACCATCTGGCGGTAGCCTTCGTCGCTCAAATCGCCTTTTTTCATGGCGGCGCTCATGATGCCGATGCCCAGCCCCTTGCCGAGAATCAGCACGTCGCCGGCCTGGGCGCGGTCGTTGCGTTTCACGCGGCCGGGATGGACGATGCCCAGCGCCACCAGGCCGTAGATCGGCTCGGGGGCGTCGATGGAGTGCCCGCCGGCGATGGGAATGCCGGCCGCGCGGCACACCGCCGCGCCACCCGCGAGGATCTCGCGGATCACTTCCACCGGCAGCTTGTCGATGGGCATCCCCACCAGGGCCAACGCCATGATCGGCTTGGCGCCCATTGCATACACGTCGGAAATCGCATTGGTGGCGGCGATGCGCCCGAAGTCGAAGGGATCGTCGACGATCGGCATGAAAAAATCGGTGGTGGCGACGATCGCCTGTTCGTCGTTGAGGCGGTACACCGCCGCGTCGTCGCTCGATTCGGTGCCGACCAGCAAGTCGGGATGGAGGAATTGCGGGGCGCTCTTGAGGATTTCGCTGAGCACGCCGGGAGCGATTTTGCATCCGCAGCCGCCGCCGTGGGAGAATTGCGTCAATTTTATATCGGTCATATCGAAAACCATGAATGAACAAGCGCCAAAGGCGGGCATCACCCTAGCATATCTGGCCCAGTTTGACGACATCATCGACGCCCGCTCGCCCGGCGAATTCGCCGAGGACCACATTCCCGGCGCACGCAATTGCCCGGTGCTGGACAACGAAGAACGGGCGCGAGTCGGCACCATTTACAAGCAGGTTTCCGCGTTCGACGCAAAAAAGATCGGGGCGGCGCTGGTGGCGAAAAACATCGCCCGCCATATCGAGGAAAGCTTTGCCGCCCAGCCCAGGACCTGGCGTCCGCTGGTCTATTGCTGGCGCGGGGGCAGCCGCAGCGGGGCAATGACGCACATTTTCAGCAAAATCGGCTGGCGCGCCGAACAACTCGACGGCGGTTACAAGGCCTATCGGCGCAACGTGCTGGAGATACTCGAAACCCTGCCGCAACGTCTTACCTACCGGGTGATCTGCGGCGCCACCGGCACCGGGAAAAGCCGCCTGCTGGCGGCCATCGCCCGCCTGGGGGGCCAAGTGCTCGACCTGGAAGGACTGGCGGCACATCGCGGTTCGCTGCTGGGCAACTTGCCGGATGAACCCCAGCCCTCGCAAAAGCTGTTCGAAAGCCGGCTGTGGGCGGCATTACAGCAATTCGACCCGGCCACGCCGGTTTTCGTGGAAGCGGAAAGCAAGAAAATCGGCAACCTGCGGGTGCCCGATGCCGTCCTCAGCGCCATGTGGCAAAGCCCCTGCATGCGCCTGGAAGCCGCCGTTCCGCTGCGGGTGGCCTTGCTGATGGAGGAATATCGCCACTTCCTCAACGATCCCCAAGCGCTCAATGCCAAGCTGGCATTTCTCGTCAACCTGCACGGTAAGGAAACCATCGCGCGTTGGCAGGAAGCCTCGCTACGTCACGAATGGCATACGCTGGTGGAAGAACTCCTGGTCCGCCATTACGACCCCTCCTACACCCGCGCCAGCCGCAGCCATTACCCGGATTATGACGAATCGCCGGTACTGGCGGTGAACGGAATCGGCGAAAACGACTATGACGAGTTGGCGAAAAAGGCTCTGGAGGCGGCTTGACTCGACAAGGCAAACTGCTACCCTTGCTGAGAGCTTGTCGCTGATTCCGTTGCTCGCAAAACGGATGATTGACCAGCCGACCATCCACTCAAACTTCATTTAGGGGGATATATGGCAGTAGCATGGATACTCGTCGCCAACGCCAGTGAAGCAAAGATTTTCGCCCACACCGGCATCGCCAAGGGTTTGAACACCATCACCACCCTCAGTCATTCCGAAAGCCGCAGGAAATCCGCCGATCTCGTGACGGACCGCCCCGGCCACATGCAGGGCTCCGGCAACGGGCACGGCTCGCGTCAGCCGGCCACCGATCCCAAGCAGCACGAACATACCCTATTCGCCCGCGAACTGGTCCAGAAGCTCGATCAGGGACGCACTTCCAACAGTTTTCAACGCCTCATCATCGTCGCCGAACCACATTTTTGCGGATTGCTGAAAGGGGCGATGAGCAACCAAATCGGCGCGATGGTCAGCGACACCATCAACAAGGATTACACCAAATTGACCGACAAGGAACTCTGCGGTCACCTGGAAAAAGTCATTTACGTCTGAAGTCCCCAGCGGCCTATGATCTCATAGGCCGCTCCCGCCTCGCTCACCACCGAACGCACCAACACGAAATCCTTGGCCCGCCATGCCACGGCGAGGGGAAAAAACGCCTGCTCCGCGCACTGCGCCTTGCGTGCCAAGGTGATGTGGGGAACAAAGCGCTTGGCGTCGAAACGAAAGCCGCTCGCCACCAGACGGCGGCGGATTTCCTCAACCAGTTCGCCCATTTGGGGCGGTGTTTCAGCCGGTGCGGCCCAGGCGATGCGGTTGTGCTTCCACCAGCCGAGTCGGTTGATTTCCAGACCGAATGCCGGGCTGCACAGCCCTTCCATCGCGGCCCCCAGTTCACCGATCCGCGCCACCGGCACATCGCCGAGAAACACCAAAGTCAGATGGATCGTCTGCACGCGCGTCGCCTTGCCGCCGCAGCGGCGCTGCAGCTTGTCGGCGGCCTGCGCCAGCGCCCCCCGGGTACGGCCATCCGGCCACAGGGCGAAGAACAGCCGGGCGGTTTGGGTGTCCAATTCATCAGTCATGGTAACGGCCAGCTTGCCTTAACCAGCGTTTTTGTCAACAATGCCCGTAACATCATGGAGCCAAAAATGCGCGATCAACCCGCCCCCTCACTCGACCTGCCGGCCACTTCCGGCAAGACCCTGAGCACCGCCCAACGTGCCGGAAAAAAATTGGTGCTGTATTTCTACCCCAAGGATTCCACCCCCGGCTGCACCACCGAAGCCCAGCAGTTCCGCGATCTCCACGCCGAATTCGAAAAAGCCGGTTGTGAAATCGTCGGCATTTCACGCGACAGCCTAAAATCCCACGACAACTTCAAGGCCAAGCAGGAACTGCCGTTCGAACTGGCCAGCGATGCCGAGGAGACGGCGTGCGCCGCCTTCGATGTCATCAAGATGAAAAACCTGTACGGTAAACAGGTACGCGGCATCGAGCGCAGCACCTTCGTCCTCGACGCGGACGGCGTGGTGCGCGGCGAATGGCGCAAGGTCAAGGCCGACGGCCATGCCCGCGAAGTGCTCGATTTCGTCAACACACTCAAATAAAGGGAAACCTCATGGCGCGTAAAGCCCACGTGCAGACCAAGATTTTCGTCCTCGACACCAACGTCCTGATGCACGATCCCACCAGCCTGTTCCGCTTCGAGGAGCACGACGTGTTCCTACCGATGATTACCCTGGAGGAACTGGACAACAACAAGAAAGGCATGACCGAAGTGGCGCGCAACGCCCGCCAGGTCAGCCGTTTCCTCGACGAGATCGTGAGCGGCGCCCCCGAGGACATCGACAAGGGCTTCTCCCTGGCACGGCGCAACCAGAGCAGCAGCGGGCGGCTGTTCCTGCAAACCCGCATCATGAACGGCAACATCCCGGCGGCGATGCCCACCAGCAAGGCCGACAACCAGATCATCGGCGTGGTGATGCAGTTGCAGGAGGAATTTCCCAAGCGCCAAGTCACCCTGGTGTCGAAAGACATCAACATGCGCATCAAGGCGCGCGCCCTGGGATTCGCGGCGGACGACTACTTCAACGACAAGGTGCTGGAAGACACCGACCTCCTCTACACCGGCCTCAAGGCCCTGCCGGCGGACTTCTGGGACACCCACGGCAAGGGCATGGAATCCTGGCAGGCCGAGGGACACACCTACTACCGGGTACGCGGGCCGCTGTGCGCCAGCTTGCTGGTCAACCAGTTCCTCTATTTCGAGCACGACCAGACGCTGCACACCCTGGTCAAGGAAGTCGACGGCAATTCCGCAGTGCTCCAGACCATCAAGGACTATGCCCACCTGAAAAACGCAGTATGGGGCATCATGGCGCGCAACCGCGAGCAGAATTTCGCCCTGAACCTCTTGATGAACCCTGAAGTCGATTTCATCACCCTGCTCGGCCAGGCCGGCACCGGCAAGACCCTACTGACACTCGCCTCCGCGCTCACCCAGACCCTCGACCAGAAAATCTACAACGAAATCATCATGACCCGCGTCACCGTCCCGGTCGGCGAGGACATCGGCTTCCTACCCGGCACTGAGGAAGAAAAAATGGCCCCCTGGATGGGCGCGCTGGAAGACAACCTCGACGTGCTCAACAAGACCGACGACGAAGCCGGCGACTGGGGCCGCGCCGCGACGCAAGACCTGATCCGCTCGCGGGTCAAAATCAAATCGCTCAACTTCATGCGTGGCCGGACTTTCCTCAAGAAATTCCTGATTATCGACGAAGCGCAAAACCTCACGCCCAAGCAAATGAAAACCCTCATCACCCGCGCCGGCCCCGGCACCAAGGTGGTGTGCCTGGGCAACATCGCGCAGATCGACACCCCGTATCTGACCGAAGGCAGCTCAGGCCTGACCTACGTGGTGGATCGCTTCAAGGGCTGGGAACACAGCGGCCACATCACCCTGATGCGCGGGGAACGGTCGAGGCTGGCGGATCATGCGGCGGAGGTGTTGTAGGAGATTGGGGAACAATTTGGCCGGTGGCGTGTTAAGAATCGGCTAGCTCTCTGATAGTTAGGTAGGGTGGACACGGCTTTTTGTGTCCACGCGGAACATCCGCTCTGAACGGTGGACACAAAGTACCGTGTCCACCCTTCTATGATTAATTTCAAGTCGTTTTTGCAAATCAATCCGCTCCTATCGCGATACGGTATGCCGTGTTACCACTGATGCGGGGTTATCCACGGCGCCGCCGACGGCTCCTCTCAAGCCAGA